>Ga0136643_10000441_pt1 | contig 45632 bp, 36 predicted proteins | sample TergutLab28metaG_FD_96883 | JGI IMG/M metagenome (GOLD analysis project Ga0136643, IMG submission 96883) | Labiotermes labralis P1 segment gut microbial communities from Petit-Saut dam, French Guiana - Lab288 P1 (version 3) (version 3) | ecosystem: Host-associated > Arthropoda: Insects >... | reverse complement strand
TGAAAACTGGGGGTTAGTCATAGGGTTTGGCAATTTAAAAAAATCAAAAATTAAAAAAAAAAAAACCAGACCCATTAAAAAAAAAAGCCCCAGTGGGGGTACCCCCCCCCCCCCATTTCATCCAATTTCTGAAACATTTCTTTTCAGAATGCAAGAAAATGGCCGAAGAGCAGAAACCCATAATTCTAGTTACACTACACTTCTGGGGGACCAGGTACCTGAAGCACAATGGGACAGATGCATACTTAGCACATGTCACTCACTCTTGCCTGCAAGTCCTGCCTTAAGTTATGCAAACAACCCCAACTGCACTAACTGAAAAGTTACATAAATATCTGCAGAAGTACTGCTATGTGTGACCTGTCTGGACAGTTGAAGCTGAGAGGTGTACCAATGTCTCAGATTCCATACGGAAATGATGATTCCAGATGCTGCCAACATAGTACTGTGGGCTAGGTGAGCCATTCATTTTCTTTCACCAGAAAAATACATAGTTCTTCAAGCAATGCCTTCCTCAGACTAAAAAATGTTGTTGGAAACATCTGGAAGATCACAAACTACATGAAACCTTTATGTTTCAACATATAACCAATTTATTTCTCTCCTTGTACTACACGCAGTTTCCCAACCTCAGAAGGTATATACTTGTGGTAACAAGTGCAATATAAATGAAAACATCGTGCAAAGTTTTTGTTCTATTTATTAGTTTAAACGAGGAAGCAGTAGTCCTCGCCCCCTCAAATCAAAAAGAAATCCAATTTTGATACTTTCAGTAACATTTTCTGTGTTAAAACCACTGCTCTTACACGGAACTTTACAAACTTGTTCTACAGCAAGTCCCTAGAAAGAGATGATGTGACTACTCACGTACTAACAGATATCTACACTACACACTCATCTGCTATAGACTGCTCACAGGGGATCTAACTAAAAATAATAGCAAGTTAACGCCAATAATTACAAACATCAAGTTGATCTGAGGATGACAATGACGACTATTACAGAAGGATGGCTAGATGGATGCAGTAAAATGTACAAGTTTTGCCCTTTCTGCAACATCCTGACTGCTTGGCAGTATGATAGTCAGGGGAGGGGGGAATTAGCAGAAATGGCACATCAATATAAAATAAAAAGCAACAGATTGCACTCCCATCCCACGATGATGTTAATTGACATTCTTTAGCATATATTAACAGCAGCACATTGAACCTCCTCACTTTACATATAACAAGTTACACAAACTGAACTATAGCTGGCAAATAGAATTCATTCAAAATAATCTTGCATGTGTCATATTTTCTCAACATATGCTGCACTCAAAAATGCACTAACATACCTACCAGCCTCCTCGTTGCAAATGGCACCACTTTCAAAATAAGGACAAAGACATTTTAGAACTGTAAGGTCACTAGTGCCAACAGCTAAATCAACAAACGTTCTGTACTCACACTGCAAAGCAACCCTTATATTTTAGGCTCTTCTGATCTGACACTCTCTCAGAATAAAAGGCATTTCACACTATGAAGTGCATCATAAATTGAGGAAAATATGACCAATTACAAACCTGATAATACAGCTTATTTTTAAAACCTCCATCACAGAGGTTTAACCTACCAGAATGCCCACTGACTTAGTTAACAACATGTGACACAGAACTTGAAAATACAGACAATGCATAGGAATGCTTTGGGCCCAACGCTTGTGGGCTGCCGAGTTTTGAACCCTATTAAATTCTTGGAAGGAAAAAAATAAATACTAAGGTAAAATAAATTAGTAGTTCTACGAACAATTTCCACAAAGTGACAAGCAATGTAAAATCAAAGAGCTTTTCTTGACACAGGAATAAAGTCTTACAATGACAGAAGGGCAAAACAGTGTAGTTCCCTAAAACTGAACAACCAGGATTAAGAATTTCATTACTGAAACAAAGATAAGCTATACACCCACATTTATTGTAAAAAAAGGTTCTATAACTTATCATGCATGTTTATAATAGATTACTTTAAAACTCAGTGTGCCCCCCCTCAACTTCTATAAACTTCTAGCTTTGCACTGTTACGTGATGCAAAATAATTCACATTTTATTATACATATTATGTATTTTAAATACGTATAGATTGTCTATGTACTGGTTTGAAAAATAACTAGATACAAACCTAACACATACCTCCCCCCTTCCCCATCTCATTGTCTTCCCAAATAACCTGCAGGGTGTGAGGTCAGACACCCAATACATTGCACAGAATGGATAGAGTATAGGGAATGAGGCAAAAACGATGAAAAGGAAGCTTCAGAGGATGACAGGATCTGCACATATTCAGGAAGATCCAAACAGGAAGGAGGGTAAACTGTGACACACTTGTGGCTGCCACTGCCAATGGACACTTATGTGTTTCACATTTTCTGTTTTGAAGATTTACCTGAGTTGGTGCCAACAAACTGCAACCACAAGTATGGACACAAAGAGGCATACTTTCACAACAAACATCTGTATACTAGGAAACCAACACTGTTGTGATCCCACAAGAATATGTAAACAGACCCTTCATACATTTCTCCAGCATTGGCCACTCTAATGTGACAAAACATAGATATTTTCAAATCCATCTACAACATTGCCTCTTAAAGGATAAGGCAAAATATGCAAATCTTTTTAAACAAACCATGAAATGCATCTTCCACTGACAAGGTTTCAGTAACACACAAACTGACAATGTTATAAAACTGTGAAAACCAAGAAAATAATCCACGAGACAACAGACGAATGTCTGAACTCAAGAAGCTGTTTCATATCACACCAGCTTCTGAGACATCTTGTGCGGGATGGTTTGGGACTCATGTGGGGTGGGTGATGATGAGCACTTACCAACCAATTCACTGTGTTGAGAATAAGATGAAACACACACATATTGTAGCACTATTGTAGACTCCCATTTTTATATTATATCTGTTAAATCATTTTGTTTTTTTTTACAGGGCAAATGTTCTGTCCCCTCTCGCTCTCTCACTCATCTTCTGTACAACTTGTTCTAAACTGTATTTAAAATATGACGATGCAACGTCAAAAGGGATCTGCAAAAGAACAACCACTGTTACATATGCCAAACGTTAAGAGACAGAAAGTTTAGCCCATAGCACTGTATACTTACATCATATAAAAATCAGGTACACAAAGTCCAGATAGGACTGTTACTCTGCTGATGTCTGTTTCCCTTCTTCTGTCGATCCTGTCACTGTTGTTGTGGGTGCATTAACCTTGCTGTTTTCAATGGCAGGGGGGACGACTGTGACAGCAGGTTTTCTGGGCTCACCACTGGTTCCATCTGTTGTTGGTGTGATGGCTGCTGCTGTTGCAGATGACACTATTGTTGGAACTGAGGCTGGCTTCTCCTCAATGCTACCAACCTTATCTTCATTGACCTGGTTGTTTTCAGCCACAGCTGTTGGTTTCTCAGTCGTATCAGCACTATCCTTGGTCGGAGATGGCTGCTTTTCAGCTTCTTTGTGGTTTCCATCTGTTGCTTTGGACTGCATTACCATATAAGAATGTCAAATTAGAACCCAACTAAAGCCAAGTGTTGGTAGCGAAACTTACCTTACTTTGTTACAGCCCCTAACACTATTAACACTATAGTACAACCTTCACATCCCCACATATTTATTTTCTGTGACTTTATGCAATTTTTATATGGGCCCAGCCAAAAGCCCATAACAAAAGTTTTTCCACATTTAGGTGGCCCCGACTAAAACATGGAATCAGGGTCTTACTGTAACTGCATGTCAGAAGCATAGAAACAGCAATCAGCACACACCTTTCCACATGCTTAATTATATCCAATGTATTTATCTGAATGTCACACAGCCACCTAGGATTTTTCCATATTTTTCTTTCCTACAGCATGTCTGCTCAGAAGTACAGCTTACAGCTAATCAAGGACATTTTATCACTGCAAAGTATATGGGGGCCAACCAAAACTCATCCAAGAATGAATGGGTGTGCTGCAAAATGCGCATACACCAACATCAATGTACTAAGTCGGATACAAACATGTGATCAGAACTACACAAACACAATTTTCAGCTACTGGCCTTGCGCATGGTGACTGCTTGATAAAATGATTTGAACAAATAGTGTCAGAAAACAAAGAACAAAAATAATATTCTTTTATTCACTTTCTGCATCACAAGTTAAGCTAAATAACTTATTTTTGGAATGTTCACAATAATGCAAAAGGAAATCATTAGCTCTTTCACATCTGTTGATCAGCTTGGACCTCTGTCATAATTGGGGTCTTTGACTGATTGAAAAGTGAAGACACTATGAAGAATGTGTAGGAACCTGTCACGCGTGCTGCAGAACTGCGTAAGAAGCTGTTCAATCAGTGAACCAGTCTTTCAAGCTGTCCCTTGTGAATACCAGTCTTCAGCAAAACACTTCACTCAATGTTGTCACATATGGGAGAGGATCCAATGTCTATTGTGTCCAAGTGCCATTGACAGTACTGAGTAGTCTCCACCAGTTGAGTAATAATGGACCCCCCCCCCTCAGCCCAACAACAAAGTTGGAGTCACATCGAGACACAAGGCGCTACATTTTATCTTGAGCCAGAGATGTCAACAATGAACATGCAAAACCTAGTGTTTATAGACTACATACCTACCTACCTGCTAACCTATTATCAGAAAGAACTTGTTTCCCAACTAGCTATGAAGCAGCTCTTGAGAAGCCAAAAAGCACTCTATCCTAAAAATACAATGTACAGAAAGGCCAAAAAATGTAAGGCATTTTTACGAATGTACAGATGTCAAGATTTTCTGGCAGATTTCAAACCAGGATACAACGCTCTCCAAAAAAATAGATCAAGAAAACAAAAAATAATAGAAGTAATTTACAAGGACACAATCTAGTAAAGACATAAAACTCAATCACACCTTTGGGTACAGAGAAATCCATTCTAAAAAATTCCATTCATATTTGAACCATATAAGCTGAAAACCAAAATTTATAAAATTTATTTTCTGGATTGCTGCATAACTTTAAAACACCACTGCAAAATGTAAAGTATAGCCATGACAATGTACACTTGGTACTTAAAAAAGCCAGTGGTTAAAGTTTAAAATATACAATTTGTCTTTCCATTTACAAAGAGTGATGCCTCTATCCATCCTTCCCTTTTGCGCCATTTTTCCCAAAGTACTGTTAAGTTCTTCTGGTCCAAAAATATAATATAATTGTATAATTATTTCAAAAGTACAATTATGTCAATGCACTGCTCTTTGAAGTATTGTTTACCACATCAGAGAAGAGCAAAGTAATGTGATGTATATGTAACATAAAATAGCACCAACCTACCTATAACCGCCCTGAGGCTAAACCTGTTGGGGCGTGGCATTGACCAACCATGCCCTTCCAGTGCCAAGGTTGGGTATGGGCTGAGCTATACCTCCACAACCCATCTTTCTTACTTACTTACTTACTCCATGGTGCAGAGTCCTTCTTGAGAAGCTAACTGGTTTGCAGCTAGTCAAGAAATTCCCTGCATTTCACGGAACCTGAAGGTTCATTATTGCACTTACAAGTGTCCGCCACCTATCTCTATCCTGGGCCAGCCCAATCCAGTCCATATACCCACATCCCACCTCCTGGAGATCCATCCTAATATTATCTACCCATCTACGCCTAGGTCTCCCCAGTGGTCTCCTTTCCTCCGGTTTCCCCACTAAGACCCTATACACCCCCCTCTCCTGACCCATACGCGCCACATGCCCAGCCCATCTCATTCTTCTCGATTATATCACCCACACAATATTGGGTGAGGAGTACAAAGCATTTAGCTCCTCGTTACGCAATCTCCTCCATTCCCCTGTTACCTCGTCCCTCCTAGGTCCAAATATTCTCCTCAACACCATGTTCTCAAACCCTCCACAACCCATCAGTGCCAGTATGTCATTTTACAGGACAACTTTACCTATTTTACCTTTGCCAGTACTCGCAATTACTGTTACAACACAAAAGATAATTACGAAATGTTGCCATGCCTTGGCCAAGTGAGGGAGGGTGCTGGATCAGTAAGCACGAGGGTAAGAATCAAGGATGTCAGTATATGCATAAATATAATTTAATTTCTGCTTGAAAGAAGTGTTCATCTTTCTCATCACCGGTATGCAGGAAGCTCACAAATGCTGAAGTGTATTATGTTAAGATCCCTTATATTAAATTTCTCCCAAATCAGACATAAAATGTGGAGAGTCTGGATTTAAATTCAAGTACATACCTAAAAGATGTGTGAAATTCACTATAACAACTCTCTCAGTCACTTATCACTCAATAAATTTCTACCAACACCTTCTGTTCCTAATTATTTTCCACATTGGATGAAAAATGCAGAAAATACAGGAAGAATTCATTTATACCCTTAAGTACACCCTTCACTGCATCAATTTTCACAGAACTCATGCTTGCTCAACTACTGTTTGTAAACTATGACAAATTTCATGAAAATCGAACATATTCTTTAGCCTTTAATACAAGGTCATGGACAATCAATGTGGTCTCCACATAAGAAGTTCTTTTTTACTTTATAAAGAATGTTTTAAAATGAATGACACAAAGGCATTCAAGTTATTTTGTTTATTATTTTGTAGGCCTAAGTGGAAACGTAGAACTTTCATTTCTTGGTTTACTCCAGTTTCTGACAGACTTAATGGTTTCCCACAACTGTCATTTTCCTGCATTTATCACTTTGTTACTATGGTCCCTTCAGAAACAACAGAGGTTTAACTGTATCTACCTTGGACCAACTAACAACCATGCTGTAGGTGAGAACAATACCAACACATAAGGAGAAAGTTTCTCAGGATAAAGTACAGCAGGCAGCTAAACCTCAAACCTTCAAGGACTCCCAGGTCTGACAGGAACGCTGACAATAAATAGCTAATGCAGCTGAGGTGATGCTATGACAAGTCCATCAAGATGCCAAGGAATTTTGACCCTACTTTCAAACAAAAACTTTGACCCATAATGCAAACATAGGCCTAAAACACATTCACTTGATAGTTACAGCAAAACGAATAGAGTGAGAACCTGGCACGAATGTAACTGAACACTCAGTTACGCAAAACCCTAACTGTGGAGTTTCTTCATATGTGAATTTATAAAACAAACACAACTTTACCAATTGCAGGTCAGGTATATAGAGTATCTCACACCTCAGTCCATGAGCTTCAAGTTCAAGCATCTAATCATAGATCAAGCCTTAAACTGTGTCACACCTCGAACTTCGGCTCCTTTTGTTGGTCATAAGAAACATCACCATGCTAACAAATAAACTAACTGAAGTGCCCATTATTGCTCACCTCTGCATTTTCAGCATTTTCAGTTACTGGTGCTACGTCTTCTGGTCCCTTGGAAGCTGATTCTGACTTCTGCGTCTGACTACTGCTCGAGTCCTGGTCTGCTGGCACAGGTGTGGTGGCAGCAACAGGAGCTGCTTTCTCCTCATCCACTTCCATCTTATCTGCCTCACCTACATCAGGCCCTTTTTTCTTCTCCTCTTCTGTTTCCTCGGTCTGAGAACAGTACAGTAATGATCTTCACATGCCTTCATCCACACACACACACACACAGAATATACCAACTTCAGCTTCCATACACAAATCAAACATCCATTTGCAATACCAGAATAGAAACAGAAATCAACATTCTTTAGGCTCATAACACTGTACAATCTCTCATGTAGCACAACTACAAGTTATGCACAAGGAGACTCATTGGGTGACCACGAGCACGGGTCACATTTTTTGTTATGGTACTTCAACGACTGCCTGCAGCAATGGTCAACAACCACGGTGAAAGATGCAAACTGCAGGCAGACACAATAGGTGCAAAGCAAATTAATGTCTGTGAAGATATACACAACAGACTCTGACAGAGCTCTCTATGCATGAACTTCCTCAATTACAAAACTGGATTGCTCGACTCAGAACATGAAGCCACTATAATCCTTTGAACTGTTGGAAATTAACTCCCAACAGAATGGCAACAATATCCAAGAGGAATGACACCTGCAGTAACAATACTGTGAGAACCTCAAATCTCAGATTACACTGAAAAGAGACTAAGACTCTAGATTCAATAAAATATTCTCAGGTTAGCAGCCATGTCAGGTGGTTGAGTGGTGAGCAAACCAATACTTAGAGGACCATCTTTGTCCTCGTCATCAAAGAACTTTCATGAACCCACCAATTTATGTGGTGCAAATTTCTTCAACTCATTCCACACCAGTTACATGAAGAAAAGCACAAAGTCATGTGACATTCCATGATTCATTTTTTGTAACAGCAAAAGGGAAGAATCAGATCACAATGTCCCTGTCTATCTGCTATATTACAAATACTGCTTCATAGCAAGGTGATGGAAAAAAGTCCACCCCTTCACAGTCTCCTCAATCATTTATACTCCCTCACCCAGCCACACAGACATCCTGTTAAAATGCTGGCATTTATAACCTCTACACAAGCTCTGTGGGTTGGCTGGCATAGGCCACAGCAGTTGGAAGGCGAATACAACAGAAGACAAAATTGAAAGTATAAAGTGCAGTCAAGCTCATCATCCATGAAACTTCATTCTGTGGTATGTACACAGCATGTGTATCAAGTTCTTAAACTGCTCAACAAAATTCCTTAATGATCTTTCACCTCATGCACAAAAATTCCAGACTTGATACATACACAAAGCAAAACAAATTTACCAATATGCTAGGGACTGCAGAACATATACCAAGATTTAAACCCCACTTAACCACATTTCATATCAATTAAACCACAGAGAGGGCAGTTTTTAAAATTAATGTTCTCCTATTACAAATCTCCTCAAAATCCGTCCAGCTCTAAGACATACAAACATGTAACAAAATGCAAATGTCAGATATGCAGCATGCTGTAAAGTGACAACATTATGGGTGTCCTAGATACTTCGATCCAAATCAGTGCTCGATACACTACTGTTATCGCATGAGGCAAATGATGAAGACAGGTTATTAGAATCGACATTCAAAGTTCACAAATCTTTTGTAGCGACACTACTGTTCAGTTCCAAAATGTCTCAGGTTCTGACAATGGGACACTAGGAATACTAGGTTTCTAGACTTTGTCCATCATCTAATATTACAAAATGAACTTTTGAAAACTGGATGCCTTCATGTCTTCAGATACAATGGTGAGGAGCTAAATACTCTGTGAGGTCTTACAGAACAAGCTACTCCCATACACTGGACAATCTACATCAACCTCTACATATGCACCCGGAATCAAATCCTGTCAGCAAACAAAGAAAATGTACAATACAAATTGTGGGAATAGCTGTTATGATCTAAAACAGTGTCACAAAAGTGAAAATTTATACCATCAAACTAAACCAATAACATAAACACTGATTTCAAACCATACTAGAATTACGCATATAAACAAAACACATTAAATCTCTTGCAAACAAAACCTGATCACAGGTGCACACATAGAGGCTGTTACCTAACATAAGTCACCCCGTTATTGCCAATAAATCTTTCTGATGAAGTCAATCAGCACATGTCTCCCCAGACTTTCATGTAAGGATGGAAACATCTAGTTTCTGAAATGCCACTATTTTGTTTTTTGGAACATGAGATGATGGACAAAGTCCAGGAACCTAATATGACATATAAAAGTTTCAAGGAAAGAAATATGCCATGACAGACAGCAAGCCCCTGCCAATTACCTCAAGTTTTCCATCACTCTTTTCATTGGCTGCATCATTACTGGTTTCCTGTTCATTGTCATCCTCCTTTGGTTTCTCCTCTTGGTTCTCTTCTCTCTTAGGCCTACCACGTCGTGAACCTGAGAAACAAAACATTTTTTAACCATGGCCTGCAACCACTACACACATGGGAAACCAATGACAACATATGTGCCCTATTTCTGATATCACATGACACTGACAGGAATAACAGAACTGAGAAAAGCAAAGTATTCTCCCATTTAACAACACTCTGCATTAAACAAGACTTGCAGGTGATAGAAAATCACATAACCATGCGTAGTAAAGCAGTAGATGACACTCCGCAACATTCTCACACACTGTCCAAGCAAAACTGTAGCTGCTACTCTAATTGCAAAGGTGCTTTCATATCAAAATACAAAAAACCACGGCACATTTAACAGCAACTAGCCCTTTCATACAAGGTCATCACATATTCATAATGTGACAAGGAACAAATTTATCAACCTGTCAGCCGTCTTTTATACAATTTCATTTATTCATTGGAGACATAAGTATTAAAGTTCGTCACCTGCCAAGATTATATAGTGGTGGCAATAAACAAATATGAATACAAATATGGAGAACTGGCAAAATGCTACTGACAATGAAAACTACAGCACTGGGAGCAACACCTGTCACAGTGCCCCCGCATCTACTACAATTCCCACGTGAGATCGAACCCAGTCCTCTATGATGAGAGGTGATAACTTAGAGCTGGAACTGTGGAATGGCATTTTATTCAATTCACATATGTGTTTTGATGACTATGGATCAACTTTAATGCCTAACTATATCTCAATGGTTGATTAATGTTTGGATTTGTTGATACTTCTATTAGAATGTCACATTATCTTGCAATGTCAATGTTTACAGACATTCATGTGAGATTTGAAATTACGGAGTTAAAATATCTGATTCTTAATTTAACATTTTTTTAACATACACTATCTACAACTTAGAACAATTAAAACACATCTACCTGTAAAGCACACAACAATGTGCCAGTCTAACAGAACCATCAACAAAGTCAAAGTTCTGTAAACAATTTAGTATAATTAGACAATTAAGATCATGCACATGTAGGTGTACAAACAACTATGTCAAATGAATGACAAAAGCACGTGAAAGACAGCTGCTGAATTTAACAAATTTATTACAGTACAGGCACACACTATACAAGGCATGAAGTTTGTAGTATGTGTTGCCATAAACACATCTCCCAACTACAAGACCAAGTTTTCGGGTTACCTAAGTTTTATTATGTAACAGAGCCACTTGAGCCAAAGACAAATGACATAAAAAATAACAATACTGCACTGTTATTTTCAGCCTACACATAGCACTGCTTATCAAATGAAGTTTTCATTCACAACAAGACTATGCATGTTCTCAACTTTTTATTGTCTTGAGGCTTTTGTACTTCTGGGAAGAATAAAACCTCAACTGCACTGCAGCAAAACCACACATCTAAATCCTCTCATTATGGCTCAGGCCATTCCAACTCCACAGCCATCCTCCAAATGGTATCCACATCCCTTCAACTTGTAATTAAACAGAAAACTGCCACTGTCCAACTTGTTGCAGCAGTTTATCTTACTGAGGTGGGTATTTAAATTTTAGCGCAATTTTATATTAAAAAAAGGGTATTATTGTAACAGAAAAAGTCAAAATAATAATATAAACAGCAGTTTGTGAAATATAAAACACAGATTATGAAGCATGTCTTTACAATGCAGTAAAATTCCTTGTTGCCATTATTTCTTTTTTACATACCACCATTTTTACACCAAAAATATCGTACGATTTTGAAATCTAAACACACGACCTGTACTGCACTGGAGCACACATATTTCCCAAATATTTTCCTAACAATTTCAGGCTCAAACTTCACTTACCCCAAATATAAATCTACTGCTGGGAAGTCAATAGACTACATTTACCAAACTACAGATGAAGTCTGAGACAAGCAGAATGCTACACAATATGGTGTGAAAAAGGAATAAAAATGAGTAATGAAAAAAATGATACAGGGGTGTCTTTATGCAAGGGTAAGAAAGTCATGTGTAATACACTTGTGTTCTGGTAGTCTCTGAAGGCACTAAATCAATTTTGTTTTTAAATGACTTACGTATTACTTCAAGGACAGTGGTGGACTGACATATTTACATCACAGAAATTCATATTTTCAAAGCAATGCACAACAAATTTGGGAACATCTTTAACAAATCAAAATTCTATTCAGGAAGAAATTAAGAGCAGATTGAAGTCAGGAAATGCTTGCTATCATTCAGTGCAGAATCTTTTATCTTCCAGTATGCTATCCAAAAATTTTAAGATTAAGATACACAGAACTATAATTTTGCCTGTTGTTTTAAAAATCACAGAAGAAGGAGAAAAAAAGAAGAGAAGAAAGAAAGAAAGAAAGAAAGAAAAAAGGTGTCAGACAAACAGTAAAATTAATACTCTAAATTACACCTAAATAACACCACATGAAGAGAAACAAGCATAAGGTAACAATATTTTATTTTAAACCAACAGATTTCTTAGTTTCTAATAACAACACAAATTTGCTGATTAAGACTGCCACTGGAATTCACACTATGAGCACAAATAAATTCTGACAAGAGAAAAAGATTCAAATATACAAATACAAAAAAGGAGATACATGGATGCCAAGATTATCCAAACAACAATTTGTACAAAAAAGAAAATAATGCAAATCATAGTTAACATTCCATTAGAGGCAACAAAGGGACTCAAGAACAGCCAAAACAGTGAGACACCAAGACTATTATAGGATTTATACAAATGAGCCTTAAAAGAGCTAACCTTAACAATGATACCATCACCTTCCACTCCATTCCTGGACAAGCAATAGTATAACTGAGGCACTAAAAATTATTACAAAATACAACGCTGTCAACAACCTTCAGTACACATAACTGCAACCACTGTAAATGTCCAAAGCAAGAAGCAGCTACCAGATGGCCAAAACCAATGCTTCATTTTCCCAGACAGCAGCATATTTCTCCTCTTAATACTAAGCTATACTAATTGTCTACCATTACCATTACAACCAGCAGGGCTTGAAAAATACTTGCCTCAGGCAAACTGAAAAGCATAATAAATATAAAAAGTACAGCCTCTGTGCACATGCTTAAGACATATACGTGAAGCAGAGGTCTAACTTCACTCATTTTTAGCCTCAGATCTAGATACAGGTAAGTGGTTGGATTCATGCCCCAGCAACCCCACACATGGGGAAGGAACCCCCATAAACAACTGAATACGACCCAGAGTCAGCGTGGATGATTTAGGAAGAGGACAAAATCTCTTGCACCTGTCAGGAATTGAACTCTTAGCATGCTATCCCAACTCCAGAGATATGTACACACTGAGACTTGGATCTTATATTGCAGAAGGGACCACTTAAAGCAAACATAAAGAAAAGTATAAATCAAGGAAATGATAATGTATGTAGCTGTTGTAAATTTAATACATCAGACTGATACCATATTACATTAAAAGCATGATCTAGTTCACTTTTTCCACGTTCAGTACAGTAAGTTGCTACTTTCTTGTTATCTGCCAAACACTGCATGCCACATTCACAGCACTACTAAGGCAGCCATCATATTATCATCATCAAATTTATGAGGTATTTCCCCACACTGTCAATGCCTTTCAGTACCAACAAAACAGTGCTGGAGATTCACTTTTTCCACTACAATTTCCTCCTCTTCCACAAACATATCAAATGCAGTTTTCTTACATTTTTTTCTCAAGTTCTCACACATTACATCATCAGAGGACACATAACGAAACGATACACCTGCTTTCAACTGATCCCAGTCTTCTTCTATGCTCACCGTTACACCTTCTTCATCAATGGTTTCATTGAAATGCTATATAAATTTCTAAAAATAGTTCACTACTGCCACAAGCATGACACAGCACAATTCCACAATGTAATACAGCACACTCAAAACAAGTACCTTTAAAAATGCTGCATCATGAAACAACTTGTAATCAATCACAGAAATAACTTTTCTTACAAGATGCTTGTGGCAAAAATTTCTGAATGGCCTCAACAGTTCCTGGTCAAGTGGTTGAGAATGCCAGTGCAGTTCAGGCGAAAAAGATGCAACATTTTCATTCCATACACAACTTATGTCTACAAAATGATTGGCACACTTGACATTTCTAATCCTACTTCCTTTCTCTACCACTACCTTTACTGTTTTCACTTTTTGTCTTACTTGCCACAATGGGCACAAGAAATCATGCAACTATTTATAATACAAAGTGTAAACACGGATCAGATACCCAACTACATTTATCATCATATTAATAAACTCAAGAACAAGCAAAATGAACCAGCCACAACATTAACTTGTAAACACGCACAATGAATCAACCAATCACAGGGCTTAGTGACCATTACACAGTTCTACAAGTGCTTGCAAGATGGGGAGCGCGTGTACCTGAAATGCCAAGAGGCCAATTTAGTTCAGTTTGAATGTACAGATGAGGAATTGCGTCAAAAGCAAATATGTATATTCCAGGAATATAGAACACTTTTCTTATGAAGTACTGGTGAAACTGTCACAAATGTGTGCAGAATCAATAAAAATCTGGAATCCAAGTTTCACTCTTCACTGTATATAGGTTTTCTGTTTTCTTTTCTTTCTTTCTTTCTTTCTTTCTTTTTTTCTTCTTTTTTTTTTTACATTTATGCTGAGTAACGTATGACTTAAATGAGAACCCAAGGAAAGATATATTAACAGTAACACAGAACATCCACAAAACAAACATGACAGACACAGTACTCACAAAATTCCAGTGACAAAGCATATGAAATCCTTCCACCACACATCCTACTTACAATGTCAAAAATTATTCTAAGACATTAGAACTGCTTAATGGTAATTCAGTGACAAAGATATTAGAATCTTAGCCACTACTAAGGTACAAGCAAGGCTTCTGCGTGGCAAATTAATTTCAATCCCTGGCAAAGAGAAATTGGATAAATTTTCATCTGGAAAAATGTTGAATACATTTTGAAACCAACTAAACTGTGAAAAGTTCTTTTACTACACACCTGCTTTATAAACAGCCAATATTTGAATTCAAAGGATACTAACGACGGTAAAATGCAGTTAGCTAGACTAGTATGTTCCACACTCCATGCATTAATCGGATCCAAAAATATATAAAGAACCAACAATGCACTATAATATTTATGATGTAATTTATTCAGAGTATTCTCACCAACATGTTTTGGCCAGTAATCTGGCCATCTTCAGGGTGATTTCTTATTACAAGCATACAATTGTGGTTAAATGTGTCACCATCCCTCCATAATAATTAAAATTGCATAATTTTGGTTAAAATTATTTAAATAATATAAATATAGGCCAAGAATGGATAATTATTAAAACGGTAGAAGTTAAAATTGTTTCGTGTTTATGGAGTGATGACTAAAGCAGTAATATGATGAGTTCAAATCCAGAGTATAGGTGATGTGTTGTCGGTGTGGTAGTGGTGGACTAGTACACCACACCGACAACACACTACTAGTCAGAATTGTTCCGATTAGTACACCACATCACCTATACTCTAGATGAGAACTCATCATATAACTGCCTTAGCCATCACTCTGCAAACATTAAACAAAAATTATATGATTTTAATTATTATAGAATGATGTGACAGTTAACCACAACGTAGTTATCAACATCCTTACAATATGGTAACCATGCACATTATATCGCACAGAATGGAATACTGCTACCACTGACTAAATAAACACCAGAATTCCAGCACATTAATGTGTACAAAGATGCTCCCTATCCTTTAAGGTATCTGCCATACTTCAAGACAATGTTCCTCACGTTAAATCACATTGATATAACCAAAAATACGCCTATTCAAAGTTGAACAGTTATGGATATAATGGCAAGGTACGTTTTAAAGAATGAGAACCGTTAAACATTTACTTATTAACAAGCACATAATAAAACAAGGAGAAATTTGTAGTGCCATAATACAGATGTCTCTACTTTGACAGGGGTGACATACAGGCACTTAATAACAAAAACTCATACTAGTTTCATATAAATCAACCTTAGAGCTCCAGGTACTTTATATAACACACTCACCTCCACGTGACTTTATTTTAATTTTACCAAGGGCATACTCTAGTGTTTAAGAACTTAAAAACAAATCAACAGGTCTCCATAGGACACAAATTCGTTATTTCATTTAGAAAAACGGTGACATGTTTTTGGTCTAAGAGACCATCATAAGGCCATCATTACTAAGACTGCACCTTATTTTTAGATCTTTTTTAATGAGGACCTGATGAAGGTCTCTTAGACCGACGCATGTTGCTGTTGCCATTTTTCTAAACAAAATAATGAAGTTGTGTAAGATGAAACTCTAATCATATGTTTTTAAGTCCACATGGCTTGACTTGGCTATCGGCTCAAGGACAGCATGGGCAGTGCAGTGATATGCATAATGTTAAACAAAGAGTGAGAAGAACTGCAAACATATTATATTTTTCTCCTGCCATTGTCTCTGTAACTGCACAACTTCAGATATAGACATGCTTGGTTATACTGCTGTAAATTACCCTAACACACACTCTCCCAAAGTACGGCCGATTCCTCCTGAAACACCTTGTGTGTGTACACGAGGTATACAGAACTAAACCTGTTCCAAGTACAGGCATGGGCGAAGGTACTACAACAGTTAACAAAAATCACCACAGCCATTTAGACAGGAGTATATATGTAAGTTGGCATATCCCACCTACAAAACAATTCCCTTGGCCGATCCCTTATGTACCACAGCCACATGCACATGTGTGTACATGATGTGTACATCCTTTGTCCATAAAGTTCTGTGACTGAGTCTGTAAAAAATACAAAATACAACCTCACAACTAATGCTTCCTGTCCCCTTCAAAGTAGTTCCCTCTGCAGTCAATATAATGTTGCCAGTGTTTCTGCAAGTCCTAAAAGCAGCTGGTGAATGCCTGTGAGCTCCATTGTCGCAGCTGCTTGAATAGCCTCGATATTCTCATGTCGCCGTCCTTTTAACCTATTTTCAGTCGTGGGAACAGAAAAAAATCGCATGGAGAGAGATCAGGGCAGTACGGGGGATGTGGAAGCACAGTAACGTTGTGTTTAGTGAGAAATCTTGAGACGTGTCGTGCAACAGAGTCCATTGTCCAGACGCCCACAGGTCATGACGACATTGAAGTGCCTCGCGCATGCGCCTGAATACGGAGATGTAAACTTCTTGGTTGACCGTTTGTCCTTGTGGGACAAATTCGTGATGAACAATACCCCAAGCATCGAAAAAAACCATAATCATCATCTTTGCTGTCAATGGCTGCCCCTCACTTTCTTTGACGGTCGAGTACCCGTTGACCACCATTTGGCGCTTTGCCTCTTGGTCTGAGGGTTGTACTGGAAACACCATGATTCATCCTAGGCAATGATAATGTTGACGAACGTGGCGTCGTTCTGCGCCTCGTGTAACCAATCAGCACAAATTGAAGCTCGTACCTCCTTTTGATCCTGAGCGAGTGCGTGCGGGACTAGCCTGGCATTGAGTTTTTGTTTACTCAAGTCCTCCCGCAGAATTCGGTGGCAGGTTGACTTACTGATACGCAGGACATCAGCCAACATGTGCACTCTAACAGTACGGTCTTCCCTTATCATGTCTCTGATGTGCACCACGTTGTCTTCATTCCATGAACTCAAAGTCCAGCCTGATCTTGTGTCATCCTCCACTGACACCCTACCCAAGACAAATCACCTGTGCCACCCGAACACTTGCGCCCAAGATAAAGCTTCATCGCCGTAGACATCATGTAGAAGCTGCAATGTCTCTGTGGCTGTCTTGCCCAGCTTCACACAGAATTTGATGTTAACTCACAGTTCAACTCGGACGCCCATTCTTCTAATAGCAAAAATCGCCACTGGCAAGGGACACGGGGTTTCCCACCGCGTCCTGCTGCCTAGCAGAGGTCTAGCGAACTAACATGAATACCTCAGGTGAGTCACAAAATGTCCAGGTACTTGCACATCGCAAGTGGAATTGAGCAACATTTGCCTAAGTCGAGATATTAAATCAGTCTCAGAACTTTACAGACAAAGGATGTATATATGGCTTCTGATGGTTTACTTTTAACACTTCAAGACATGAAAATTGCATGACATTTGGCCAAGACAATATGCAGGATGTTTGGGCACCTCCCATCGCGTAGCATTCAGTTGGTCCTAAACTGTGAGACACATACGCACAGACATCATAATACACCAGGACAATGCCACCACTGACTTTACTCAGACATTTTTCTTAATCTTGGTAAGCAGATTTTGAAGAATATGATTGTAACAGTTTGCAATGACTGTATTATTACAGGATCTTAAGGGCAGAAACAAGGTTCCCTCGATGTCAAGAAACACAGTCAATCTCACTTTACCAGCAATTGCTCATTACATGGAATTATTGTTGGAATGCCCCCATTGCATGCCTGCTGGTTTTCCTGTGGTTTAAAATGATGACACCACGTCTTATCGCCCAACACGATCTACGATATATGCATCACCTTCAATACGGTATCTCTACAAATGTTCCAACAATAACCAACAGGCAACACTCCTTGTGCGCGTTGATTGTATGTGTGTGTGTGTGTGTGTGTGTGTGTGTGTGTGCACATGCGCCTGCAGACATGGGAACCAATGGGTGCACAACCTGTGATAATAACGATACCTTACAACTCCATGCTGCATTGGTATTCAAGTTAAATTCCACCAACAGGGAATAAAAATCCAATGCCTGTCCTCATGCACAACATTCTCAATGTTTTCTGGATTAGCAACATGCGCCACTCCCAGTCTTTACAACTCTTATCATTCAATGCCTAACCATTCGAAACATACATAGCCAATCCGCCACCACTGTATGTGATAACAAGCAGAACCACAGATGGTATACATCTGCCTAAGATTTTCAGCAGTTCAAGTCCTGCTCCAAGAAAATGGATAACTGTCCTCTGGTCTTTTTTGAACAAATTCACAACCTGGTACACCACCTTTACGCTGCACTTTAACGGCATCTGAAGTATGCACACGCTCATTCAGCTGTACTATTCAACATGTATTTGCCACGGTGTTTACCAAGTCAAATGCACACAAGCACAACAAACAGGTTTTAGTTTACATACCTCATAAAATACATGTGTGTGTAAACACACACGCATGTAAGTAGGTGTGGTTGGTATGTATTATGTGAGTGTGTACATACTTCTCTTTCCTGTCGTTTACTGCAAACCTAACAGAAAAACTCCAGGAGTGAAAATTAATCCATACTCTTGCCAGTATGTACAGTAGTCTTGTTGCAGTTCTTCTGAATACCATTTCAATTCCTACTCCCACTAACTGCTTAATTAAACGAAGAAAGCTAAATTCCTTCATCATCTTACGCCAACCACTCATGCAAAATGTACCCACAAAGGTGCTGTATGACAGATACATGTAACTCACCTCTGCCTCCAGAAGGCGGTGTTTTCTTTTCTCTCTTAGCTGGAGGAGGTGGAGTGGGCAGGACACCTCTGGTGGAAGATCTGGTGCGTCGCCTGTTCTCCACTTCTACACTTCCACTCTCCTCCTTATGCCCCATACCCTGCAAGAGAAATCTTCAACTATCAACAAGCAACCCACTCCATCATACATGCAACAATAAAATGGCAATTACAATATCCATGCCTTTCACTTGATGCCTTTAGAATGGTGATGAAAACAAAGCAGAAGACAATAACTGTACCTTTAAGAGAGCTTCTCCTTCCTGGGTAGTCCGAGTAATTGTGGATACCCTCTTACCACCACCACTTCTTCGATTACGACTCTGTGGAGCATCATCTTCTGATTCCTGTCCATAACAGCACAAATCACATCACTTAGCTTCATTTACTTGTACGCTACAACATGAATATAACTGATAATCACGTGCTTATGTAACAATATTCACATTAACACCAAAAACATATTACAATTAATTCAAACTTTCCGAATCGCCGCCCATTTTCGAAGTTCTTTCGTTTCCCGCCAGATGGATATCGATGGCCGGAGTTTACTTCACCCCGCCATTGAAGGACAAATATCCTAAGTTTACGGTGTTAATGAATTACCTTCCCCAACTAATTAAGAATCTATTCATGCATTATTAAGCACACTAAAACTTCTATTTCAATAATATTCAATATGAACTCTTAGCTCGAAGCCGACCAAGTACTGCAATTTTCCATCGTTACTGTTGACCTGCCGTATTTCTTCATCACGTTGGGCCAGCATGGGAGCAAAAGTTCTGCACCGTATATCTTAATAAATATAACATTACCCTATTTGAAATATCAACTGCATTTTCTTTCTTGACGTCCCCTTTCTCTCCAGACATTTTGTATATCACTTAATCACGTACAAACACTAAAAAACTTAGACAAATCTTGTAATCGTTGCAATCGCGGTTCTAGTGTTTATAGCACACACAAAGATGGCGGTTAGCGTGGGTCACGTGATCGCACTTGAACTTCAAAAATACGTCATAATTGCGATATCTACCGAGTAAAATCGAAACCAGTAACATGAGCGCTTGCTTTCGTTCTAAAATAATGCGCAGTGTAAGTATTCGTGACAATACTGGTGCGGTAGTTATTACATTACTCTTGAAATCCATGCCACGTTCTAATATCAATTATTACGGCACATTCTCAAAATAGTGTACCCCGCGACGCAGTACATAGACTTAAACTACGGAGTTCTTGCGTATTGTACACAATCATGTTACAAGCAGATACGTAATTTGATGTACGCCCTTAAAGAAAAGAACGGCCGCTCCCCATCCGAGTTTCCACAAATATTCAATAGCCTTATAGCCATATCACACCAAATTTCGTCCACGTTGAAGCTTAAATGTCGAAAGTATGGCCACGTTTTCAATTATGACCCTACATACAGCTTTCACTGCGCCAATTTTCACATAATTTTGTCACTCAGTTTTATAGACAAAGCTTGTACTTCAATTTATCCGAATTAGAGGAAAATGGTAGACAATATGAGTAAAATTTCATTTACACCTGTAGGTAAAATATGGCCTTCACTGCACTGAATTTCACACAACATGCAACCTCTTATAATGATATCGTGTGGGGAATTTGATACTGAATTTCACCCAAACAGGTTCAAGAAATACGAAAAGTTTCACAAATTCATTCACACCTTGGACCGAAATATGGCTGTCACCAGGCTGATTGTTATGAAATCACACAGGCCTTATAGTTTCTTTTGTAAAGAGTTCCTGTATCACATTTAACGAAAAATCCAGTAAATGGATTAGTCACTTATACCAGGTCAAGGACAAATTGACATAGTCTCCATGCAAAGCACTCAGTATGTACTTCGTAAAGAGTGCATAAAAATGGTTGACTTACATTGTCGCAGAACACAGCACAAGCACACAGGCAACCTATTTTCTGAATGACTAAATGAAGAAACAAAAAGAAAGTAAGGAAAAGTATGCCACACTAGTCTGGTTAACCCCTTCATTCACTTGTTGTTCAATTTTAGTATGGGAAACACTTTATTAAAACTTTATAACTAATTTAGTCCTTAATTAGGTTCTGTACTTCACTCGACAGCTTAAAATATTGACACATTGAATCCATTAAACATATTTCTAATTTTGAAGTAGAATAGAAATACACCTCAGATTCAAATATTGCAGTCTAGCACTAATCATACTTCAATCTGTAATCTGATAACACCTGAAGCCCAGTGACAAGATACTCGGTGGCAAAGAAATACCATATGAACCTGAAAATAAAGTAGCAGCTCCTGTTGCATGGTATCACAAGGAGTGTTTTTTGTGTGCTGGGTTTCATCAACAAGTTCTAACTGTAACAGTAAATCATACAAAATTACTAAATTACCTGCAAATAAAATGTACAAAAAAACCACCTCTGTATGCATATGGCATATCTAATGCACGCAAAATTTTCTTCCTTTTAGTACTGTCAGTTCATATCTCCATGTAAGCTGTCACATTTTAGAGGAAAAAGGTAAGTTAATACTCGCAACACAACTTATATTCTTCTTCAGAGGCACTGGCTACAGGTTTTGGATTAATTAATCCATCATCAGGTAGTTATACAAGACAAATAGCTGGCATATAAGGACATTGTGACATACAGTACTTTCATTTTTTTTTTGTGTGATCCCACACCACAATTATCATTACAATAAAACTGTAATGGTAGAAGATCCATTACTAAGGTTAAAAATTATTCAAAACATTGGTATCATATAAGATGAATAAAAAGTGTTAAGATCTATGGTAGTGGCAAAATGAACGAAGACTTACCTATTCTATTTCACCAAGGGGATATAAATGAGCAAATGTTGTGTGTATTATATATATATATATATAAATAAATAACAAGGATCATAGCACTGTATCCAGTATGTTTACATCTTCATCTTGCACCACAAAAACACAATGAAAGTACCATATGTTGACATGTCATTACATTATACCTGCTATTTTTCTTGTATAAACACTGATCATTATTATAAATATAAACAATATATAGTCAAACACAACTCAATTAATGATTTTATTAAGGTGTATTTCTTACACGGTTTCATTCAACAGCACGTTTTGGCTCTAGTTACGAGCCATCTACAGGTTGATTACTTTTCTTAGTAAGGTGAAATATACAATTAGCAATGCTATTGGTATTCTTACCTATGAGATCTCATATAACATAAAAATTTTAATATTGATTCCACATTATAGCAGTATTAAAATGACGTTAATGGAAGTTAGTCTTTACACAACACAACATACAGTCAGAGAAACCAGTATAATACAAGGAATAGACACATGAATATTCAACGATCTCCACTCACAAAGAATAAAAAAACTATAACAATAAATTAAGTTATTTTCTTCAGCACAAACGTAAACATACACTGCGCTACAAGCCGGAAGGTAGTGGGTTCGATTCCTGATGGTATCCTTGGAATTTTTCATTGACATAATCCTTCCGGCCACATTATGGCCCTGAGGTCGACTCAGCCTCTAACAGAAATGAGTACCAGGAATTTCCTGGGGGGTAAGGCAGCCGGTGCACAGGGCTGACTGTCTTGAAATCTGGGAGCCTCAGTCTCCTGTAACCCTATGGGCCTGTCCAGGTCTGTAATGGGACTGCTTTACAAACATAAACATACATCAGTCAACAAATACTTCAAAATATGCAACATAAACAAACATACCATCTATTTGATGAAGTCCACACACCATATTTCCAAGAGAAACATTGTACATTAATCCATAACCAATGTCTTAGTACAGTTATCCTCTATTAAATAACGAGTATATACATCAATTACCCAACCAAAACATGCTGTCACAGAAGGTCAACAAACTTCTGATAACTTCCATAGACTTACGTTACACCACAAAAAACCACTGCATCAATAAAGAATCCATAAACACAGTTAAATAGAATAATTTTTAGCACCCACACCACATTCCATGATTATAATACCCTGTTATTTTAATATTCTATATAATTAACTTCCACTAACTTCATTTTAATACTGCTAAGTTTTTATATGTTATATGACATCTCATAGGTAACAATAACAATAGCATTGCTAATTGTATATTTTACCTTACTAAGGAAAGTAATCAACCTGTAGATGGCTCATAACTACAGCCGAAACATGTCGTTGAACAAAACAATGTAAGAAATACGCCTTAATAAAATCATTCAGTTGCATTTCACTATGTATTGTTTATATTTATAATTCTATACAAGGTGGTTCAAATATGACCGGGACTGATTTTTTTTTAAAACCATAATTGCTTATCACTCTAGCAACTCCCAGACAGGACTGAACAGGTTCTAACCCGAGCAGGAGGGAGGGTGAAGGTTGTGGCTTCACTCTCTCAAGGTCGCAAAGCTGCTGCGCATTGCGGCTTGTTTACACACAAATCAGTCCCGGTCATATTTGAACCACCTTGTACAACACAACAGGGATGTCTCACCTGAAAGTTGAAAGGCTGATCATTCATTCATTTCATTCATTCCACTGGCATGTGCAGAATGCAATGATTCCTTGCTCTTCTCAGAAGCTTCTACCATTCCTCTGTTACATACCCTTACCTTACACCCCTTTCCACCACCAGTCTTCCACCCTCCCTCACTTCATCTTGCCATCTATTTCTTGGTCTACTTCTCAGCCTTGTTGTTTCCAAATTCACATATATTACGGTTTTGGGAATTCTATTTTCTTCCATTCTTTTTACATGCCCAAACCAGCATAATATATTTAATCTGATTGACTCTGTTATAGTGGGTTTTTTAACCCCTGCATAAATTTCCTTACTGGTTAATATTCTCCAATTTTCTTTTTCAATGTCACATACTGGGCCTAAAATTCTTCTGTACACTTTGATAAAGGCTGAAGATGGCTTGATTAATACAAAATATTTAGACAATGCCTCTGAAAGAGAATATAAATTGTCTTGTGACACGACTTTCCTTTTTCCTTTACTGAATTATAACACAATGGGATGTGTTCTATTAAGTGTCACATTGTAGGTTTGCCAAGGTTACATTTTTGATGTCGTACAGTATTAAGTCAGTGTATTTAATTTCAACAGCTATGCAAATTTTCATTTCCCTTAATTTTTCATTCACTCTGAATGGTCCATTCAGAAACATAAAATCCAGTTCCACAATACATAAATTACTAAAAAATGCTTCCACTTGTCTCTACAAGTCACCAGACCTTACAAGTTACAGACAAACACAACATCAGTCACAAACGGTGGCAGGAACCACTTCAAGTCATCTTCACATTTGGTATAATATTACACCTGTGACAAAGGCTAATGGATATGGATGGGTTCAATGCTAAAATACAAATTTTTAAGTTCTTGCAGAGCTGTGGCTGAGGCGAACAGTCTCATGAGCTCGGACACAGCATCACTGGGTATCTGATTCCCAGCATTTTGAGGAAACATAATGGTCTCATCTTCAAGACTCAAAATGTCCAAGAAGAACCAAATACCCAGTGACAGAAATCCTGAGATGTTACTCAGTCCAGTAAACTACATGATAAGAAGATAAAACTGGTCTGAAAAATATTTTCTGGCAAGTGACACTGTGTCCATTTTCAACAATACATATGATCTGTGTGTCACAAATAAGAATCTTGGGGACATTGTTTTTAAAAGTCCTAACTCTTTCAGAGACAGCCAGAGTAGTGTAGTCATTGTAGCAAATAGGCTGCAGACTGTATGGTCCAGGGATCGAATCCTGATAGGGACGAGAGATGTTTCCTTCTCCAAGAACTTCCAGACTAGCTCTGGGGTCCACCAGGGTACCAGGGTTCTTTGCTGAGGGTAAAGCAGCTGGGGCATGAAGTTAACTCATCTCCATTTAGTACCAAGGTTAAGAATAAGGGCACCCATACCTCTGCTCCTCCTATATGCCTTCATGACAAAGACAGGGGAAAAAAAATTATCTTTTAATTTACTTTTAACTCTTGCAGAACACAAACACAGTGAAGATTCCACCCAAGCAACAGCTCAGAGGGATCTAATTCAATGTACTGTATGACTCTGGCACAGTAGAACAAGGCTGACAAAATGTCCACTGTATCAAAACTGGGTGCATCAGACACTATACTGTTCTGGCAACAGAAGCAGGCCAGTCACTCATACAATATGCTGGATGTTTTTGGCAAAACTAATAACCCAAATTTTGCATCACTTACAGACAAATTGTGTGGATGTAAGATGAGACAGCAGACAGTTTCGCCATATGTCAAGTTAAAGGCCAATTTGTCAAGGACAGACACATCAATGATGGAAATCCCTCCAGTATCTCTTTCAAAAATTGCACGAAAATCTCTGAAGCTTGTTGTGGGGTTGCACACAAACACATTTATATTCTGCATCAGAGCAGAAGTGCAGTCAAAACCAGCTGTCACCAACGATTACCACGAATGAGAAGTGTAAGACAACATAAAACATACTGCTTCATTTTGATGATCCAGACTATGCAGAAATGATGCAGCATTACAAATATACCTTTCAGCTATGTATGCAACTACCAGTATAAAGATAACAGTCTTTTGAGATGTGGGGACCGCGGTGGTACAGTGGTTAAGGTGCTGTGCTACAAATCGGAAGGTCGTTGTTTCAATCCCAGCTGGTGTCATTGGAAATTTTCATCGACATAAAATCCTTCTGATCGCACTATGGTCCTGGGGTCGACTCAGCCTCTAACAGAAATGAGTACCAGGAGCATTTCCTGGGGGTAAAGGCGGCCGGTGCGTAAGGCTGACAACCTTACCACCACCCTGTGCCATTGTCATGAAATCTGGGAACCTTAACTTCCTGGAACCCTCTGGGCCACTCAAGGCCTGTAACGGGACTGCTTCTGAGATGATATGATATACAGTTTTGTAGATAGGTAATGAAATTTTAGACGAATATCACATTTCCATCTTCAGGATAGATAATTGATACTGTGCAGCACATCACACACAAGAAAGACTTCAAAGTTTTGGATGACAAAGTCTTATGCTGTAATCTGTGAGAAACACCAAAACAGGACAGATGTGCTACAAACATGAATTGTTTTTGTAAAATGACTCTGTTTTTAATATGTTGCAAAATCCCACCCTGGGAGGATTGACTCTTTAGATCTGCATCTCTGTGGTTCCAGACATTTAACCTTTACAGCTATGCATCACACAACTTAATGGCACGTGTATGCTCTAACTGACCATGTGTTGCGATCTCTACCCAAGTCAAAAGTGTGTCTGCCAGCCCAGCAGTACCAGAAGACTTAAATCCCTATACCCCAAATGATAAGGGTTAAGAAGAACGTACCAATTCTTAGTCATCCATTCATCTGCCACTGACAATATATATTACATATATGAACAGTATTGTTGAATAAGCCAATATATATATATATGACTGTACTGAGATTCATCTACAACAAGAATTTTTGTTCTCATCTGTCAGACCGTTGTCATGGCATACGTGTATGGTAAAACAGACCAAACTAATAATATGAAGAAAGACATATTTTTATGAGCACTCATGATGATTATTACCAGGTTGTACAGCATATCACACACACACACACACACACACACACAAATACAAAAACACTCAAATGTTACAAACATCACTGAAGAGCATCTGAATTTCCAGTTTCGAAGTTCACTTATAAACCACAAAAGTACATGGTAAAAGGAGACATTTCAGTTCCCTGATACACACACACATATCCAGGATGAAGGAGTCACCTGTGATGAGATCTTTATCTTCTGGTCTGAATCAGTGCAAGGGCATTCTACGGAACCAAAAGCGTGCTCTGAAGTCATCTGAGCAAGTCAGGAATGCTGGAGCAGACGGTGAGTGAACAATAAGCCTCACTGGGCCGTTGTGTCCTGTAACCAATCATCAAAAATGAAGATGGTATTCAGAACACATACAAAACATGCTTGCAACACAGCAATCCTGCATTTAAAACACACCACATTTCTTACAGAACATTACCACCAACAGGGTCATCTGTAGCAGACCACAAACCCTTCTCCTACATCAGCATTACATACAGTACGTCTACAACAAACATTACGTAGTATTTAGGTTATTTTTAGGTCCAATGAATAACACACTGACAATGGCAGAGGACATCTACACCAGGGGTGCTGGTAAGTCCTTAGCCTGACCAGGAAGGAAACAAGCTAATGTTTCTGTTAGAATGGCGTGAATTTCCTTTGGCATCTTGCCTTGCAGGAAAAAAAACTTGATGACACCTCACGTCTCAATGTTGTTGAAACCACAGGCATCCCTGACATGCTTCTGAGCTAGTTTCCTTCCTGGTCTGGCTAAGGACTTATCAGCACCCTGGTATAAACAGGGCTCAAGTTAAAGCACTATTTCTGCATTTACTAGGGCTGACAAAGTGACTGATTCTTGGAGGTTACTGTATTTACCCAAATGTAAGACAACTCTAATTTAAGATGACCCCCCACGTAAAACACGTCTGCCAAGGAACAATGCATTTATCCATATCTATGACAACCCCCAAGAAATAATATGTCTGCTAGCAAAAATATTTTACTATTGATTGCATACCCTTCATACACAAAGCATGTCAGATTCTATCTAACTTTACCAATCAGTGTCACTGTTTCCATCTTCACAGTCAGTGCCTTCATCTTCCTCACACTCATTCCTAACATTTCCATCCTCTTCACTGCCATTCCACAATATATCATCATCAGTCCCATCCACTGCATTGAATATACAGCACTTCTTAAAACCCTTCACATTAACTTCTGCTGAGATGTGCTACCAAGCCTTTACGATCCAAATTAACGAATTAATACATTGACATTTCTTTGTTTATAAACTTACTTGAAACGATGAAGATTCACAATTTTCTCAACAGATGGTGTTAGTGGAGTGGTGTGAAGAATTTTAAATATGTGTTCTATAACATATAAATAAACAACAAAATGTACTTCAATTTACAATCTTCTCACCAACATGTGAAAATTGTAAATAAAATACATCATAAACATTGAAGTACATTTTGTTCGTTATTGATATATTGTGGACCTGATTAATGCATGGAAGATGGAACATATTATAACACGTGGTGGAGTTTCGGTTTGTTGTGAATGTGGTCTGTTCAGTCTGAATTCAAGGTTCTTTTTATGGTCTGTAATTTGTGGATTAATCCAGGTTTTATTTTTTTAGTTTTTAAGAGCTATTTTCCTGTTACTACCCTTGCACTAGATTTGTTCTCATGTACACATCTTAACAAGGTACTGTTTCTACGGCAAAAACGGATGGAAAATAGTTCGATCTAAGGGATACACCAAGTTAGGTGCTTCTATGCCTGAAAATGGAAACAGGACCGGCTTCCAAAATGTAGTGCTTCTTTAAAAAAAATTAGATAAAGGACAAGTCCCAAAAGAAGGTTGTGTCAGTTAACCCCAGTCGTATTTTGTTCACTGTTTTGGATTTCTGGACCTTCGAAGATGGGCCCGATAGGTACAAAACTACCACTCTACACTGCGTAATATACCGGAACAGTGCAGATCTCACATTACCATTTGGCAATGAAGGCCTTGGTTTAACTCCACATGTTCCAGTTCAGAACGGTTCGGTTTGGCGATTCACACACAAATTCAGACAACTTCACATATTTAAGTGCCAAATTTAAGGAAAAAACATTGTCTTGCATTTAAGTAAATACAGTATTTAATGACTACTTCAAATGCACAAATATGGTGCTGTATGAGATGGGGAAAGACTCATGAATGGAAAGTGGGATAAATAAGGCTGCTGTGGCATATTTCAAGAACTATGCTACCATATACCTGGAAAGAATAAGAGAAACCAATAATAATCTGCTAAAAGGCAGTAATTTGGTTACCTCTAGGATAGAAATCTTGAATGTTACTGTTAATGAACCTACTTCATGGACAAGTTTCCCATGAAAGTGTCACAATCAACATGGCTATTGTTTTTGAAAGTGTCAATATTCTTGGGTTCTTCCAGTGACTCATGCTAGTTCTGTCTAAGAAGCTCAGTTGAATACAGTGCTTTATAGTTGACGATAGTACCAGATCCAGTTTTTAAACAGTTGTGTTTGAAAAGACAGATGACAATGAACAATATCCAAAACAATACTTTAGGTTACTATTTGACAGAAAACATTCACTGTATAGACAGCAGGCCTAAGCCTCTTAGCCAACATCTGATGCAGAGACCAGTGGAATGCAAAGCAGTGTTAGCCACTAACAATGTCATTCAATCAACAGCCCACTCACCCAGTGACAACAGCTGTTTACGCGATGCATTGCGTGAATTCCAGGCACATAAAGATGTTGTTGCTTCATCAGGAAACAGTACATAGTCTTCTGTGTGGTTGAACACTGCCTGTGCCTTGTGCTCCTGTTTGCCTGCAATGTAACAATTATGTGCCAATTACTTCACTAACAATATCTGTGAGAATGACTAAGCACATAAACGTTTATTCATTCATGTTGATGCTTGGGAAATTTCTACGATGACCCTACAGTGGTTTGCCAGTCTAAAGGCACCCCACATGTCCCAGTGCGAAGCTGTCTAATCTGCCATATAATTACTGAATTAGAGCAGCCTTAAGGAAAAAACTTAAATACACACACCTTCCACTCTGTAGATGAATTTTTTATGTGTAAAGATGTTCTATAATACTCTTTTGTGAAAAGTGTTTAGTACTTTACACTGGAAAAATTGTGTATATTTGTGTATTTATGACTTGTTCCACATCCTACTGATTTTGTAACACACATATGGACCCAGGGAATGCACATACATAATGAATGAACGAATGAATAAATGAATGAATGACTGAATGAATGAATATATGTATGTATGTATGTGAATGTCAGGTAAATGCTTCATATTCAGGTCCAGGGTTCACGTCTTGACCTGAAAACTCAGCTGTAATGGATAAGACTTTTTGTGCTTTTTCTCAGTTCCTCCAAGCAAAGCCCAAACCATGCCTCAAACTGGGAAATAATTGCTATGTCCCAGATCTTTCCATTTAACAATTTCAGTATCTTCCTATGTTTGACGCTATAAAAAACTACTGACATAATCGTGTGAAAACTGTAAATAAATTAAATTATAAATACAGGGAAATTTTAGTTACACAGGATATGTGAAACAGATGAACAAATCAAGGTCCACATATGACATGGGCAAGGGACGTAGCATGACCAGACGAGATGAGAAATACATATACAGCCTTGGTTAGAAAACTTGAAACACTGAGACCACATGGAGATTTAAACATGTATGGGACTATAACATTAAACTTGATCTTACAGCATTAGGATGCAAGGATGTGAAATGGATTCATTTGGCTCAGGATGGAGACCAGTGATGGCAGCCACTTGATTAGTTGAGTGATACCAGCTTCTCAAAAAGGACTGCTCCATGAAATGAGTCAGTGAGTGATTGAGTTTTTTTGCTTGATACTCAGTTACACGAAACAGGACAGATAGAAACTTGAGCCCCTGGTTTCAAGAAAGGTCTACAGAATTACCTGAAACCGCAAAATGTAGATAACAGTGCACTAAACTTCATTCACACAAACTAGTCTACCACCTAAATCTGAAGTGATGAAACTAATCTATGCAATACTGCAATAACATTAACCTCTTAATCTCACTTAAAAGACAACACACTGTCATAACCCAAAAGAACATGATACAAATCTACATGTGTATCTGTAATGTTTCCTACATCCAACCCAGCTCAGTCCTTGGAAGAGTGAAAAACTGCCACATGCTCATGAATGTTCACTTACCAGTGGTACCAGCACCAGTGTAGGCAATGAGGCATCGACTTGTGGACAGTTCCCACAGCTTGACAAGTGAGTCCTTGCCTGATGATAGCAGATACTGCAACATAACAATACCACAACAGAGTGACTGATTCTAAAGGTGGCCAACTAGCATTGTGCGCATCACATCCAGCCAGGCACATACTTCACTCAGGCCCTTTATTCTTGACAGTTGTGCTTCAACTATGCATGTGTCTGATCTAGGTACTAGGATCACAGTGCACAGCAAGCAAACAGGAGGCCAACATTCCATCACCCATTGCTTAGCAAGTGATATTGTTACACAAATCAGGCTATTATCCACCAATCCATATTTATGGTTCATTCAACCTTTACAGTCCTAAAGGAAAAACAGTCCATTTCCACACACATTTCTGGGTTGAATTCTTTCAGGAATTAGTATTAAATGGAAGTAAGTCAAGGGTCATAAATTAAGCTGCAGAAAATGTGAGCACTGTTCCAACACCTCAATAATATGAACAGGCAGAGAAATTGGCTTATAAAATGAAAGATGCCCTCTCTGTCAGCAGGTATGATGGGATTTAAAAACCATACACTAAATGATTATAACACTTCTAACAGATCATATTATATAACATCAATCCAATCCATGCAGCTTAGATTGATTTGCTAGGGGCTGACATAATAAGAACAGGGATCTCTACCTTCCCATTGCGAGAAAATCTCACAGAACACACTTCTGCACCATCATGAGCTTTCAGGAAGGTGTTGACACAGCGGTTGGACACACCATCCCAGATCTTGATGCTTCCATCTCGTCCAGCCGATGCATAAATCTTGGCATCAGGAGAATATCTGGCATAAAAGTAATTTGATGTAAATATTATAAATTATACTCTGCAATAAAATGTAATTAGATGGAAACTCCAAATTTGGATTTTCACCCGCAAGAAAAGTCATCCCTTCTATACTGATGAACCTTCAGCATAATTTGTGCACATATTTCATCTGAAATTATTACAGATTCATATGAACATAGTATGTCATGTATCACACATCTAATAGATTTACATGTATGGTATTCCTGTGAACCAATGTGAACAATAAAATCTCACAGCTTCACAGTGCAATACACTGTTGCAAATACTTTAATAATAATTAAAAATACATACTCAAGATACTGCATTTACTGCATCACTGTCCTTCCAAAATGTGATATAGGAGAAGCATGACAAATTTCTGCACTTTGACTGCCTTCTACATGCACTGCAGGCACACTCAGAAATGAACTTGTTTAGAAAATTAAATTTCACAAGACACCGCACTTTTGAGCATTATGGGAATGACCTCGTTACATGCATTTTAAGTGCAATGAAACTAGTGGACTACCATTTTTCTCCAACAGAAATGTATACAATCAAAATCACTTTTTTTTTCTGTTTATGTGTTATCACCAAAACAATTATGTATTTCTATTGAAAACCCAATAAAATGACGTAAAATAAAATATGCCTTCATGGTTGTGAAGATTAATAGCATAACATAATCTTCTGACAACATTATGACCCCAAAGATCACGGTGCATTAAAATGATTTCCATGTTTCTTCCATAACAGGTTAATATGTAAGTTACTGAAAGTGCACTGCTCATACTTTACAGAGGGAATGGGACTAACTGAAACATCCCATTAGTCATTCATGGCAAATGAAAGGAATAAAAGAAGCTGTTAAATTATGAAGTAATCCCAGAAATTCAACTTTCCAAAAGGATTGCTATGATCTATTTTGAACTGCAAGATCAAACATATACAGAATGATGCAAGACCAGAACTACAATTTTAAGCCAGATGGTGAGTTAAGTGGTTTTCTCCAGGTTTCTGGAAGCCATTACAGCATGATTAAGCAATGGTGTTGTGTCTGGTCAAAGTACTTGTCCTATCTCTGCCAGCCAGCAGTCACATGCATCATCAATTCCCCTCCCCTCTTCCTTTCCTATAAAACTAGGTCTTCCCTTCACTTGAAATTCACTGGGACTCTGACATGGGAAGCCACCCTGCACTAACCACAAAGTTCTGTCTCAGCCCAGAATTTGAAATTCTGTGTTGCAGCTGGGACAGCATCAACCAGGTCAGCATCTCTATGTGGTGCTGTGGTGACTACAGTGTGTTTGATTTTTGGGGTTACTTGCCCACAGCAACATGCAGGAAGTTTGTTTGATACACTATATAAATGGTATTTTGAGGACAAAGTTCCCCCTAGACTTGGAACATGCAGAACCTCACTATAAGTTTTTTACATTATTCAATAGTACTAATACTGCATGGCTTTTGTCTTTATGTTATTTGAGTTAGTTGCACCTCCCAACATTTCCCTTGGTTATTATTGCATTATTATTGTGTCAGATTGCACATATACACTAAAAATAAACAAGGTGATGCATTGTGACCCTTACCAAAGTAAACCATGACAGGTGTTAAATGTTTATCTGCAATGGTGATTGCCAGTTCAAACAATTTTTAAAACAGTATACATTACTATACAGGCAGCCTTAAACAGCAATGTTCCATTACAAGATGAAGGCATTATAACTGTTATGTTCCTAGTGAATGGAAAGAAGTATATACACATTTGGTTTGTTTCTATCTATGACTCACTTGATAGAGGTGACACCTGCAGTGTGCTGGTGACTTGGGATGCTGCATACAAAGCACTGTGCTGTCATAACATCATACAGCCTGATAACAGGGTGTGAGGTCCCCACCACCAAGTAGTCTCCAGTAGGGTGGAATGACATGCAACGGATTTGGTCTGCATCCTGCCACATAAAGCAAGCACATGGATTGGTTTCATATCAATAGACAATAATGGAACTATGTGCTGATGGCAAGATCCTAGAATGAGAAATCACCACTAGACACTATTATGAACCAACCAAAGTATGACTATTTCATCAACGAGATATATTTTAATACTATCTTCTTATTACCATCCCACATTTACTTGGTTAATGTGGTCTTCTATGATGTGATGTGATGTCATTTGGTAGACAGCTAATTAAATACTGGACGAATCTACTGATTCCATGTACAGGGTAGACGGGCAAAGTTTCTCTGAAATAACATTATCCATCTACCAACTCACATGGCATCACATTTCATAAGACCATGATATGAAAACTCACCATTGTGTAAACCTCATACATCAAAATGCCGAAGATGTCAGCTTATCTTTCTATAGATCCACCAATTACTCATATCTACCAAGCAACCGGAAAAGTTGTCAGCGCTAGCCAGTGCAAGCTACACAAACAGAAAACTGCTATGCTGGATGGCACAGTGTGAGTGGTACCAACATTAGTCATAGTCTGCATCAGCAACAAAAGGCTTTATTGTTTAGTACTAATGTTATCCTTAGCCTGTAATCACCACAAAGAACTCACAGTAATGGTCCTGAATGCCTTCTTCACTGATGTCTTGCTGTAGTCAAACAGCTTGATTGTGAAATCTCGACTACCAGACACCAGAATGGGCTCACGTGGATGGAACTCAAGACATGTCACTTCCTCAAGATGATCATAGAGTGTGCGGATCACAGGATGACCTTGAGAGTCTCCAGATGGGTCCAAACCATCAGGTGCAGACTTTGCCAACATCCTGTCTACATCCAGAATCTGTTAAGACAGGAGGAGTGTGCTCAGATGCCATAGCAGGCAAAAAACTGGTGTAAGTCTATGCCATACTAACCAACTGCAATGAAAAATTTGTTCAGAATATAGGCACATGAAGTGTAATCAGAAAACTTCTAGATGGCAACAAGATGACACTACTGCCTTTGGTACAAACTTCATCTGCTAGTTGGAGGTACAGTAAATCAATGCAGTTATTTGCTGTTCATATAAAAGTTACAGCATGTAACATCATGAAGTAAGGCCTTGTGAAGTGTGTTTATGTGTTCTACCCTCTCCAATTTCTGTCCCTTCAGAAAATGGCAGACTGAAAAATAATGTGTATGCATAATGCTCCACTTCAAAACAGACCAAACTGCTGGAGAAATCTTCCAGACATTAAAGAAACAAAGGGACAGCCTTCTCAGGGGAAAAGCCCATCATGCCCACGCCCAACAAAGACAAGACAAGTCTGTCCCAGTGTGAAGTGCATGTTGATCATATTTTCTAATATGAATTTAACTGTGAGTCACAACTGGTTTCACAATTTGATCCACGGGGACAAACTGCCAGCCAACATTTCTATGCAAGAATTATACAGCACCTATAGGAAGATGTGCAGCAAAACGACACTAGTGGCACCATACAGTTGGTTTCTTCACCATGACAGTGTTTCTACCCACTCTTCTGTCCGTGCAGGAACTTCTGGTCTATATCAACACGACTGTTGTCCCATGCTCTCTGTACTCCCCACACCCAGCACTTGTGTAGCTCTGAAGAGGAGACATTAGTATACGTTTCCAACAGTGGCGCAGTTGCTGGGCTCACTGTATGAAGTTGCTAGGGCATTGTTTTGAAGGGGACAGTATGAAATAGCATGGAATAGCAATCAAATATTGTTATCATGGAAAACAATATATTGTCACAAACTTTCTGACGACACTGTGCAAAATTAAGTTGTGGTTCCATCATCAAGACTCACAGTTCTATCATGATGGATGTACGAAACTGCGTGAACGTTGACAAAAGTGTGTAGAATGTCAAGGTACTTGTGTGGAGAAATAAATGCACAAAGTTCATGAACATTACATGTTTTTTTTTTTATCCAAATATGCATAACCATTTCAACAAAACAAATTATGAGGCATTACTTTTCACCATACCCTCATAATACAGCACATGCAGGACTAGAAATTTAGAAAATAACAAAGAAGACCTGAGGAGTTCTGCTTGGAACTTCTACTTTTAAATAGCTGTTTCAATGCACACCACCTATGCCACTAAATTCTTGTCTTATAACCATAACAACAAATATTCATGAACAGCAAAAGCAAGAACTATCCTCAAAATAAGATACTTACCTTGATGGATGCATCAACACTTCCAGTAGCTATAAGCTGCCCATCGACACTGAATGCCCCCGCACGGCAGTTGCCCTTGTGAGATGTCACATATGCTGTCTCATAAAGGGCTGGTTCAGGTGCTGTGGTCTGCACATCAGTTTCAAACTCCAGGTCTAAATATATAAGTACCAAATAAGTTTATATCTCGAATGTCAAACAGCCAATAGATGATGGTGTATTGTGGCATATACGTTCACATATGAGGTTTGGCCTTCTTACATTTAGAAGAACTCATCATAGCATAGCAAATGCTGAATTTTAAGGAAACACTGTAGCTTTACCAACAACTCATGCCACAACAGTAAAAACAACCTGTAGCTATTTCAGGATCTAGACGATTCAACATCACTCATTTATTTGAGGTTTGGAAAAATGATGCTATCAGCAGCATAGAGCAGTTCTGGCATATGAGTACCTACATGGCACATTCCTGGTGGAGATGAAAAAACACATGAAAAGCCATTAAGAACATTCACTCTTTGGGCCAAGGTCTGAACCCAGGACATCCAGAATATACGAGGGAGGGCTGATAAGTCCTTAGCTCGACCAGGAAGGAAACAAGCTACAGCGACCAAACTCGGGATTTATTCAACATATTCCCCACAGAGCTCAATACACTTCTTAGTCCGTTGATCTAACTTTTGCAAGCCACTCAAAAAAATTCAGAAGGTTGTCCGTCCAACCAGGTCTCTGTGGAAGCAATGACCACTGCGTTTTTTTCAGTCCAGGGAATAGGTGGTAGTCCGAAGGGGCCAGATCCAGAAAATAGGGTGGGTGATCAAGACAATGGAAGCCCAGGTAGGATAGTTTCTTCTGGGTTGCAAGTGCCTGGTGAGCCGGGGCACTGTCATGCAAGAACAAGACCCCCTTGGTGACCTTCCCACAGCGTTTTTCCTTCAAAATGTCCTTCAGTTGCACCAGCAGAGATAAGTAATATTCCACATTAATAGTTTGGTACTTTGGAACATAATCAATGAGGAGGCTGCCGTCTTGATCCCAAAAAATCAAGGCGAGAACTTTTCCAGAGGATTTTTGCACTTAGAATTTTTTTTGGGCAGGGTAAGCCACTATGCCGCCACTCCATTGATTGTTGCTTTGTCTCCAAGTCATAGTGATATAACCAGGTTTCATCCATGGTCACCAAACGTGACAGGAAATCATTTGGATTGTGCCAAAAAAAGTTCCAAAAGTTGCCCAGACAACTGGTGCCATTGACGTTTTTGATCTATGTTGAAGCATTTTGGGACCCACGTCATGGAGAGTTTCCGCATGTCCAAATCTCCATGAATGATGAACCCAACCCATTCACGTGAGATGCCCAGTTGCTCAGCTATTGATTTAGCCGAAATCAAGCGGTCTTCCAAGATTAGCTTGTTAATTTGATCAATAATCTCCAGGGTGGTCACTGTTTTGGGTCATCCAAGATGAGGCGCATCACAAGTGGAAAAATCACCACGTTTAAACTGGACCACCCAGTTTTTGATGATGGTATACGATGACACATGATCCCCTAATGTTTCTGTCAGAATGGTGTGAATTCCCTTGGGCACCTTGCCTTGCAGGAAAAAAAAATGATGACAGCTCTCGTCACCATGTTGTTGAAATCGCGCACATCGCCTGAAATGCTTCCTTTCAGCCTCTGTAACAAGAAAAGACTTGCAATTCGACACAAACAGACCCCTCTTTCCAACGACACTATCAATTCTGTCCTACAACATCGGGAAGTAGGTCGGGCTAAGGACTTATCAGCACACCCTCGTAAAGTACGAATGCTATTCAATTGACTGTGACATTCTGTCAGGTCATGTAATTCCCTAGCTGTATTGCAATGTCACTATACATCCTACAAGAAACATGGTGGTCATTAACATATAGATACACTAAGTGGATCACATCATGTCATCTTATAACCCTCAACTCATATAATATTCAGAATATACCAGTCTACCAAGCCACAGCCACACAATGTAAACAGAAGGCATATTTATTTGACAGTCATAAATATGTGACATTTGTGTGAATTCTGGGCACAACTCAAATGGATATGAACAAAAATAAAATTTGTTCTCTTGGGTATACACTTCATCACATTACAGCATTAAGAAAAATATTGTGTGTGGAGATGTTTTTACCAAGTCCTGTTGCTGTTATAGTATCCTGTCCTGGAACTGTCAGTGCAACAGCTCCTGTTTTCTGTGGGCGATCTGGTTCATGTTGAAGACCTGCCATCACAACATGCAGCAACCTATCTGATGGAGGGCATGGTGGATCAGCCTGTGCTACTGCTGACAACCCTACAGCTAGACTCTGGTGTCCATCATAAAATAACTGACTGAAACATTCAAGCAGCAATATACAAAATAACTAGCATAAACAGTATTCAGAAGTGTACTGATCTGCTGCCCTCTTGGATGTAATGGTGCCTAGTGACAGACATGTCCTTCTGAAACATCCATACACAACGTCACATCCCAAAAAACAGTAATTTTTAAAGCACCCCTTATTTCATACACCGGTGAAGTGGTACAGGTTACAATAAGGTACCCATAGCAAAAATTCAGTAATTTCTTGCAATGCTACTTACGCAATTTAAAGTTTTGTATAAAAAACACAACGGATTACATTCACAGAGATTACAATTTAAAAAATGCTTCACTTTAGAAGAGAGATAGGGCTGAGACCGTGAACACCACGCACAAAGATAGCGAGTTTAATACAAGTGGGGTTATGGACATTATTTTCATAAATAAAATTGAAAGTATGGAGCTTACCTAATCATCAAACGATACAATAAATCTCTCGCTTTTATTATGTTTTTTGGATCAACATTTTCGTTATTTGTTGCCGGTGTTGCAGCCATTAATATAAATGTATTTTTCTATCGTACGCGTCTTTGATTACATGCAACATATGATTGTAAAATCGATTACCGAAAATCGATTGTCAAGGTTACACACACACACACACTCACACGCACAAACTTTTAATCCGTGATACACGCCATTTACGACGGATTGTAGCACAAACCCGCAAACTGCATATCACCGATTGATAGCCACATTTAAGCTCCGCGAACGACCGGTGGTGTGTTTGTGATCCGTGAAATATGTCGTATTTCACGTAATTGAGTTTGTTGTGTTGGTTGTGTAAATGGCTGACGCGGAGGAAAGGGTTGGTCGTGTAAATAAACGTCAAAGGTATAAGTCTGATTGTGATCATGTTTTAAGGAAACGTTTACCTCCTCGCTTACCACGCAGGAGTAACGACATCTATATTACAAATAAGTCGAATTACCAGGTGTGTGTGTATGTAATTTCTCCTCAGGTACATGGGACCTCTTGTAGTGACTGATAAATTTTACCGTATTATACTCTTTATTGATAGGGTCAGCTCTCTCGATGTGAGAAACTTTTGAATGATGGAGAATCTGAACTTGTGATACATGGACTTGGTGCAGCAGTTCCTCGGGCTGTAAATTTGGCACTTCAGCTTAAGACCAAACACCTGGGAACTGTAGAAGTTGCTGTGAACACTTCAACGGTTGACATTATAGGTTGGTACATGTGATTGAAATTTTGAACTTCGTGCCTCTTTTTCACTTCATACCACCGTTTTGACCTAGCCTCCATTGATACTGAACAACTGAATTCACCCAACTGACACCAGGGAACCTGGGGCCCACTTGATTATATTTCTTAAATGCACAATTTTTGGAACAGTCTCAGATTGCAGTCACCAATGAATTAGTGAGTGTTTTACTGAAGCATTGCCGTCATTCTGTAAGGATCGGTAGCTCATACAGCTGTTATATTAAAGGATGATGTGACTGGTATTACTGGTTCTCCCAACTATGTATGCCAGTTTCGTGTCTTTATTAGTCCTTTGCCTTGTGCCCATTCTGATTATACAGTGTAGTAAACCTCTGTGCCTGATGTGAGTCAAACTGTCTGGTCTCTGTATATGACTCCAGAAGCAGGAACCATAATTGCTGTACCACAAACAGCAGAGGAAAAACAACTCACATGTTTTTTATATTTTCAATGGGGCATATGTATGCAGGAGAGGCAACCTAAATTACCAGTATTCTAAATAAGTGATCTTCATTATCCTGTCATGTGTGTGTAGAAACATAGAGGGGCTGAAGTTGTGCACATTTTTAAACATGTACTGCAGCTAAAAAGTGTATATTGGTTGACATGCAGCAGCCTAGCATGTGTGCAGAAATGCAAGAAATTAATTGAAAAGTGATGCATATATCTAAAAGCAAGTAATCTGGTAATTAAATAGCTGTACTAAGTTACAGTAGCCTGACCTAAGAGTAAAATTGCAGGAAATAATTGTGTGCATCCTACTGGTATGTTAACCTCATAACAGTAGTGTGCAGTGATACTGACTGGACATGTTTCAGGATCTCACCGGTGGTGACTGTATTCCAGACTTATTTTAGCTTTTTATGGTAGGTGAAGTATATCCCAGATAACATGCTTATTCTTTGCATTTATTAATTTGTGGATTTCAGTTGTATATGAAAAGTGGTCAGGGTGTTTCATGAACATTCAGTATTACTAAGTACGTTAGCTAACAGTCTTCCTGAGATGTAAATAGTAGGACTAAATATTGATCAGAATTTGGTACAGCTGTTGAGTTTTTCACTGCTGGCAAGAAGTACAGTGTTTTCAGGCTTCTCTGATTTTGAATATTAATGAACTGTAATTTTACTCACATTTTTGTAAACTTCAAAGTAGTGTTTCATGTTTCTCAACAGTAGAAAGAAAATCACAAGATATTAGTATTTGCCTCTAGAAGACACATCATGGAAAAATTTAATATGCATATAAAGTGAGCTTGTATGCCTACAGATGACCTGGAGCCAGTAGATGATCAAGGAGAGTATGAGACACACACACGTCAGAACTCCTCTGTCCACATCCGTGTGTACCGAACAGCCTTGCATGGAGCTCATAGGTGAACTTAGAATGTGAGCTGGCACAATAGACATGTTCTTTACATTGAATGAATTGGTGCAGTGGCTTGGACTCACTGTATTTGAGATCTGGATAAATCTTCTTGCCATTACACTCTTCACAATTCTTTTAGCACTGCATGTGGAGGATGTCCTCACAGATGCTAGGGCATGGTGGATTGTGTTTGCTCCCCTGTTTGCAGGGGATGGACTGAATGCATATTTTTGTACAATTGTATTTATCCGGATGCAACTGGAAGGGGCGTACAAGGTGGCACTGTTCCGTGCATCTTGGAGCTTCTTGTTTCTGGTGTTACTGTTTGTGTTCAAGTTCCTCCTCTGCCAGAAACTTTCAGGGCAAGGCAACCATGACTACGCTGAAGTGTTGGCCCCCATATTTATCTTGCTGCAGCTCATCATGGTGAGGGCTTGCCAGATGCATTGAGACATAGACATTGTGAGCCCTTGAACAATAGTCCACGTTTGTTCTGTATTTGGAGATAAAAACACTGAAGATTAACCAATCAGCCAATGTGTTGTGGAGGTTTAGTATGTAAGTTTCACTAGTGCTTACATTCAGCCTCTCTAGTACCCTTTTGTATCGCATCTACTTATTTGTTAGGTTTTGTGTGCATGTCTTGTAAGTGACGTCCAAATTAAGAATTGTGTTAAGTCACTTCACTCCCATTGCTAATCTGAACTATTTTATGTGTTAAATAACACGTGTTATGTGTTGATCCAGTTGCTTATGTATCACTAGGTACAATAGACCATTTACAAATTGGTCAAAACTTTATCTCTCAACCCTCCAGTGATGATGGGGTATAAATTTCAACTACTTCTCAGGACTGGGGGGATTTTAAATTTATAGTACCCCATATGCCATCACAACTGTACATTGCACTAAGGCCAAGTCCACCAATAGCTGTACTGCTGTTTCATCTGTCACCCACTGATGGCACACACCATCTGACTGGCAACTGTTTGATCTATGCAAAATATCTTGTGGTTTCTTTCACCTGCATAACAAAATGAATTTTTTAAACGTTTGAAGGTAGAATGAAAGGTAATAAAAAACATGTATATGATATTATTTTGACATGGCTATTATAATAAAAGATAAGTGAGAACAAATGAAATAGTTCGGTGTTTCTTCTTACCTTAGAGTTACTGCCATTCTTTCTGTGTTAGTACAGACATCCTCATTACCATATTTTTGTAGGCTGTATTTGGTGTAATCAAGAACAACTTACTGAACTGCTCATTAACATACTGGATGTTATTGCCTGCATAAAGGAACGTCAAGACGCCCTCAGACGAACAACACGCCATGTCTTCACATGAGTTGTAAAGTGCATTGATGTTGACGGTTGAATTTTCAAACAATTATTATAAACTGTACCAACTCTGTCACTTGAACAATAAATACCGGTATTAAAAACAGTACGTACACACAATATCTCTTTCTTATTAACAATTTTGCAGTTGTACATTCAAATAGCTCTATCTCGGAAACCATTCGGAATAGGACACATGTTTATATAAACATTTTTGCTTAGAATGACCGATACTATGACCTCCAGAATATTGACCTTTCCTCCTGGGACACTCTGTATAGTGTTATTTCTTTGTTATGTTTTACATATCTGAGTGAAGGTGAGTTAAATACAAACAAGATAATGTATTGAATCCACTGAGGCATCCTTAGTAATTCAAGGGGCATAAAAACGTTTGTAGAACATTCACACAGGAGCTGGTGTCAATTTAAATCCTGCATCCTGAAGGATGTACTGGAGCTAGGATCAGCAGCATATTCCTCCCACTGATCATCTTGGTATGACTTAAGAAAAATATGCAAGAGTGAATTTCCACACTGTAGCAGTAACATGAATGACAACATGTTTACATTGTACATAGTGCAGCAATAACAGATTAACAGCAATATGCCCCTTCTCATACACTGTAGCAATGCGTAAATGACAACACAGTATATGTAGTATAGCACTAACATATACACAACAACCTGTCTGCACTTTATATGGGTAGCAATAACATAAACAGGAGCTCTGCACTTCATGTAGTGCAGCAGTAACAGATAAGTGTCAGCATGTCCATACTACATATTGTGTAGCAATAACATGTATCAACTTCTTCACACCTTATAAATTGCAGCAGTAATATAATGAACAACCCATATGAACATCATATAGTGTAGCAGTAATGTGACTAGCAACATATCCATAAATATTGAATGACATATACAGAAAAAAATGGAAAATTAGCTCAGACTGGTAATATGTCAACTGATAGTAGTGTAATGAATAATAAAGGATGTGGAAGAAACCATCCATTTTCTGATTTGAGGTTACATCTTGGCATATGCCTGGTGGAACAGAGGAAAGCACAATCAACCTCAGTTAGGGTTGCTGGTGTCCTGCCTGAGATTCAAACCAGGCACTTCTGAAACAGAAGTTACAAATGTTACTTCTGGAGCCAACATGCTCAATGCCACAATAATTATGAAACATGAACCCATAAGAGGAAGACAGTGGAAAGTTTCTGTTCTGTAGGAGGAATCTACATTTCCCAGTATTATGAAACTGGCAGATGGCTTTTATCTTAGGGATTAACAGTTTCTGGATTCAGACCATCTCATAACATAACAAATGGATGCAACTAAAAGATAACAACTTGAATGAAATGGTGGAAGAAGAGAAAGAAATGCTCCTGTACTCGAATATGATGTACAGAGAACAACAGAATTATAATATTGTAACGAAGTACAAACCCCTAGAACATAAAGCCTACATAAGGCAAAGGTGAACAGAAAAGTCTCTTTCCTCTGTTGAGAATCAAATGCTGATTCCTCAGTTGTCCAGTCCTAAGACTAGTCATCAATGACTCTGATGCTGTGGGTTCCTTAGCCTGATACATGAAAAAGAACAAGTATAGGTATTTGTTTTCAAGGAATAGGGTATAATAATTCCCACATTCTTAATTTCAGGGTAATTGTATTGGTACTGAGAAAATGCAACACTTGGCCAGCTGGATTCAAACACACATTGTAATAATTCAGTCCATAACAAGCCTGCCATTCCATATGCAATGCTGTAATACTGTAATGTCTGGCCAGGTAGATTCCATGTATGCACTGTTTTAGTGATGCAACACTTGTACATCTGGAATGAATGCATGAATCATTGTAATGTTTTTACGCATAACCTGCTGGACTGCAGCATGCACAGTAGTAATAAGGCAACAACTGCACCTCTGGTCTGCATGTACAATCTGCTGTAATCATGGAAAACCTGTAGAGCACAAACTCTTGTGCTAAATTCAGAATATGGTAAGTTTTTCATCCAAGTGTTTTAAACGTTTCAATTAACCCTACAGAGCCTTGGGGTTACCATATGTAATGGTGGACTTCAGAATACAAAATCCTGCATGTTGCCCATACAGTGTCCATATTTCATATGATTCATACAATAAACAGTACATGGTGTCCCTATATAACATCAACCAATTGGTCTTTCTAATGAAAGGCACTGTATTTTCTTTGCAGTATAAACTGAATCTTTAAAAACAATTTCAATTAACTTCAATCTTCAAATGAGATTTTGTTTTAGTACATCAGTGTATATATTCTGCTGGCTCAGATTTTTCCAGTATAACTTGTACTGTTATTTTATCTAACTTCAAAGTGCTTGAAATTTGTAGCACTACTTCAGTTCATTTACTAATTCACACATTATTGCAAGTTCCTGATGTATTTTCATCACATTACTAACACTGCTGCTGCTGCTATTATTATGGTCATCATTTCCATTCATTTCTGTTACTCCCTGAAGAGTGTTGGTAGGGTAGAAACATTTTGTTTCCCCCTGTAATGCCTTCTTAACGTACCAAATTTTCCCTCCATGACTAGTAATGGCCCCTAGAAGTGCTCAGTAGTTGGAATGAAGGTGGATCAATAAACTGGGGTGAGGGAGAGAGATGGAGACAGCTGATCTGGGACATGCCTGCCACTTAAGTTGGGGATGAAACAGGGGTGAGAGTGTAGAGTTTTGTGCATGCAACAGGAGAAACAGCATGTTTGGGATAAACTCCAGTCATCTGCTGGACTACAATGGTGAGATGAGTTTAATTCCACTGAACTGACAGGAATTCTGTGCAACATTGCCACTTGCCATTGTACTATACATCAATTAAGTATTTAATTTGAATGAATATCAAAATTTTATGTTTAGGAACAAACAGCCAAAGTGTCTTTGTAACAATATATATATATATATATATATATATATATATATATATATATATATATA
>Ga0136643_10000439_pt1 | contig 45702 bp, 23 predicted proteins | sample TergutLab28metaG_FD_96883 | JGI IMG/M metagenome (GOLD analysis project Ga0136643, IMG submission 96883) | Labiotermes labralis P1 segment gut microbial communities from Petit-Saut dam, French Guiana - Lab288 P1 (version 3) (version 3) | ecosystem: Host-associated > Arthropoda: Insects >... | reverse complement strand
ACGGTTATAACTCCGTAACCGTCCAAAATCGGACACATGTTTATATGAACTTTTTTGATCACAAAGACCTAGGAAATCACCTCCTGCAGTTATGCCCTAAAGTCGTGAAACACCCTGTATAAGCCAGGAATATTACCTCTTTACCAATAAGCCCCATTTATTTTCCTAGCAATTAGAAGTGCTTACAATTGTGCACAAACCATTACCTTGAAAGGCTTATTGGTGTAATAGAAGAAACATTTATGACTGAGCATGTTAATAAAAAAATGATAAGAAGAGTACCTCAGTTATGGCCTGGATGAATGTAATGTAACAGAAACCATACTGAATGAGGGTTGCCAACACTGATAGTGACCACAAGTCACAGTTATGAAGGTAAGCATGATACCCAGGTAGCTTAATGACATATATCTACTGAGTTACTGTCAATAAAGTGATACCTACAAAATGAGAGGCCAGCCATGCTAGAATCTTAGGTCCTAAACTTGGTGGATTAAATTATTTTTGTTTTTTTATATATTACTAGGTAGCTATCATTAAACTAAAACCTGCAAACATATCCTTTGTGGAAAACATATTTTTGACTTGAATTCCTGGCATTGAAATGAACTCTAAAAATAACTAGTAACAATAAAATAACAGAAAATTCTAGCCTTGCCAGAATATGATTTGTATTTTAAATGTATGTTGGCAAAGGTAAACTGAGTATCCATGACTAAAATGGAACCTCACAAACTAACATAAGTGAACGAAGTCAAATGTTGCTGGTTTAAATGGTTTTGGGTTTTCAGATACTTAGGGTGTAAGACGAGTTAGTGTGACTGTGTTGTGTTGGCATCAAGTGATCTAAATCTCAAATAAATTAGATGTAAAAAGTATTTAACACAGCCACAAACATATATATACAACAATAAATTATCAAACACAACTTATATTTCTACCACAGCTGTATATCTTGGCTTTTACAAGCAAGTCTGATAATGAGTTTTTTGTAAAAGCCAAAAAAATGTTACTGTGGTTAAAATATAAGTCGTGTTTGACTGGTAATTTACTGGTTTATACATAATAATGCAAACAGATAAATAATATAAAGTTGAAGGTATTTTCTATAATCACAGTACAATTTTTATTAAAATATACAAAATAAAGCAGAGCAGTATTTCAAGGTGTCAGTAACTGAGAATTTATAAAAAGTCATATCTCAGCAGATGTGAAGTGATGTTCCTATTCTGAATTTTTGAGGTCATGGTCAAGTAACTATTGCACTAAGTCACCATAAACACCATGACATGGATTACTTATCTTATATAAACTTATTATGATAACAGTTTGTCATGCCATGTAAATTCCATTGGAATTAGCATTGTGGTCAGCAAGCAAATGTGTCACAAGTACAGGAACATGAAAAATTATGTAATTGACCACCCTCTACAATCCAGTGCATGAAAAGTATGGCAAGATTTGTGCAATGTAGAACATTGTCACCACTAACAAATACCAATACATGAACAGTGCTTCAATTTCTTTAGTAATTACCTTCTATTAGTGCATTAGTATTTTTTTATTTTTTTTTTTTTTTTTTTTTTTTACTCCATAATAAATGAGAATGAGTATTATATTATTTATAAACCGACTTATTGTGTATGTGACTTTCTGCATATTGACAAGTCTAATGTTACCATGCAACTATGTGAACGTAAAATTATTGATTCATACAAGACTAATGTGGTGTCCATTATTAAACGCCTATTAAGTATGAGATCTAAACATGGGATTGCAATTTGACATCAAGATAAAGGATTCAAAATTTAAAAAACTCTACCATACCTTGCAAGTCTCTAGTTGGGCTTCCTCTTTACCTAGAAGAATCTTTAAGGCTTGAAGTCCTTCTTTCATTTCCTCCACTTGTATCATTATTTTCAAACAAACACCAGCTGTATTGGCTTTTGAACCTTCTAATATTTCTGCAGCCTGCTTTAAAAGGTTGGCTTCTCCTACGAGGGGATTCAAGTCTACAGAATGCATATCACTATTGCAAGCTTTCTTTTCACCAACGGATCTATCCATGCTTCGCTGTCACAGCCCTAATTATATGTTATTTCTTCCTACGTACTGAAATCCCGCCAAAAAGTAGTCATTTGGTTATGTGATCCGAATGAACAGGTATACCAAATTTAAGAAATTCATTCCAATTCACGCTGTGGACATTTCATGGAAATGTTGGTAATGTGAATGTTCTATGGGTTAAAATTAAATAGCGCTAGCAACGTTACAAATGAGGTAGAGGATCCGTGGTGCGAATGCAGCGTGCTTACTGATTTACACTTTTTGTCCGTTTTAACTACAGAGGAGATTCCTGTTATTACCCAACTAGCGCCCTTGCCTAAATTTCATGAGTAACTACTCTTTCGCCGCTCATCGTCACAATTACCAGCCACCCTAATTGGGTTCCTTACCTATCGTCATCTAGGTCGCTGACGCACGTAATCACATACTAATACCTAGTACTTTGTGTCTAGCACAGATTATCTAGTATAGGTGCCTAGTACGGAATGAAAATGATGTGTGCAGAGTGGTAGCTATTTTTATAATACAAGAAGATAATTGTAAGCGGTTTGAAATAATGGAAGTCCATGAAATTCACCGTTATCCACAGTTCATGGACCAGTGTTGCGATTTAATCAATATGGAATGGCCCAGGAGTAAAACTGCAAGGTAAATATATTCTAATAATAGCCGTCCGTTGGGTTATTACACCTGTAGTATCAGAGGTTTGCGTCGACGTTTCGGTGGAACGTGCTGCGTTCATCTGAAGGACGAGTACATTAGGTACAGCTGGGTGCTGAAGTGATTTGGGGGGGCCAAGTCACTTTGCGACTGCCCATCTATTCATCATTGTGTCAAGACCCAATAGGGGTTTGTGACCAAATTTTAGTCCTAAAGTTTTGACAGTATCTGCCTTGAATTCTTTGGGGCGTCGCCTGTGACATGACGATAGGTTTGTCCATTGATGGAAGACACACCCCTTATATGGTGCTCCAATTTTCTAGTTTTATGTTGTTATAGGTGTCTTACAAATGTGCAGAGCTTTTCTGTCCCGTTATTCCCAAGACCCCTTATCAGTTCAGGCCTTGCACAGCAGATTATACCCATCTTTCTCTCATCATTGTTAGGTAATTTAATTGTGAGTTGTTTGCTAGTGAAAGTCTTTGTATAATCTGTAAAAGCAATGAAGTTAAATCTGTATTTACTTGCATAATGTTCTGCATTTACCCAACAATTTTTAATAATGAAAACAGTGGGTCAGGAAGTTTTTAAGAAGTAATTCTGTGCACCATTGACCTTTTTGGACTGTCATAATTTCAAATCTGTCTTGTGCATGTTTTGATCCAAACTGAATCATCTTTAAGGAGAAATAGCCAATGAATACAAGAGCCATTTTTAGGCCTTACATTATTTATTATACTGTTTTTTTGTATGAAATGTTTTTATAGTGAAAGAGCTCAGGAGACACAAAATTCACACCATGTATCCTACTTTCTAGACATGTACTGAGACAAATATTTATGTATAAAATGCTTTCCACAACTACAGTGTTCAGAAAACCTTTACAGTTGACAAATATTTGTCACTGAAATTTGAAAACATCCATGATATTTTTACAGTTGCTGCTATCCTATTTAGGTGCTAAGCACAGTAACATGTCTTTGTATACAGACTGTTCCAGCTTGCAGTAATGTAAAAGAGCATGGTACACATTGTATGTTCTGCATCTCACTGGTTATCCTATAGCTTGATGGAGGACTCATCACTTTTATTTCGTTAAGAACTTGGGTCTCTTTATGTAGTCATAGTTTTTAGGTGTGTTCACATATTCATAGAACGTGCCCATTAGCTTTGTCATGTCTATCCATATATAACAGCTCGGCTCCCACAGGATGGGTTTTCCTGAACTTTAATATTGGGTACTTACATGAAAATCTGTTGAGAAAGTCCAAATTCCATTAAAAGTCATACAAAAATACCAGGCTGTTTACATGTTGACCTAAGTACATTTCATTGTTGCTGGTGACATAAAATTGCTGTAAAAGAATTGTTGACAGTGACATGTAGTGCCACAGTGTAGAAGGAACTCATTACTGCATTTCTATGACAACATTATGAATATTAGTTTTATTGTTGGCATTGCCAAACTACTAAAGGGAATGCATTGTTACATGTTTCTGATAATGCATTCAGTATTTATGTTGTTGACAGCAACATACATACATACATCAATACAAATGCAAATGTGTTGAGTCCCTATGGCAATAATGCTGAAAACATTATTTGATATTGTTGGCAGTGACATATGGCTCAATAATGGTCATGCATAATCACCACAGTGTTATGTTATACATACATTCACTATCTTGTTGCAGTATAGAATTAAATTTAAAAAGCTGGACAGGAAGTGTTACTCAGATATTAAAAAAGGGTAACAAAAATAGGGGTGCAATAGACTCTCTTAAGTGTATTGTAGCACTACTATAGTTTAGTTTTTCAAACCATTTAAAATTATTGCTGTTGGGGAGTGTCAGGTTTTTAAGTAATTAATATTGAGACTTTTTTCTGGTGGTACACAACCATAAGAACAAAAGTAAAACAAGTACATACATAGTCAGATGACAAGTACAGTACTTTGTACTTGATCAGATCCACTAAAAGTTAATGGCAGTATACTTATTTTACAGAATGAGTCTGGAAATTGAAGTGTTAAATCTACTATATGTGTCCATAACACTTGAGTTCTGTTTATCTCATTCCATACAGAGATTTCCGGTGTATGGATTTCACAGGTCATTGTATTCTTATGTTAAAGGATTTAATACAAGCAATTATTTGTTTCAGACTGAGACGTTTGGAGATGTCATGTGACAATTTTCCAACATGCCTTGTTCTGGTGCACTCACATGAAGTCTTAGGTCACAGCAGATTGTCATTACTGCCAAGCCTGCCTTTGGGATGTCTAATTGAATCAGGTTCAAGTAAAGATTATCTGTCAATTTACTTCCAGAATTTGCACTTAGTGAAAGATTAAACTTTGATTTTACTTATGTGAAAATGGTAAAACTATCACTTGCATCAGCTAAAAACGTGTATGTTACTGTCTAGTGTAATCAGTTACTTCTTTTAAGGAATTATTGTCCATTGTGAGAGTTGTAAATCTTGTACAGTATGGTGTCCAATTGGATTTCATCAGTCAGGAATGGTGTGTGCATAGCATATTCCCTGCCTCAGCAATGAATAGCTTTGTTTGAGTAGCAATCAGCCAGCCATATCAGACTTTTTGCAGCATGAGTATTTTTCCCGATTTCAGATTTCTTTGTTTGGTCACATTTCAATTGAATCATAAATTGCAGATGCACATATTCATTGCAACTTTTAAGTAGTTTTCAAATTATGGAACATGACATTCAAACTTGATATTTAATTCAATACTGTAATGCATTGACAGTGGTGTATAACATCTGGATACAATCTTCTGTTCTCAGTCACTCGATCTAAGAGCTCCAACAGGTTAGGTGCTTCTCACCTGAAGGTGGAAGCAGAGATGGCTTCAAAAATTTAGTGGTTTAGTCTTTAAAATACCTATAGACGATGGACAGGGTCCAAAAAAAGAAGATTAGATCCAAACTTGATATTTGTCTGCTTTATCATTTTAACATCAGTGCCTTTCTTTTTTTGAGCCCAGGGGTTCTTACTGGTTTGTGAGCTGCTCAATCTACATGGTGTGTTCACATAGTATACATACTGTATTTTTCATATGTAATGTAGATGCTAGTGCATCTACTAATTGTTCCATTCTGTTGCCTTAGAAGTACACTAGTTTTCTTGAGATGGGATTAATGAGTCCAGTGTTCATACAACTACTTGGGGCACTTTTGGAAGTTCTGCATTTTAAACTTTGCCTGTGGTTATTCTCAAATTGTAATGATGTCATAAAATCTCCTCCTCTGTGATAATCTTTGAAAGGAATTGTGGGTCTCTTAAGGATGTGACACTCACACACTGCTATGATTGTGATTGTGCTCATCAGTCAGTAGGCAAGGTACAAATCTGGAGGATATCTTGCATATTCCGATCTGTTGTTACAATCCTGTGGCATGATCTAAATGAGATTGTCATCTTATTCACCAAATCAAAGGGTAATTTTTGTTTTCGTGAACAACCTGGAGTCATACATTTTCTTCCATTTTGTTCTTGGGAGGCTTTCCAGAATGATTTCCTGATGTCACTCCACTTTTGGACTTAGAAGACCAGTAAAATGGTTGAGCTGTGCCAGCTATTCCTTTCCTGAAAGTTTTGATGAGTTTGAAGCAGATTTTAATGCAGATGTGCTGTTCCTTTACATCTGCCATTTTCTGATACAAGACAGGGTCACAGGAGGCGCGTGCGAACACTCACTCACACACACACACACACACATGCACAACCTCAAGGCAAAGCTAAATAAAATTTGAAATTAATGAAAAACAACTCAGCAGATCCTACTATACCTCCTTCTGGCAGATTTGTTTTGCAGCCAGTCTGTGAAGCAGTTCATCATGCCATGTACAAACAATTTCAGTATGTAAACTATAAATGTTTGTGTGAAATTAGGCCAGCAGCAGTTAAAACTTTGGCATGAGCACAGATTACCTCCATTGACTGATCCTGTATAATTTGTGTACAGCAATAATACACTATATTAATATAGTACTGTAGGGAACAAAAATAAGTTTACTGTATGGTGCAGTCAGTGTTTCTCAGTCTTTTTTATATGGTGGTTCAATAAAATGTAGGTTAGTATCATATGACATATTGAATCATATACATTACTGTAAAGTTTCATGTGTGTGTGTGTGTGTATGTATGTGTACATGAAGTATTGTAACCACTGTCCTAAATTTTTCGTGACTTAGGGGTTACAGTACTTTGTACACTCATCAGTGAGCTCAAGTCTGTCTCAAGGAATATATTGGGGGATAGAAACCGCTGTGCTTGATAATTTTTATATTACATAAAATTACACTCTCCTCATTTATTGAGCACATACACACACAAACATGTAACTTAAGATTTGATCACGACACAGTTGCAATTATAATCTCTTCACAACTCTGCTCACTTCGCAACTCTACTCTCGAAGTCTAACAACTGAGTGTCTCATTCTGGAATGTCTCTCCCTTGTCAGGAAGCAGGTAACTGCAGGGAAGCCCATCTGAAAAGTATCATTCGAACAAAGGAACATCTGCATACAGCTACCTATCACTATACAAGAAAGAGAATCCAAGCCCTTTATGGAAATGAGGTGTGTTAGACCTCTACCCATTTTACCTGCTAGGCCTAAGTGCGGAGAGCAATTAGAGGTTTGAACTGCTAAACCTCTCTGCCCATTCCAAAACTGAATACAGAACTTTATTTCCTCTATAATTTAAACCGGCTAATGGCCAGACAACCAGTTTATCTTCTCATCTTCTTGATGGCCTAGTCCGAGACTTGAACTCCAGACTCTGGCCAGTCACAGTATAGTCATGTAATTTGTTATACTTGATTTTTATTTGTATAATATTTTTCCAGTATGTACTCATATGCATTACATTACACTGAAACATGTTACAGATTAATATTTTGGAAATAAGTGACTAATGATAACAGTGAAAAAATATTCAAATCCATAAAGATATGTATAAATGAATATTAAAAATAATGTATTTGGGAAATTTGAAATGCCTAATTAAAATAAGTAGCTATTTGGTAATAGATATTTCAGTAGAAACCAAAGCATGAATCTATTGATCCAGTGGGGCTGAAAAAGATGACACCACTATCACACTACTTCGTAAGTTATTGTTATATGTAGAGACACATCTGAATTGACAATATTGCAGCACACTTAGACCTACACCTTTACTGGCTACATCTAAAAGCTAACATTAAACAATCATACAGGTGACTCTTGTTATACGTGGTTTCATTGCCTGCAGAAATGTTCACCTATGCCGAGTCATCAGACACTGATGACCAAGCTGCCCAGTAACCTCTCCAGCCAGGCACCTTAAGCAAGGCAGTAATGGTAATGGTTAAGATTATTACTTTTGGATTTACGTACTGTTGTAGCGTTTTTACTTTTAGACTACTTTGTGTTCTTTTTTTACTTATTTACTGCTCTCTTATCTTCATATGTATGAAAACTAAGTGTATTAACTTCTAGTATATGGGCCTTTTAAGTGTCAGGTTTCTGCTGCATCCAAAGCACTGTTCAAATTAAATGCCAACTTTGGGATAGTATTTTCCCATTTGGATGAGGGGGGTGTACATTTATCCAACCTGCCATTGAGAGTTAATATATAATTACCCTGGTGTCGGGAGTCACAACCAAAGAATTGTAACTTGAGATTCAACTCACAAATTTTAATTTTAATATTTAATTTGATCTTGAAAGGTTGAAATTTTGAATCTTTGAGAACGTAATTCCCATTACTGCATGTTGTATGTTTCACACATTTTTGACATACAAGGTGATTTTCAGGAACACAGTTCCTGTGTGTAATGAGAGTCACCTGTGTTTCAAATTATATTCAGAAAAAAAAAATTGTTTTGTTGTACTGACATGTCCACAGTCCACAAGTGGTATGAGTGGAAAGCAGACATGTTTTGGATTTCTTCTGGTTCTTAATATTTCTATATTTCAGACATTAATAATCATAATTCCAATTTAGAACCTTGTCTAATACTAAATTTAATATGCTGAAAGGTCTGAGGTCATATTGCCACTCATAAGAGGCATGGAACCACAGTTCCATCCATCCATCCACTGCAAACTTACTTGATGCATTCTGATTGTTTACTTATAAAATACAGATTTCAGAAAATAAACTTCAACTCATTATTGTTTGAAGATTGTTTCCTTCTGGGTTATGATACCATGTAGCTTGGTAGATAGGTAACAACATTTCAGAGGAGTGTGCCAGTTCTGTCTTTTGGGTAGAAGAATACGCCAAGCATAAAAAAAAAAGATCAGATATTGATAAGAGGATGTAATAGGAAATAGATGCACCACGAAGTGGCAATATACCAAGGACAGATGTAAGGGGACAGGTGTAGAGGAATGAAGTAAGGTGGGTGAGGGAGAATGATGAGGAAAATACTATACAGCCACAGTGTAGTACGAATAAGTACAATTAATAAAATAAGGTGAAAGGAAGACCTGAGGGAATGAGGAAAAACAAGCATTGAATTAGTACTGCCCAGAAGTGGGCTGGCATAGTCCAAATAAAGGTGGGGCTGCAGGCAGGAGTGGGGACATAAACAAGGACTTAGTGCCGCAGGCAGGTCTGTTAAGAGTCCAAGGGAAAATATAACCAGGAAGAGAGAACCAACAAGTGGGTCTATAAGCAGAATGCAAGAGGAAGAAGAAAATAGGAGTAAGGAAAGGACAAGACCAAGCAAAAATAAATTTGAAATAATGATAAGAAGTAGAAATAAACTACAGAACAGGCCAGTCAAGCACAGTGAAGAAACTAGTCTAGAAAAGGCTGTGAAAATAGGTGGGGTGGGGAAATGGAGAATAAAGAAGTGAAGAGTTGAGATCTGGAACAGGTAGATGAAAAAGAGGAAGAATAAAACAGCATGTGTATGGAAGAGGGTTGTGATGAAGTATGAGAGGATGGAAGAAATATGAAAGAGGCTCTGAAAAGAGCACTCACCAGTGGCTCTGAAAGGCATAGTTGTCACTGGGCACTGACAGGCCAGCCAGAGAACTGAAGATATGGGATATTGCCAAAGGATGATCTTTCCAGGAGAAGCCAGGCAGTTGCTGTGCATTACTGAGGCAGAAGTTGTCTTCCCTGCCCATGTTATTGAGATGGGGCTCTATGCTTCTCTTCTCCATGGTACGATCCACATATCTAAATTTGGTAGAGGATCCTGGAGTCAGATGTGGTGGCCCAGGTTGATGATGCACTCAGCCATGGTTGACTTAACGAGATGGATATACCGTTGGAGCTTGTTATCTTGGTCTCAGACAAACCACAAGTCTCCAGTGTAGACCTCTTCACACTTACACACTTACTTCAATTGTAGATAATTCTTGAATATCTGAATCTGGAGGCCAACTGACTTCTCATGTCTGAACATAACCCCACCAGTGCAGTGGTAGGTGGTGATGATAGGGTAGCAGTGACCAAAGCAGGATCCTTGCTGGGCAGAGTGATATGTACAAGGAGATACAGAGCCTGACATCTCGTCACTGAAGCTATTCCTTCTTAAAGTGACCTTAAGAAACTCAACATAAAAACTGTCCTCATTGCAAAGAGCTTTCACCCTACACCTTGGTGAAAAGCATAGCTTTATTGTTGAATGAGTGGTGGGAGCAGGTTTTTCTCTTCATCATAACCAACTTTTCCCATGCTCATCTTACTTCTACCCTGAAGATGGGGGCAGCATGTTCCTCCAAAATACTGTTTACCAGAAGAAAGTGCTGTGAAAAATACATGTCACCATTACTTAATTTAAAGGTCAGCATTCTTGCAGTGGGACTGTATTTGAAAATATGAGAAACTTAATCCTACGGAATATTAAATCTGTTAATTTTAACAGTGTATATACACTTTCTTTCAGTTGTTGTTCATCCTGAACACAGAGGGAAAGGTCTTGGGAAGTTCCTTATGACTAAAAGTGAAGATCTTGCAAGAAGGTAAAAGAATATCATGCAATAAGTAAATTTATGTTGACATCAGATCCCTATATTGCTTCCCACCATTGTCAAGTAGAGTGAAAGAAAATAAAACATGCTCATTAACAATTTTGAGGAACAAAAAGTGTAACTATTACATAAATATGTAACAGGGAAATGTTCTTTCGTTAAAAGTTGTTGAGGGTACACTGCGTCCACTGAACGCCATGAACTAATGCCTACAGACTGAAATGAAGTATCAGTTTTCACTTTTATTCTCTCTCACAGCCTACAGCAAATTAGCACTTATGACACATTAACATAAATATCATTATGCATATCTGCTTGCCAGTTCCTGAGCAGGCAGTTGTATTTTTTAAGTCTTGGTTATAACTCTTGCGTTACATAATGACACACAATTTTTCAGGTTAAAGTATGTGTACCACTGTTTAATCACACCAGCAAATTCTTTTTTATATTTACATGCCACAAAAGATGAAATGCAGTGTGATAAACTACATTTATTGGGTACCACAAATATAAGAAACAAAACAGACTTCATTATAACCTACATCATTCCCATCTTTATAATCGTTGAGTTGCAAATAATATTGCATATATGATGAAACCATAATTCTTAAATATGAAATATGGTGACAATGCAAATATTTGTTTAGAACATTATTTCTTTTTTTGCACCATCCAGCAAGTAAGTTGCATACATGAACCAGAAGCAAAAGACCTGCAAATGGGTAGTAAGATACCTGAATTTCAGAATATTTTCAATAAAAGATCACAGGATGGGTTTTGTGCTATTCAGGCAATTATCTTTCATAAAAGAGTAGCTTCAAAAAAGAAATGTGCCAAAAAGTATAAAAACAGAAAGGCAAGGGGTGTACTTTGACAGTTATGTAATACACTTCAGAACTGTTTAACTGAAAATGTAGGATGTGGAGAGATGCCTGTTACACAGTAGTTTATGATACTGCATGAAAGAATTGTTTGAACAACACTTAATATCTTAGAGATTTATGTCTCAATACTGAACTGCACCCAGTTTATTCTCCCGCATTTAAGAGTAATAAAACTTTAATCAGAAGCACGTATGTCCATTATCGTGTGATACACAACATAGGGTAAGGAAATAACAGACTACTATGTTGACTTTGTTCTCTTACAGGCGAGGAATGAAAACACTCTATCTCTACACTAGAGATAAGCAGGGATTTTACTCCAAGATTGGCTACAAAGAATGTGAACCTGTGCAGATCTATGGAACACATGTACTAGGACAGAATTCCAAAAATGTGCCATCTAACGAAACAGCCACAAAGGGCTGTATTAATATCCCTGTGCAGGCAGTTTCTCTAACACTGTCAGTTCCATCTGTTTTGAACACATATCCACAGACCAGAATATTAGACCAGCATAATACATGTCCACAGCCTGAGCCACCACCACCACCACCACTTCCTCCAAAGCCCGTTTATTTAGCCACATTACGACCCTCTTATACATGTATGAAAAAAAATCTGTAAATATAAGTGAATCCTCAAAAAATTAATAAACATGTCTTAAAAATCTTGCATGAGAAACTTTCTTCAAAAATATGAGACAAAATTGCTTTCCAAAAGAAAAATCATTACATGTGAAAACCCATGATTTTTTTTAAATGTCAGTAAATTAAAAACACTGTCAAATACAACTACGGTTTACTGAAAAACAATACATATTTTGTTTTCAGTATGGTACATGTTTTTCTGTTTTTATACAAAACCTAATGATGGCCCATCAGGGCCAAAACACATAGCACATTGATTTTTTTTAAAGTAAACTGTAGTTGTGTTTGACAGTGATTTTAATTTACTGGCCAAAACAGTATTCATTTCATAACCAAAAATCAGTCACAGTACAAAAAAAAGTTAGAATCATATGTTCACTTTATTTGGTTACTGGTGGAGATGGGTGACACAGTTACCACTGTCCCAAAAGGATAAAAATAACTGCATGTTGAGTGAAACTGTTGTCCATATACATGTACTGCAGTTAATATTTATACCTTAATTTATGAATAACAATAAAGGGAATACTTACGAAAGCAGTTCTTTGTGTCATGACCTACTTTTTTTTTACATATGCAGCATTTTCTTATGTAGGGATTATCCAAGACTCGTTAGTATGTTACCTACTTCGTAATCATCTTCTCAATTATACTTAATTTTTAAATTACAATGGACAATCAAAAAGTGCTTCTTGAAAACACAGGATGTTCACTGCTGGTGTACTAGGTGTGTTGTGGCTTGACCAAAGTGTCTTTAGTCATCCATTTGAGGGTTCTTGTTAAGCCTCAACAGCCACTAAATAGCAAGGGCTAGACCCATATCCACGCAGTCTGCCCAGTGGCTGGATGTGGGCTTTTGTAACAATCACATTTAAAAAATGTGAAGTTCAGAAAAAACTTAAAAAATTCACTTCTCTTTACATGCATCCATGTGTATACAGGTAGACCCACATAAATGACAATTAATACATCTTGCTGCCATACTAAGGTTGTCAAAAATTAAGGATGTTTTGACAAAATCATCTAATACACACATTATTCTTCAGTATAATGGCCCTGCTTTTCAATCTATTTGGTCCAACAATTAAGGGTTTCCCCAGGATCATTACAGTAAAGAATTTTGTTTGGCCAAAAGTCATTCCTGAACTCCTGTAGACATATCACCAGTTATCCCAGATTGCTGATCAGTCTTTCCATGTTACAGCCCATAATGTGTATGATCAACAATATGCACCCAGCTTTCCTGTGGCTACACCGTCATCGTCATTCTTAAGTATCATTCCGAAAATGTTCACGCACCCTCTTATCACAGTTGATTATTACAAGCATGCCACAGTGTTACCACTAAATGTATGCAGCTTACATAAGATTGTCTTCAGAAGAAGGAAGTAATACACAAATGCAGAATAGAAAAGACAGAGGCACTAGTAAAGATAAGTTGCATGTTTGGTGTCGCCATCATAATAGAACCACTAGGCATTCCTTAGTGAACAGTTTGATTTCAATGGTCTGTTGATATTGAAGAGAATGACCCAGACAACATTAAAATTTTCACACCCACTCTTTTCAAACAATGACACATTTTACATACAACTTTTTTGTCCATTTCAAGCCTGTGTGTTTCTCTTGTTACCTCAACTTTGCCAAGCAACATGGCTTTCTACATGGAACCGTGCACACCGCATGGTTCTGGGTGGTATATGCCCACTGTAGTTTCTCTCATGCTAGGGTGGGCTAGTGTGCAGTACATTGAACAGACTGGTTTCTCAGTTGCCGGGCAAGTGGGAAGAGTAGGGGTTAGCTTAATGCCAAGGCTTGGCATCACCATACAGTGTGGTCTGGGGGTCAGGCATGATCAGATTAGACGCAGCCATGCTGTGCTCCACTACAGAGGCCGGTCAGCTATTTGCCACAGGAGAGAGACTCAAAAAAGTGATGCTCATGACAAGGACAGTGCTCCATACACACAAAGGAAAGGACAGGAGTGGAATATGTTTTGTGTGGAGTGGCAAATAAGCAGACAAACACTCACTGTACTGCTTACGAGGTAGGACTGAGTAGAGGTAGTGCGAGGTGAAGCCATGGAATGATGAGGCATGTGCTGGGAGACCCAAGGACAGAACAGGAGGGCAGACATGCTGATTAATAAATGGACCTGTAACTGTCACTGTGTCTACCATGGGATCCCACAAAACCCCATTATTTTGTATCACGTAATATTTGTACTTAGTATTGCAGCTGTAGTTTGTAGGTTTGTAATATTAGTACCTATTAATGTTGTCAGTTTAGAAGGTATTTCCCTGGGATCCCAGTTTAGCTCATTGTAAGTATTACTTCTAAGAATATATTCCTCTTGTGTTAAGCCTGAATTTTGTTATTTCATTATTCACCTCAATTTGTACTCCTGGAAAAAGACGGGCTCCTTTGCTATGTTTTCAACTTATGTTCTTTGAACAGGTAAGAAAATTCATTCATTCACAACATGTAACATGAGTGTATTCAGTATCAGTGTTGGGAATTAAGAAAAGTATAGAACTAGAAATGTGTATGTTTAGAGTTAGTCATGAAAGGGTTGACATCTCATCAGAAGCCTACAAACTGATTTTATATATATCAAAGAATTAGCAATTACTGCATTACTTTCAGAACTAGCACCACAAATTTAATAAAAATACAACAGTAAATGTACAATATATATTTCAGTTGTTAAATATAATTATATAATATATCTGAATATGTTTCATACTATAGCCACAGGTGAGACTCTGTTCCGTGGTTAACTAAGGAACTGTTCTGTGTATAAGATGGCTAGGAAGAAACACTTCGGTGTTGGTCCCCATGACGGTAAATACTCTGCTTAACAGCAAACACCATCCCCTTAAGAAATCCAATTTCCCCTGTTAAAACAGATATACTTCATGATTTACAACATACTTATAGATAGAACACAAGAACAATGACATACTCCTTGTATAAACAAGGCCTACAAAATTTAGTTCTTTCAGTATACCTATATAACACAGATCTTGTTTGCATTCTAAATGGCATCCGATGGATAATCTCTTGAATTTCAGTCAATCACCTGCTGAATTCCAATATTCAAAACCTGAAAGATTGGAGCTACTGTTCCACATATTTCATTGGCCTTGAATTTACAAACTTATTGCTGCAAATATAAATGCACTGTAAATATAAGATCATAGTGCCTTCAGCTTTATTTGCCTTGTATCTCATCACATATGTCAATAAATGTTTCAAGCATAAGTTGACCTTATGAATGCCAATACCTTGTCAAGTATCAGTGTCTCACATAGTGTGCTGTTTTTGATAAATCTGAGAGTTCAATGCCAGTTTCATGTAATGTATGCATTATAGGTGAATGGCATTCTTGAACATTAAATATTCTAATGATGTCCATTGTGGACCTCCAAATACCAAATTTTATCTCGGCTTATTCCAGGGTTTTGGCAGTCAAACATGCAACAATGCACAAGTCTTATAGGACACATGAGCTTGCCAGTACTTACAAGAATTCTGTGATTAAGCAGTAGTTGCAATGCCACACAACTCGTTATGATGCTGTGGGTCTGTAAGGCTCTCCAGCATGAAAGTGGCAAGATCACATTTAGCTATTGCCCGTCCTGGTGAGGAACCATGACTCACTGTGTACTTCCCACTGGGATTATCTATTCACATAAGAACCACATTGGTTAATTATTTACATCATGCTTCAACAAAATTACCAGGTGCTGTATATGGGCCGTAAGGAGCTAGAATACAATAAAAAAATCACAATTAAAATGCATTATATTTAATAACTGTGGTCTTAGACAATTCATACTTGAAGAGATCTCAGAACAGTTATGTCTGCATGTCCAGTACCATTTGTGCATGTGATATGTAACAACTTTCAGCAGGTTCTGACGCCTTGATAAATTCAAACCATGTGTACAATATGTCATTCACCTCATTTGAAATGGAAGGCTGATAATCTGTAATATGTGAAACATACAATGTCCTGACTGGCTGTGATCCACCTCAAATCACCAACAATGCACTTCACAAACCTCATACCTTCCTACCCTGTTAAGATATTGGGTCAGATCCACATGAAAGGGCATGATTTGATCAGAAAGATCCTTAGCGGTGTGTTAGATAACACACAGTCTGTAGGACTTAAGGTGTCTAGACCCATAGTTTGCAGATTACAGTGATTTTTGTGATTACAACTGTGGGAATATTCAAAGGAAACGTATGGTGGTTAGACACAATGGGTATTCTTAGAATTAGAGCACATGAAAATCAAAATGTATAAAACATAATACCTATCCAGTAAGTTTAATTACTGGCTTCCTTTGAGCCTTAAGAATGTAACCAAACATGACCGTCTGAACAAATGTAGCTATAGAAACTTGTCTTTTAGTGGTATGCACAATATATTTAGGTTGCATAACACTTACAATGGATGCTGCATCACACAACGCATTTCATCTAGAAATTGTTGAGCTTCAGGTTTGTTAATTAGCATTAAATAACTATAATGTCAAAATTTTTTGCAATAATTACAACTTCTAACAGTGTACAAATGACTGGGTATTAATTAATTGCATCTGAAGATGGCTTCAGTTGCCAGTTACGTGTTGTGTGCTTGTGGTGGTGTAACATACTTAAATTAAGTATGGCTGTGAAGGACAGTGTGGGTACAGGCTAAAGAGGGAGATGTACATTATCACCATACAGTAAAACCCTGTCAATGTGCAGTGCTTGGGACCAAAAAATCAAGTTTCAAAGTATGAGATTTTGAAATGATCCAGTTTCTTAATACACAGTAATCTGTTATGTTGTTGGTTTAAGTTGCGATGTGATGTTTGTTACTTTGATTTTCACTTGAATAATTAGAAGACCCCTTCTTTATTTTTCAACATCTACTGCATAATTTACTGTAAATGACATCAAAACAAGCCAGGAAACAATACTTTATAGTTGTAAAACTCTGATCTTAGTTGAGAACTTCACTCTTCTGGGCTATTCAACAGTGAGGAGTGGTAATTTCTTATCACTACTCACTGCATTGTAACCTTGAAAAGCATAGTTCTCATCTACTTCACAGTGGAAGACTGAAATTACACTTTGATCTTAGTTGTTTCTTAAAATAAGAATCAATTGACCTGTGTTAGAATGTTCTTAAAAGCTTTTGACACAAAGTTATGAAGTTTATCCATGGCTTTGGCAGTTCTGTCATGGACATCACGTGAACTTACAAAAGAGTCCAGCACTGATAATGTCATTAATGCATCTTTGCAAGCTGGTCACATTGCAATCAATTGCATTTTTTTCCATCTTCTCTTCTTCTCCCTCAACACTTCCATTTTGCTTGAAGCTAGTGCCACCAGAAATTGTTTTTAATTATCAGCAGTTAAGGTAGATTTGCTGACACCGAGACGCTCCTCAAACCTTCTAGGACAATCAACTTGACCTTACAATTATTCCTCCCACTCATGTTTATTGTTTTCTGTATCACAGCCTACACTCGAATTTCAAGCAGCTGTCTTCCACATTTCCTTACTTTTACTCATATTTTACCCCACTAAATGGAACAAAAAATAATAATATTCGGACGACACCACAGCAATGAGCACAACTTTCATTATCAGGACACAGCACCTGCATATACATCAACAGTGGTGTCACCCTTCTTGTAGTCACCAGTACATTAATGCACTTTTCATAATGCCTTGCACATACCAGCAGCAACTGTTTGCTGTACAGTCCACAACAGGAAGCAATAGACTCCACAGTCCCATGTTACCATCACAGGGATAACCAAAATTCAGCTAGGCATACATTCAATGTGCAGGCTGAGTTTTGGTTGCCTCTGCAAAGGTCACACTGGAGTATGGAGTATGTTGTATCCTGCAATGGACAATACCTGCCAGCAGCCAAATGTTGCTGCTGCTCAAGATCAACTGCTTTCATAATTCAGGAGCTCAGGGGTGCCCAGTGGTAACAAAAGACATATTTAGACAAATTGTCCAGCAAGTAATATATGTAAAGTTATCCAAATTTTATTAATCAAAGGGCTTTATTTTATGACATTTTGAATTCATCACTTTCAAATTAACAAGTTTTTGCTGTGTGAGCTATTCCACATATTGGCATAATACAATACTTCACTCTGACCTGTCAAATGTGGAGGCAGCACAGCAACCCATTTCAGTCCACTTGCAACGAGACAGTCCAGCATGCGTTGATGATCTGCATTTAGATCATGGAATCTTGCTGGTACCTTTTCCGGTTCATAAAATAAGAATGCTGCAACATAAATAATGCTATGCATATGCATGCCATAACCAGACTACTGAAAATGCATGTAATTGTTACAAGATGTCCCCACCAACCTGATAAACAGACTGAAACACATTCTATCTTGTTTTCTTTCATGGCTTCAATAATGTTCTTCATACCATCTGATAAAACTGTAGTAGGACCTGCAAAAAAGAAGCATATGTCAAATAAACCAAATTATTGACAAAAGTAACTCAACTATTAGAATTCATGTTGCAGTTGACTGGTTAGTAACTGCCATTATTTGGGAGGTCCTAGGTTTGATTGTCATCCTGAAAGTTAGTTATACTGAGGTTTTCTGTAACCTTTCTTAGACTTGCAGGAAAATAGATTTAAAGCATGTCAGAAACACTTCCATTCTATCCTCTTTAAACTGTAGAGACTAAAAAGCACTGTTAAACAAGACAATCAATTAGCCTTACTTAAAAATATGGACACTTAACAACAGAATCAAGACAACATGATACTTGTGATCATCAACACAAAGATCTGAAACATTATGCAGTTCCAACTCCAACACAGTCTCCCTGGACCTAGGTTTTCCATCTTTTTTATTGGCCCTACTCTTACATGTTTTCCCCTCACAGCAAAAATGTAGGATATTTTTATGAGCATATGTTTTTCAGTTTCCTCCACATAATCATGCTAGCTCCTCTTATAGTTTATTATGTTTCCATTGACTGAAAATATATTTACTTGCTCTCTTATGTCTCGATAGTGAATTGGATCAGATCTTTCATGTTTGGTTATGGGACAAGAAATCTCATCTCTGCTGCTTCTCTTCATATAGCGGTGAAGAGTCCAGCACTCTGACCCAACAAACAGTGTGGGCACAGCCACGCCTTTCAATAATTTCAAGAATGATCTCTGTTCTGTTTTTCCCATTAGTGATCTTCTGAAGGTAACACACAAATATTGAAAAGCTGTGAATTTCATGTCTAGGGGTACTGGTACTCAAAATATAAGAAGCTACATTCACAGCCAGAGAATATTATTTATCTCTCCAATTATTTTGTCCTCCATTTGGGCCTCTGCCCTTATAAAAATTTAAACTTCAAAAGATACAATTTCCATTTTGTCTTGAGATTTAATTCATAATTTCTGACTATTCCATTACTGTTTACACACAGTGCTCCTTCAAGGTTACCCTCATTCTCATTAGCAAACAGTAAGTTAATTACTGCCATATTACTGTTCTAAGTTCATTCTGCCAAGTTCTGAGGGCATCACCTACACAAACAATATATGTGAATGTATGTGTGCATGGGAGGAAGGCAGAGGTGGGCAGTTGGGATTTAGAGGTGCTCAAGTATCTCTGGCTATTCATGACTTTCTAAAATTGAAGTCACCACTGTGTAAATATTAACTTACCCAAATCATTACGTGTACCCAATGTAACTACAACAGCATCTTGTCCTGCAACAGTCTGTTGTACATCTGCACTGTTTGTTACATCTCCTTGAATAATTTCAATATGGTTTTGCAGGTGTTCTGGTAGCTTGGAAGGATCCCTTACCAAAGCTCTTACCTGTAAGCCTACAAAAAAAGAATATCCTACATATCAACTTGCATAATGGGGACATGACTGGCTACATTAAAGCTGTTACACTCAAGATTTCTTTTAAATTTTCCAGACTTAATTACTAGCCATCAACATATCTATCACTCTATCTCAAGTAATTCACAAATAACAGAATTCGTCTGTTATACATTTCACTATTTCCAATACTGTCAAGTACTGATAGTTATAAAAATTATGTCATTCCAAGGCACTGGACACTTAAGCACATAATGTCAATCTAAATCAAAATACGAACATTCTGAAAATGTGAGTTACAGTTTAATTTTCAGGATAAAATGTTAAGCCATTCAGTTAGGTTGGATCTGCTGATGTCAGTTTCTCCTTTAAATACCTCAGTGGTGAAGGATGTGGCATCATGGCAACATTATGAGGTAGGGAACATATATCCTACTCTATTCTTTAGGCAAACTATAGAAAAGGCGGATCGGCAGAACTAAAAGCCTACCTATCCTATAATATATTCATCTTGCCCATTATGGTATATATTTTATTCACATGGCAGACTAAACTTCTGCTCCTCCAACTGTAGTAGGGGATGTGAGAACTGAATTCTGTATGGGTGAGATGTCCAAGAATCCACTTTATGAAGAAACTCGTTAGCATGCCCACAGTTTCCCATGAATGTGATCGTATGAAAGCAGACATACGCGAGATCTTTAAATATATTATACCTTACAACAATTGACATGAATATGTAACTCCTCTTTCAATGCTTATTTTTTAAAAAGTCTATGTGAACATTATATTTTATATGAAAATAAGCAGCGTCTAACAGAACCTGAAGGTTGTTTGCCATATTCACAGTTGACCAATGACCATCCCTATTCTGGGCCAAATGAATGCAGTACATTTGCACCCTCCCAACCTACACCCTTAAGATCCATTTTAATATCATCTTACTGCCTGCAGCTACATCTTCCAAGTGGTCTACTCCCTTTAGGTACTGTAAGAAAAGCTTCATATGCATTTCTCTTAACTCCCATGTGTCCTAAATGTCTGCACATTATAACATTTTCATTTCATAATCCTTATAATGCAATGTCTTGCATCACTGTGCTGACATTATACTCATGTTCCAGGGAAACACTACTTTACTGCCAACAGCCACCAGCAGAAAGTGACAATAAGAAGCTAATGAAACTGTTGAAATTGTTGTCTACTATGTTCAGTGTTGCTGACTGTTGCAAACAAAAAGTGCACATAACTGATAATCACAGTTAAGTACTTCACCATCTCCATTAAGCAAGTTTCTGGATACCTCATATATGGCAAGCAGTACAAAGTTCCTCAGTATACAACTTTCTCAACCTGCTAATATTGCCTCCCTCCCAGGTCCATATGTTCTCAATGCCCCATTCTCCAACACCCATGGTCCATTTCTGATCCTCAATGTAACACACCAGGTTTCACAAACATAAAAAGCAACAGGCAAAATTGAAGTTTCATTTTGTATATTTTAATTTTCATGGTTGTAGGAAACAAACAATTCTGAAATCATTCTAGCATGATATGAACTACGTTTCGTTTTCTCTGCACTTATTTCTAGGCCATCATGCTTACTAACAACTAATACAGTTTCCATGTTTTTATGATATTTATTTCACCCAATTATTTAACATCAACATAGAACAGAAACTGATGTGTACTGCTAAATATAGATGATTGACTGCTCCTTTTCCTCTATATTTTTAAGGCAATGTTGAAAACAATGGGGGGATAAAATAAACACATTTATAAGCCATTCCAAACAGCAAATGTATGAAACGCTGCCAGCGAGACACGAATTAGACCCCCGCAAACTCGGTACTCTTGTAAGCGATTTGCCCAGATGTGGAAACGGTATTCACATTCTTTTACGAGATCATCTCGCGCGGAGCCTGATGCACGAAAGCACAATACATGACTTCACTTTTACTAGCCTTATTTACCCCACTTAATGTATTCATTAAATTGCTCTCTGTAAAGGCAAACAAATGTCGGATATGCTGAAGAACACACTAACATTACACCCCTATCAACACAGTTTAAAAATCATGCCTTTTTTCAAAGCTACTTCCGTTGCATGTATGCCAACACCACCTGTAGCCCCAAAAATCGCAATTCTTTTCATTATATCAGATTACGTGACGAAAGTCACACAAACACATCCACAAAACCGCCAAGTCACGCCCCTTTTCTACTGTTTGGCACAATCGAATAGAAGTTATCGAACGATTCGATTGCAGAGAACTATTGATAATTTGAATGTTCGAAAACAAATCACCGTATGAAATTATTCCCTTTGTCCTTTATACGCTCTAAAACCTAACTATTTGTATACGCTTTCTTTATTAGCCTCAGCCATCGACTCCGCACTCCGATGCATGGAATCTGCTAGCCATGACTGCATACACCGGAGAATGCACCGGCCACGAGGAAAGCTGTCAGTAGCCGACCCGTACTACGTTCACGTCAAGTGTAATCGCATGAGGTTTGTCTCATAGCCCAAGGTTGCGTTTCGTACGTAGGAATATCTGAACAGAACAAGGGACGTCGACTGCGATTCGCGCCAGTGTCCGCCCTTCGTTAGCTTTTGGTTGGTTGGCAGAATTAAGCAGCAAACTCTTCCGAAACTTCGGTAATAGATTACCAATAAACACGGTATCTGATCCCTCAAGACCGTAACCTACTGAAACAACGCTGTGATATTTTTCCCCGCCCAAAAAAAGTACCCCTGCGACGGTTGCCCTGGTGCACTTTGCCATCTGACGCCGTGGGTCAGTTACGAATGTGTGTATGTAGGTACAGAGCCATTACAACACACACAGTGACGTAGGGCGTTTTTACAGCGCCGTGCATACTAGTTCGGTTAGCTATTGAGAATAATTCAAAGCTGCAGTATTTTGTAAAAAAGTCAACTGTGGTAATGACACTTCCTTATATATGTACCATACTGTCCATGACAACTATTTATTCGTGTCAGTTATGGGTGATAAGCGGGAGCACAAATACAGGCACGTAGAGTACGGATGATATAACAAGGCTGTAATTAATGCTATTGGTCGTAATCTACGAATCTGAGCGTAGTAAATGTATATGCACGTCAAACATTGTATTTTACAGTGTCGCTTTACCTTTACCCAGCATTAATAGCCGATTCATGATTTTGTTTGAACTTAACCTTAGTTGCGCACATTTGACTGTCATTAATGTTATTGATCCCACAGTACATACTGCGGCTGTGCAGTATGCAACACGTACACTAACTCGACGATCCAGATGTGGCTGAAATATCATACACAACCGTGACACGAAAAGACATGACAGCATACGAATGACGTCAGTTGAGTAAACAAGAGTTGAGTTGTGTTTGACTGATTGGCGGGGTAGTGGGTGTGGGTTTGTAAACACTCGAATAGTTTTATGGGATGAAAAATGGTAGTACTTGAACGGTACTTGCAGTTGTACGAGAGAGAATCACAGTTAATATCACCTGCATGGAAGATATTCCATATATTTTTTTATGTTGTCATTGGTTTAAGTGGGCTTGCTACCAGTTACGCGTTCAGTCAGGTAGTGGAGAGTTTTGGCGGTAATTGTTTCCTGCATGGTAATGTTACTTTCGTTAGTGACAGAACGGACAATAGTTCAGCTACATATCTGACTATTGATTTAGTGAAGTCAGAATGGGGAAGACAAAGTGATTGTTCATTTTGTCAGTATGTACCTGTTTGTTCAGTGATCTTTTCAATTGTGTGGATAACTTTCTTCTTAATGTGTGGAAGAGGAGGCAAAACGACTCGAGGGTAAGATTTTAACTTACTGTGCGTTATATAATGACTATCATTTGCAAAATTTGTTATGTAAAGAATTCAGGTGCCATGAATCTTAGTGATTTACAGTAAAGATAAACGCGTAATGAGAGCGCTGTGCTTTAGATTAGAAAGTGGAGGTACAGCTCCATGCATCTTCAGCAGTAGATGGAGGTGAGTGTTCAGCTTCATGGCCTAACTGCTTTTTCCCCGGTGAAGTAGTCTTTGGTACCCATATATGAGGAGGTTGGTTTGGTCCCAGAATTCCTCTGGATCCTAGGAAGAGGAGGAAAATATGTTGCCCCCCTTCCCCTAGGAATTTCCCCACGAATTCTTGATTATTCAGTCTGTAGCATGGTCTCTACATCAGCTGTGCTATCCCGGCTCCAGCCTCCACATATGTATGAGCAGTGAGCTCTAGGCCTAATCCACATTTGCAAAGGCCCTGAGATATGAGCGTAGGTAGCAGGCCATATAAATTTTCATCACTTATTCCTCCCTTAAGCATAAGTAGCGTTGCATATAGGGTTCAGAGCAGAAGTAAGGATTTTTCACAATTTGTTGCAGCTTCCACCGGTGAGTAATGAGGCTGTTTTCATAGGGGTATTGTGGCTGTAGTGTGAAACTGTCCACTCAGTCCCAGTGCAGAGGTTTAAAATGCATGTAGGTGTACTTCTGTACCTGTTGTATGCCTTGCTGCAAGGCTTGTGAAATAAGCTTGCCCACACAAGTTAATGTACTTGTGGCAAGCATGAAATTGTTTATGTGAAGTAAACTGGAAACTGTATTCCTGTAGCTCTCCTTTCAAGGCATGGTTCTTACACACAGGGAATACTTTATATTACTTTTTCTTGTCAAAGCGTTACATCTCTAAGGACCCAAAACACTTTTTTCAGATTGTCTCAACCATGGCGAATTGTACTTCCAGCTTTAATTTTCAACATAACATTTTTTGGAGTTGCTCTAGCTGCAGCATGTAAATTGCAAGATGGCATCAATGTCTTTTGCAGCCTTTTTCAGGATGATGTGGATGAAACAAAGTAAGGCACTATTTATTAAATGTACATATAGATTTACTTTCAGTGTTGTGGAAGGGCAAGCAAGGTTCATAGTAAAAATGAAAGTTGAGAATAATAGACTGGGCTTCAGCCTAGAATATGGTAACCACCAGTGAGCTTCAAAGGCTTGCATAGGTACATTTCATGGATCCAGAAGTTTGTGAATATGACAGTAGAATGTAAAAAAGCCATGGATACACAAAATATTCAAAATATACAGAATTTCTACAATACAAAATACTATAAAGTTTTCATGTACAGTATATAAATTATTCTTAAATATAAGAAATTCATTAACAGAGTAAAAGGTTGCATATTTAGGTATCTACATGATGCTACTTTAAACTGTGCCCTTTCATTTCCAAGACTTGTGATAGGTGGTAAGGTGTTCAAAATTTTGATGCCAGCATGGAATGCTCTTTTGAGAAAACATAAAAGGTTGGCATATGTTCTGTGAAGATGGTGCTTATTTCTTGTATTAACACTGTGCACAGATGAATTTGAAAATTTTCATGGTTATTTAGAATGAAATTCAGAATAGCCTTGCATTACTATTACAGTGAGGGATCAAGTTTTACACCCATACAGAATAACAGACAAAAGTATACTTATGTACAGTACCTTTATGTTTTTAGGTAGCAAACAGGAATACAGGATGTTCTGGACCAAATTGTAGCAAGCTTTCCCAAAATTTAAACTGCTAGTTTCTTCATGCATGCAGTTTTGATTTGCTGATGTCATTGCTAAATATTTTAACTTTTACATGTTTCATCTTTAAGTTATGATTTGTCCTGCATTCTGTTGACAAGACTTTGACATATACTTATTTTTTTGCCTCACAAATTTTGACCTTTTGCTGACCGTGCCTCTCAGTATAAACTTAGCAATTAACCAACTTAATGCACAAAATCTTCTTTTATAATAAGTTTATTGTAAAAGAAGATTTTGTGCATTAAGTTGGTTAATTGCTAAGTTTGACATATTTGTTTCTGCATACTTGTGCTTTCACCCAATAAATTAACATAATCATCACTATAATCATAATTGACAGAGTAATAATAATAATAAATAGAAACTGGCAGAAGCAGCCTAATTGATTGACGATAAAAGCCCATATTATAAGTACACACCAATCAGTGTACTGGAGAATGAAAATTTCAAGCTGTACTGGAATCGCAACATACTTACAGACAAAACAATACCTTTTAATTGACCTGACATAACTTGTATGAGTAAGAAAACAAAGAACACCCTTTTGATAGACATAGCTGATGTAAATACACATAATCTTGCCAAAACAATAACTGACAAACAAAACAAGTACCAAGAATTATCAAATGAAATATGTGCTGTGTGTAATCAAAGGCAGCACAAGTGATCCCGATAGTAATATCATCTATGGGAGTAATTCCAAATTCACTATCACAGAGTCTAACAAGACGTAACTTGCACCTGAATACATACAACTGCAAAAATCTGAAATTCTTACCGCATGTTCGATAGTAAGAAACTTTTTAAACTATAAATAAGACCACTGAGCTTAATCCTATTGATTACTACATTCCAGGATAGGTGAATATTTCCCAGCCAAAGCTGTGAAGTGATAAATTTGATTAATAATAATAATAATAATAATAATGAGATACAGTTTTGGAATTGTTAACTGGTATCAAGAAGAACTGCGAAAACTATACCAGGAAACAAGAACACTGCTAACCATCCATTGACAGCATTACCCAAAGGCAGATGTAGATCGCTTGCATGTTCCTAGAAAACAGGGAAGTAGGGTCCTTATACAGGTAGAAGAAGCCTATACAGTAGAAATTACATAACTGGTGGAATATGTAGACAGAAAGGAAGATCCACTAATACAAATTGTCAGAACACACAAACACAACATCAACTCAGCAGTGTTACAGACAGCTAGACACCTCAAGACTGAAGTAGCGAGAAGAACAAGACAAATAAAGGACAGCATAGCAGAGAAACGAAAGATGGCGAGGGAAGTGCATGCATGGACAATTGCCACATAATGTAGAAGAATAACTGGTGGATATTGAACAGTCATATCGATAGTTAAAATCTGGAGACATTAAGGGAGAAACAGAAAGTACAATAGTGGCAGCTCAAGACCAAGCAATTAGTACAAACTATTATAAGAATACAATTTTGAAAGAAAAAATTGACAGTATATGCCGGTTATGTAAAGAACATGAAGAAACAATTGACCACCAACCTCTGGATGCTCCATTTTGGTGAATAATGAATTCTTAATGAGACACAATAAAGTTTGTGCAATTTTGTGTTCCTCAGTAGGCAAAGCCCAGGCATTGAAACGACAGACAAATGGTACGCACTGCTGTCCAAGCCAGTGTATGAACAGGAAGTTGTTACAGTGTTGTGGAATCAAGCAGTACACACAGACAAAGAAGTTACAGCAAGTAGGCAAGATATAATAATTAACAACAAAAAAGAGAAAACACATATACTGATAGATGTGGCAATGCCTGCAGACAGAAATATCATGCAAAAGGAAGCAGAAAAGAAGCTAAAATACCAGAGTTTTTGTATAGAGATACAACATATGCGGGACCTGAAATGCAGGATTATACCAGTAATAATTGTAGCCACCAGAATTGTAACAAAAGGTTTAAGGAAAATTTGGAAGCCATACCTGGAAAACAGTCAGTAGATTTACTACAAAAGACAGCTGTACTTGGAATATCACACATAGTATGGAAAGTGCTGCAGTCTGAAATTTGCAGCCTTAGAAGTGGGGATCACCATTGGTTCAAGAGAAGTACCTAGAAGAAAAGGCCTGTGGAGACGACGATGATGATGATGGTAATAATAATCTAATGAATCAGTCAGTCAATTAGTCAATCAGTCAGTCATCATAGACCAGTTGCTGTTATGTTATATTCATTTTCAATCCCTCCTAGATTAATTGGACCTTCCAAGTGGCATATCTGAAGGCAACATGAAAAGCAATTGCACTGAAGCATCTCCTTATTTGAGGTCATTCTGAATAGGAAACATATAAGACAGGTGTGTGTGTACCTGGACTGCACTAAGTTATATTGAATCACATTTTAATGAAACTGCTAATTCATGGGAATACCAAATTCAATGAAAGTATTACACAGAACTTCTGTTCAGTAATTGACCTATTGTTTCAAAATCCACACTGATGATCCCCTAGTAATTTTGTCTACATGTGGACTTAACCTTGACAGACTTATGAGTATCTACATCAGGAACAAATGTTGCCAGCAATGCTGTCCTTGTGTACAGGCTTAATATCAGCAACATCCAGAATATTTCTTCACAGACTTCCTTGTGTAGTGGATATAGTTCTGCTTCTAGAGCAGTATGTCATATTGCAGGTGTTTTGAGTACTCCTTGGAATACAATATTGTGTGATCTGAATAGGCAAAAGGAAAAGGAGTACTGACTGACAGATAACCAGCAGGTGTACAGAATGCAAGTCAAGACAGTCACATAGGTCACATCATGATTCTTTTACACTGCTTCTGCATATATTGCTCTCTGTTATTTATGGCTGTCAGTACTTTTGCCTGGTTCATTAGTTTCCTTATTCACTGGTGACCATATTAAGCGACTGCTCTCACTTTATACAATCTAAGCATAAATGATAGGATAACATTAAAATGGATCTTACACAGGATATTGGGGTGTGGACCAGATTCATGTGGCTGAGTTTAGGATTGTTTGGTTGCTGTTACTAATGCTACAATGAATATTCGGGTTCCATAAAAGGAGGGGAATTTCTTGACTGGCTAAGTGACAGCTTCTCAAAAATGGAGGTACAGTAAACATGAAATATTTTATTAAACTGTGATCAGAAATTAATTGAAATGAAAGGAAGAATCTCTTTCTCTTTCAAATTTCTTTAATATAACATGAACATTAAAGACTCTACTTAATTGTCAGCATTAATAATCATGTGGATACATGGAAAAGTAGTGGGTGAAACTTAAGAAATGGACTACCCTGCAGGTCTTTGTAAGCACTTGGCACCCAAATGGTTAAGAAATCCCCTTCTTAAGGGAACCATAGGTTCATGAAATCCCCTCTTGGATCTTATGCTCAGTCCATGTCCCATTTTCACACTTTTCTAATGTTTATAGTGATACTGATTCCTTTTCCAGCTGTCATGATCTTGCCAGATATCAATTGGTGGATGGGAACACGGGTTTGCAGGCATACAATTGCATGAAGGTGGCACAGGTCAGTGTGCAACATTCTGAATATAACAGGAACTACCACCACCAACACCACCACTACTCCCCCTTCCTCCTCCTCCTCCTCCTCCTCCTCCTCCTTTGCCTCCTCCTCCTCCTCTTTTGCCTCCTCCTCCTCCCCTTCAGTTCCTACTTTGTGTGGGTCATCTTGCAACCAAATCTCCCCATGTACCTGGATCTTCCCATAGTTCAGCTCCACCCTTTCTTGCCATTTCTTTCTTATGTGTGATGTCTTTCCTAAATTCTTGTTCCCATTATGATCAAGCCTTGGATGTTTTTCATTTAGTTTCAGGTTTAGAATTTTCTGTGGGTTTCAGTTTGGTTTTTAACATTTACATACTCTATTGTTATTTTATTTATTTGTCTTCTTTCTGCTACCAACTTCTGTCTTCTGAGTTTTTCTTCTGTAAATGTAGCTTTATTGCACAATATTCATTTGTACTTGCTTCAGTAATTCAGACTTTGTCTGTTGTGTTTTATAGATCTCATCTTGGGTTAATGTGGCTGGTTGGTCAATGAGTGTAGTAGTATTGCTAATGCGTTGCTTCTGTGCACCTGACTTTCAGTTGATTCAGATTTCTATCTTGGCTCCTACACCAGTAGAAGAACAGGTAATATCATTTCCATTCATTATGGGTACTGTATTTATTGTCTCCTCATCCTCTTTGTCCGATTCATGAAGTCCTGAAATTAATGGTGAGTTTTAATCATTGTTTGAAAGAGTGGTCATAAAACTACATAAACTGCGGTGTTCACCTGAAATCTTGCAAAACTAAGCATAATAAAATGAGTTGCTGAGGAAGGCTCAGAGAATACAACTTAGTGCTAGAAGCCATTTAACAGAACACACTTCCACATATTTTGTTTGTCTTTTTCAAAGAATCTTTTCAAATGAGTTAGGTAAATGTAATTTGTGAAATGGTTGTAATGGCTGAGGTGCTGTATAATGAATTCAACTTTAGTTTCTCTAGATGGTCTTCCTTTTTGGCCATTTATGTGTAGTGAAGTCTTGTTACATTGGCTTCAAAGTAATATGTAATTTCAAGTGAGTATGCATATTTAATCTGCAGTGGAACTTCATGTACATAGTATGTAAAAAGATATTTAATTTTTTGTGTGTTAGTAAGACAGATTAGAAAGAAATACTGATGTGTGGGAGATCGTGTGTCTTATATTTGATAAAATCCAATTGTAGTAAAATCCTGTGCATTTATATTGTTTTATATGGTAACTGGAAGGAGTCTTCCTTCTGGTATGTTGCAGATATTGGTGTTACTTGCCACTTGTTGTAAATAACAGTAGGTAGCTGGAGTAGTGTGGTGGTAATAAGGTTTGGGTTGTGTGTAGGAGACATTCTTTCACCATTATGTGGGTAAGTCATTGTCCCCAGTAGTATATAATAGTGAGATGTCACTTCAGGTTTATAAGGCTAGGAACTGTATCATTTAGAGAGAGTATCAAGAAGTTTAAAGTTTTGATGTTAAACATTTCAGTTCTTTCAACTTAAACCTGTGAACTAATCATTCATTTTTCTCTTTGTGATCAGCCTCTTTTTCACTGAAATATAATGTTTCTTATCTTACAGCATTTGTCATGTAGCCAAGACAGTACTGATGTTGTTGGTGAAGACGTGATTGACCATGGTAACACTGGACCTAATTAAGAAAGCTGTACATGATTCTGTACACCGGCTCTCTCTACACATTAATGCAGTACAACACTTCCATATTTCAACATTTTCATTTTTCACATTTGAATACCTTTGGGATTCAGTTCACCTGTTAAGGCCACAAATAAACCATAACACATCAGGAGAGAGATATGGTATCACATAGGCATGATCACCGGACTAAAGAACAGTAGCTGCAACAAACTAGAATGAGATGGTTTTGCTGTGTTATTTTTAATATGAATTTCCTATTAAGGTTTATCATTGTATGACTGCATGCAAAGGTTATCCCAAAAGCATGCCTCAAGTCTTATATTTCTGAAAATTTGTTTCTACACAAACCCTCCTGCTTATCACTTTGCCTTGTGCTCATGCACTTTGGAAGTAAGATGGTACACAGTGAAACTGACACACATTCTGCCTTTGATGTATTTTGCGTTAAGTTTACATGCAGCAGTACCAACTTGACTTTAAAAAAATTAGCTTCCCATAGACCAGTCTGTATATCCTAACTATTTGTATTTTACAATGACTGAATGTGACTGTTTCATGTACAGCCACACACAAAAATGGAAGGAAAAACCTTCGCAAAGTTTACTAATTGTAGGTTATATTTGATAATGCACAAGCTTGTGCATATAGTAACTTTGAAAAATAATACTGCTGAATTTGGATTAGTGGTGTTCATTTGTGGGTAAGAATTGATCGTAGTTTATTTCATATGTATTCAATTTAGCAGATGAACTTTTAAGATCAGTGTCTTTTGAGAAAGTGATACTGTGTAAGTTGTTAGATAGGTGGATTCCATGATGGAATGCCCCAGACTGATGGCACATTTCCTTGAATTCCTACTGAATTCGAAGCTGGACCTCAAACGTTGCATTGTTAATCATATTTGTGCAATACACAGCCATTGTCTCTGGTAATCTTTGTAACTCTTGAGCACTGTTTCCCAAATGTGTATCATCTTCTTCATTAGTGGACTAATTTCTGTGCCACAAGGCCTCCTCCACCCCTTCTCATCCTCCTCATCATCATCGTCACCATCACCATCATGTTCTGCATCCTTCTGCTCTTGTAATAACTTTACCTTTGTCATCATCATTATTGATTTTAGTTTATTAGATCATTAATTTTTTTTAAATTCCTGGAACATGAATCTTTGGATTTTACTTTCAAAGCATATGTTTCCTGTATATATAAGAGTAAATTCAGTGAGAAAATTCCCATAAAGCAGCTGAAGTCAAGTGCTGCCGCCTGTTACAGTACATGAGATTTGTGACTGCTGCTGGAACACTTTAAAAAATGAAGGAAGATCCTACAGCCCACACAGATGTATGCTTGTGTGTACACTTGCCTCTGAAAAATGAAGCAGTGTCTTTTTTCGTTCATACCAAATAATTTCCGGTGTCATTCCCTATAGGCCTCAGACCTAAGAGTGTGCAAAAAGTGACTAGTGAGAAGGAATGTGTGTAGCGGGCTGTAAATATATTTTCACCTGTCATTGCCCCTGGGATAATCAGTAAATGACAACCCATATCATGGCTTCTACTCTGTATCTGACAAGCATGACTGGACTTAGAATAAGAAACGAAGTGCCTACGCATTTAAAAATTGTGGCATATATAGTATGAATGATCTTTCATTAGTGGCTGTTATTGGTCTTTATAATCGAAGACGATTGGATGATTATTTTAAAAAGGAAAATAGGTTGTATGATAACAAAGAATTTTTGTGTATTACACATACAGTCGAACACAACTATATTTCACCTAGTAATACAGTAGGAATACAACTACATGTTTCGGCCTTACATGTGGGCCATCTTCAGGTTGTGATGTAACTTACAGAGCAGCTATACAAGTTGTGTGGGGTGTTCTTTTAGGGCATTGGCGGTTGGTTTGGGGGAACAAGATCTCGTTGTTTCAATAGTGGGTACCATGACTTAGGGCTGTTATAAGTGAATTATCATTAGTTGTTTATGTATGTTTGTCCAAGTAGGTTACTATTCTTATGCTAAGGATATGTTACAAATAGTGTCATTATTAATACTGGTGTCAAACTACTGAAAACTAGCATTGTGTAATGTTATATAGTTGTATTCCTACTGTATTACTAGGCGAAATATAGTTATGTTTGACTGTATGTGTAATATACAAAAATTCTTTGCTATTGAACCAACACAACAGGGATGATGCAGCTCAAAATTATAGGTTGTATGAATTAAGGCTTGCTGAGATGTGGGTCAATGTCCTTGAAATATGATCTCATGCAAGAATTGTACAAGGGGTCTCAAATGTATCTGCAGGTGCAAAAGTCTGTAATAGGTGGTTCCTGTGTAACAGGTTCCATAGCAAAGACCAGTTTACCTACAATTATTACTAGGTGTAGCAGGGTTTACCAGCAAATGTTCTCCTTTGTAATATGGCCTAACATTTTTGGAGTGTGAAACCATTAATAGTGGTGATTAGAGCCTTTATCGTTACTGTTCATGTGAGATGTTTACTAAACTACTCCATTATGTTTTCACAAAGAAATTACGATGAAAGATGATTTTTTTACATGACAGATATGACTTACAAGACCTGCACTGGGAAACCCTTAACTATAGATTATATATATATATTGTTGTGTAATTTATAATTATACTTTGTCACATATTTCAACTTTATTATTGTCATATATATTCCTTTAGCTTTTTTGTTATAGAACTCTTTTAGTCATACAACTAGTCACAGTATGCTTCATCCTTCTTAGTTTTCTCATTCTTCACTTCCATATCCTCTGAACAGTGTCTTTCATTATTCATTAATATTCTGCATATTGCTCATTAAATGAACATTAAATTTGTTAATATGCTCATCTCATAATAATTTACTTCAGTTTCATATGGTAGTATTTTTATCCTGCTCAATGAATATCCATTAATTCTCATGTCATTGGGGTATCTGTGTCCTTTACATATGCGTGCCAATTGTGATTTTTTATTCTTGGAAACATTTCCTTCAGTTATAAATTAAAACATTCTTTGCATGGAAAATGACTGTGTGCATAGGTAATACGGTCTGCATTGTGAAACAGATTCAATGTGTCTTCCTTCCTGTGTGGTGACATGTTGAAATGAAATGAAATGATGAAGTTCCATAGTTATTAGCAAAGTTCCCGTGGAGATCGAGAACACCTCTTGCTGTGTTGTCTGTTTTGGACAATAAGTTATACAAGGGTTAATGTTCAATACTTCATCCTTGAGATGCCACCATAAAAAAAAGTAACATGTATTTAAATCGTGTGCCAGATATGGCCACTCAAACCCCAATCCTAAATATGGGGTACAGCTGACAATAATTTTCCTGAACATTGCTAATTAATCTGTATATGATAAATAATGAATATATTTAACATGAGGATGTTTCCTTAAAAAAATTCACCTCATTCTGTCTTATAGTGCTTATTCATTTACTGAAAAGGTGTCTATGTCTTTAGAATGCTGCAGTAATTATCAGTTGCAGCACACTAGTGCATGTTATAGCCAAAGCACTATATGTACCTTAGTAGCAGCTACAACAACTTAAAATTAGTGTATTCTAGGGAAACTTGTACTCAAAAAATGGATGAAGTTGTGACATGTTTTGGCATTTCTACCATATAAGACAATGAATTTTATGTGCAAATGTGAAAGGACTACTTGGTGCACTTGTTTTATTTTAAATAAACTCAGGTTGCTACTAAAATGTATTTTTCACTGTTGTTATTAGCATATCATTGCTTGCAACACATATTACATATGTACACACTCGCTTTTGTCTTACACGCATAAAATTATGCATATACATCAAGAGAATCTAGTTACTTTTATTCATATATTGTTTCTGTTTTTATTTCATTGTTGGGCATTATTTAACTATACCATATGCATTTTTTTGTCTGCAGTGAAATAAAAGTTTTCTTGTTTTTGGACTGTCATATATCGTATTATATATTAGTGGTAATACATGAATGTTATTTGTGGTTAGTACCTAAAAACAAACTGAAAACAAAAACAAGAAAATTGGATGGGATCTGTTTTCAGTGTACAGACATCGTTATGTAGACATTAAAAATAGTGATGAATGTGTGCATATGCAGTTTGTGCTGTAATTAGTGATATATATGAATGGACTACTTGACCCTGAAGATGAAGGCACTACAATTCTCTGAAACATTGGAATTACACCTAGTGACCTTGTCTGTCTGTGAGAACCTCAAATTATACTTTTCATATGTGTTCATAAATTGATGGCCCTTTGGGGCTGTAATACCAAAACACGTTGCCATTTTACTCATTTACTATGTACAGTTTAACTTGTGTATGTTTATTTTAAGTTGTTGTAGGTGCCAAAAATGTGCATATATTGCTCCCTAACCATTTTTCTGTGGCTTCTTCCATCACATGAGGCATGCATGTGGCTGGACATCTACGGTGACATTTTGCTGATTGAGTAGTTTACCCATTTCCTCAAGCTGCTCAGTTAAGTATGAAATGGTGTGTTGTGGTGGTCTTTTGCATATAGCAGACTGTTTACAGAATTTTCTCGGTACTGTAAGCACATAAATTGTGTGGTTGTACCGTTTTACAGCGACTTTTTTTTTATGCTGCATGCCTCAATAATATTTGGGGTTAAAATTCCAACACTACATGTCTGCAGTACAGATATGTATAATATGATATAAAGTCTTAAATTTTCTATACTGAGACTGCATGGATGGAAAAATGCAGAAACTGAAATGGTTTATCAATTAAATGTTTCTGTGTGCACATATGGTAGAAGATCAGTGGTGTTATGGTCACAGACTGCTGTAATCAGAACTCGGTTTCCTGTGTTTCCCACCTTAACCATTTTGTACATGAAAGAACGATAATAAATTTATCTCCAATTTGCTATTTCTGAATGTAAAGAAATGTGTCTGTGTACCTTCTCAAAGCACACACAGGAGGTAGAGGTATTGTGCTATATATATATATATTATTCACTCTGCTCATTTGTGTAATCATGGTGTCTGTAATTGTGCTCATCTAGGTATTTATCAGTATGCTCATATAATCGTGGTGCTTACAGCCAGCTCACCCAGTCGTGATAATTTCAGCATGCTAATTCAGTCAAGACACTCTTCAGTTTTCTCACTATATCATGATTATCTAAAATCTGCTAATTTTTGTACACAATTCTGCATTTGGCTGATGTATTGGTATTTAAATTTTTGTACATGCCTACTTCGACTCTTTCAATCATAATGTCCTTCTGTCTTGCCCTTTTTGTTATGTTTTTCACTCATATCTTGTGTTATGAAATTTTTAAACTTTTTATCTATCTTTGGCTTTTGTTTTTATTTTTATGTGGTTTTCTCTTTATAGTGACCACCGCACATACCTAATAATGTGCCCTATGGGATGTTGCTCAGTATACAGCAAATTTTTGGTAAACATACTTTTGTGTATTAAAAGTGTATTTTCATGCATTCATTTTACCAATACAAGTCTTATGATCCTTCAGTTTTAGAAATAGTTTCTTTTTAGTTCAAAATAATGACATTTGAAAAGAAACAATCAGTATTCAAATAAATTTAATGAAATTGATGTGTCTTGTTTGTAGCATGGGTGGGATGAATGAGAAGCACCTACAAAATTTTTGTTGTATAATCTGAAGGGAAAAAGCCACTTGAATGCTGTGTGCATAAATTGGAGGATAATATTAAGATGGGTTTTTAAGTGAGAGGGTTGAACCAATTGTTTGGCTCAGTTCAAGGTCATGAACTTTGGGTTCTTTATTAGCTGGTACGCTGTTAAACTTCTGAAAGATGATTTCCATGGAGTAATATATCACAATTTCAGAAAGTACTAATTAATTTTTGTGTCTTAGCAATACGCTGGGTGCTGTAAACATAATTTACTGCTTTATCACCAGTTTCAACATCACTCTAGTGTTGGTGTTATTATTATTATTATTATTATTATTACTAATAATCATTATTTTGCTTACTGTTAATTCAGCCCCATTTTCTGTAGTATCCATAACTCTCAGTATGTAACCTACCATTCTTCATATGCACATTATTTTACATGTAAATTATTTTTTTCATCTTACTTAAACTGATGTATTTCTGTTCTGATGACAGAAATTGAAGTCTCTCTTTTGAGTTTTATATACTATTATAATTGTATTTTCAAGTCTAGTCTGTTCCTATGTGGATATACTTCAGTTTTGTATTGAGGTGTCCAGTGACTATTACTGGCATATTGTGGAATCTGCTGTAGCTGTTAGAATGACACTACTACCCAATTGTAATTTTGACAATAAAAAGTCAGTCCTTTGTACTTCATATTTATAAAACAATATTACTGTGTTATTTATAATTATTTAGGTGTTTGACAGTGGGAGTTCATCCAAATTTCTCTTGTTTTGTCAACACAATTTATCAGTGGTAAATCGATGACAAGTGCTGTTGTGTCTACTCAAACCATATAGCTTTTCTCACTTGTATACCACAAATGATATTGAATCACTTCAGTGCACCACCAATATATATATATATATATATATATATTGTATTTAAATAACAATGCCAAAATAGGAAAGACTGACATTGGGGATGAGTTACATAATGTTGCCAGCAGTGCTGCTTAGCAAATATATATAGATTGTGTTTTACTTAGTTTTAAAATATACATTCCCTTTGTATTTGACTTCCTATTAGGTCACATACAGGGCAACAGTGGTTGACAGCATAGCAGTAGTGGTATGCATACCACAGTTAGAGAAACCATGTATTAGGCTGCATTCATGATAAAATAATTTATTACCACTGCTGCAATGCCTTCTAAAATGGTAGTGAATTTCTTCCTCATCACATGGTGTCAGTTCCCATAAGACTGTATTCTTCATGGTCACCTCCATTGTAACCTCACATGTCAAAATTGATAAGACAGTTCCCATTTGTTTCTTTAATTTTTAATCAGCCAAGCGAAAAATAAAATGTGATGATAGAATTGCTTTTACTGGCAGCTGTATTAATCCTTCCCATGCCACTTAAATTCACTGTATCTGAACAGTGTAAGACTACAGAAACAGAGTTTCTTGAACATTCATGACACCTTCTACTAATATTAATAGCCGTGACCACCAGTGGGTTAACTATAGGATACAAGCCAGATTTGGCTGTTCACAAAGCAACTATGTTGATTCATGCCTAAAACTCTCATAGAAAGGCTTACAGATTTGTTAACCATTATCTGTCTGAATTGGCACATTGCATGTTATGACAACCATATTTACATTACCATCCATTTAAAAGTAAGTACCAGAAAATCAGTTAACAGAGTAGCTGGTTGTCCTTTCACTTTGTTCAAAAATCATGCTGTGTATTGGTACATGTTCAGTTCAGCCAAAGAGCTCTGTATTTATTTGTATATACAGGTATGACTCTCCATTAGGCCCAGGTCATTTTGTCTGAATTTCAGAACTGTTAGGCTGGGACTACATCTTCATCTACTGGATGTCTATTTATTTGAACATCCACAAATCAGTCTTGCATAAATTTATTGTGAACTTTTACAGTTGCTGAGACTGGCAGTGGTACTGAATTATAATGTGAAGCCTGTGACTTTTAAACCAAGTCTCACAGTATCTGAAAGTTAGAAAAAACATAGCATTTACCTAACAGTGTTTAAAATGTTAATTATGACAGGAAGAGTTTTTCGAGACATTTGTGTACTTCACGTAGGGAAGGGTTTCAGTTCAGTTTGTCATGAAATCTGGCTACAATAATGGTGTCATTAAATAAATTTACATCTTGAGGGGAACATAGTCGCTAGGTGTAATTAAACAAACTCTGCACGTAACCACAGCAGCATTCATATAAAACAATAGTTTCCATTTGGTTCACCTGAAACATTTATAGAAAAAAAGAGGTTTGAAGATATAATTTCTAAATCCTATGAACTGCAGACACTTAAATAAGTATAATTTTGAGTTACATGGTAAGTATGCATACACAGGACATTCAGATACAGAGGAGGTGACTATTTGAAGTATACATATTGTATTATTGAAGTTTTTTCAACACAAAGTACTGCTAGTGTACTTGAAGTAATGGTTCTTAGGAACATGAAGCAAGGTCATTTTCGGAGCCTAACAATTCCTCTTCTAGTCATAAAATTCCCCATATTTTACAGAAACTGCATGTTCATTACTGTGTTCACAAGAGTCCACCCCTGGTCCCATATTAGGCCAGATTAGAGACACAACATTAAATTCCACGTTGTTTAGATTCTTGTTAATATATGTTATTAACATATATATTATGTGTGTAAAATACACTAGAGTATAATATGAATATTTTTGAGTGTGAAAAACTCCTTTACCAACCACAGATTCCATGTCTGAACTCTCCATTGTAGTCAAATGCCTATGGAGTGCAGTACACCACAAGAATTATATTAAACGATGGTGTAAAATCACAAACACGTTTTATGATGATGGATGTAATCTTGTGGTGCCCACTCTTCATGGTCTTCACTACTTTTTATGGTAACATGGTGGTCTTTTTGATTGCTGTGTAATAGAAGTCCTTATTATCTTGGTTTTTGCCCATGTGCATTTAGAATAATCCACATTATGATACAGTTAAGTTTTAACATATTTGTATTGTATGTTAAAAGTATCAGTGTTGTTCTGTTTTGTACTGCCATGCCAGAAGTCCAAAATAAGCCATAACTGGAAACAGAGCAATTTTATGTTTGTGATCTACAGATACTTGGTGTGCTTTCAAAAGATGAGTAGAAAAATACCTCTGTGTAGGCAGCCTATTGTCACGTGCAATTCAGTGCAGTAACATTATTCTTGTGTCTTTAAGTTCTCAAAATTATTATTGATAGGGAAGGATGTAATTCTTCCTGTTTGTTCTGAGTAATAGAAATTACCACATCCTTAGAAGAAAATACATCCTAAAATATTTCTGAAACTGTGTATTTGGTACTGGCTGCTCCTCTGTAAGAGGACAACGCAGTAAATTTAGTAAAGCAATGACATGTTCAACATCAACATAAGTGGGAAAATGTACATTTCTGAAACATCCTTATTGTCCTGTGCTAATATACATTTTGAATTTTGGTGAAAAAGAAACTTGCCACTTATTTCTTCTTGATGTACATAATTACATTATTTCAATAGGTTACATAGCGTCAAATGACAGGAAGATGAAATGGGATGTATGGTGCATGGAAGGAAACATTCATAACATATTTTAAGACACCACTGTTTCTTAAATACATATTAGTTTTATAGACACACACCATGACAAATTTCATGACACTTTAGAAAGATAAAATATTTTTAATGTCTGTTTTAAATTCGTGTATTGTACTTCAAATATTGACTCATTAGTAGGCATGTACTATATTGCATGTACATAAATAGGCACTGTGTTTTAACTGTGAGAAAACTAGTAGTGATAAATGACTTCAACTTATTTCACACAGGTAGCACACATTTACAGCAGTTCACCAATATATCCTGTTTTGACCATTTTCTGTACTGCAGATGTAAGATTTAATATTGATTTGCTTGTTTCTTACAGTGCAAATTTGGTTAGGATTTAGGTATACACAAACAATTCTAATTTCAAACTGTTCCTAAAGTTTATGTGTGGTGAAATTTTGTTTATAGTAAAAAGTGTCCAGAGCCATTGTGTGTACACATGAAAAAGTTCTGCTCTGACTTGGAAGGCTTGAATGACATTTAATAGTGGTTGATCTTATTAAGTTTTCTTTAAGAAATTTTGATCCATGTTACATAATGTGACTTGAGTTTGGACTTTAAGGCCAAAAATAATTACATGCTGCACACAAGGCAGTTTACCTAGCAACAGTCTCCTGGATTTATTTATTGTTGGAGAATATCATTAAAAGAAAAATGTCCCACTGTCTCTCGACAGTAAAGTTTGCTGTATGTAACTTTTAATGATACAAATTGTAATTAATTATTGAGGTATACTAACAAAAAGAATAGCGTGTAATGGGTTCAAATATTAAAAATACCTCAGACAAATGTGTTTGAATATATGGTTGCTTGTACATATGTATCAGAATATAATTTATAATATCCCCTAACATGATTTTTTCAGGTCATGCTGTGCAAATATTGTGCTATTTTGTGCTTTACATGAGTATGTCCACACCAACCAAATTTTGTTATTCACAATTATATATTTTTTTAATGCATGTGTAAATATTCCCTCCACTATTGACAATATTGTAATTAAGTCACATAGAAGAGAGATGCATAATAAAAACTGACTTCCTAAACTCCAGTATTATTTTTCTCCTGCCTCCATATTTCTCACTGCATTATGTCATGAATGTGATTGTCACAGATGTTTATTCCTCTTCACAACAGTTGTGCAGATAGAAAAGGAAATAAAAAACAAATATAATGACTTGTGTTTGAAGAATAGTCAGGGTTGAAAAGCCCAACTTAAATTTTGAGCCACTGACATTCACATGTATTATTTGAATGTGACAAAAGTCTGTGTTTGTAGGTGTCAGAAATTTTGACTGGAGGTGTTTTAATACTCCACAGATTTTAGTAAATGGAACTAAGAATAATAGGCTGAGTTGAAGTATGAGAAAGAAATACTTTTAAGTGGAAAAATAATTATGTTAAACGTGACCATTGTTAAGTGATTCTGGTCCACAGTTATGTTTGACTTCTGGTTCTTCTTGGCTGTGTTAACCTTTGCTGGCAGGAGATTTTGGTCTCAAAATTTAGTTTTTATTTCTTGTTCCTTGATATTTACAACACATTCTGGTGGCATGTGCTGTTGGATCTGAAATGAAATTTTGCTTCTCAGGTTTGTGTGAATGCTGTAGGTCTAATATACAGTAGTGTTGGCCCCTGGTCTATTATTACAGATAACATGTGCTTTATTTTATTTGGCCCCTAGTTCCTTAATGTGTGCATTAGTTTTTTGTGGTTAAGTTGGTTGATTCCCAAATTTAGTTTACTCTGTAAGCTTTCAATACATGACCATTGTCAAGTGATTTGGGTTCCAAATTTTGTACAGCCCTTAATCCTCTAATGCCTAAAATCAAGTTTGCTTCCTTTTACATAATTAATGTGTAAGTTGATGTACCTAATATTAACTGTACAGTATATGGATCGCAAGTTCAAGTGCCAACAAAGAGGAAGTGGGCAGTTACAAGGGTAATGTGTGTGACACCGGTTCCACAGTGTAAACACAAGTTGAGTGCACTGCCTGCCTAGCTAATAGCCACCTACTGGAAATAATTGCTGTCACTTGTCACACAGCCAAACACCAGAAGTGTTTACAGTGAAATCAAAAGATCAGTGAGCACTATACCAACAGCACAGGCTGTAGCAATGTACACACAGGTAAGGTATCTATCAGTTTGCAGTCAAGTGTACAGTGCCAGAAGACTCAGTCAAACCAACTCTGTGTATTATTGAAACATAAGTACATGGAATCAAAATTAGCCAATTGTTTTCCTATACTTTACCATGGTAAGTGGGCTTAATTTTTGTGTGTTATTTACACAAAATGCATAAAACAGACATACAATAGGTCTTTTTTGTTTATTTCATGTTTTGGGGGGTCTACATGTAGCCTGTGTGGCAAATGTAATATATAATATAGGTTCATGTGAGTTCAGTATAACTCCTTTTGTACACAAAAATCAATTCAGAATCTACTACTTGTATGAAGAATGCTGAAAACACAAAACGTTAGTAGGCAACACAAAATGTGCAAACCCCAGTCTTATGGGACATCCATCAGCAATGGTGTGTCACACCTCAAATTTTGCTACACATAAAAATTCCATCAAAGTCTATGTTTCTTGGAAACATACTTCAGTGCGGTTAACATTTAATGGAATACATGGAGAAACAGATTTTGACTAGTAATGTGATTAGCTTTGTAACAGTGGGTCAATATCAACAATAGATTGATGTCTACAACAGATGAACATAAAAGGCCATGACACATGCAAATCATGAAAATCATTTTGAGTACATATTGCTAGTTGCATATTTTTTGATAGCAGTTTAATTATCTTGGCAATATTCCCCTAAAGACCTTATTAAACTAAACATGTTCTAAGTTTTTATTATGTCAATACAATTATCTGATGAGTTATGTTCCCTTTTAACAACAGATTAATCACAAGTCCTTCATTATGTTGTAAAAAATTAACAGATTGTGTGCACATGCACAGTGCCCTTCTGTACAAGTTTATTTTTAAACACTTGTTAATATAATGTGCAAAATGTGTCATGGTAAAGTCAAATTCATCTACAGTGTGTCTACAGTATCAATACACAACGTTAATGATAGATTTTTATGACAGTTTATATCTGGAACTTTTAGTAGAAAATAATTATAAAATGTGAATCTGGACAAAGCTGGTTGGTCTACAGTTAGATTTTTCCTTTAAAATTAAGTAAACTTTTATACTCGTCTACCTGAAAGTACCAAATATAATCTATAAATTACACTGGTTAGAGAATTACGATAAAACAGTGTCACTTGCAGTGGAGTTCTGATATGTTAAATCGCTGCATTAGGGTTAATATCAAAACATATTGAACTAAAATTGGCAGACTTATGATAATGAACTTTAAAGAGGATGGTGCTGCGAAATAATGGTCTATAGTCACAGTTTGGTTTTTGAACTAGTGACTGTGATGCTACACTTTTGATAATGTAAATGAACTTGGATCCAATAGAACAATCACATTTTGTCACATTTTAATCACTTGCAAGAAAGTTAAGTGATAAAGGGGCATTGACACATAATAATCAACAGAATTCCCCTTGGCCCCCACTTTGATCAGCTGACCAGAACTACAGCTGTACAGGAAGCACCTGGAGAAAACATAGCATCTGATATGCCTTTCTCTGAACATTTAATCACAAGGACAACTTTATTAACAACTTAATAATTAGGGCCGTGACATAACAATAAAGACAAGATTTATATCTTTTCAACCCTCATTTGAAAGAATAATATGATTGGTAACCTGTTGTATTAATGATAATCTTAATCATCACAGGTTTGGATTGGTGGAAGTGTGGCATCACTGCTGTTACTGGTTACTGCTTCAGAGTGGGTACAATTACATATGGTGGAGCCTAGTGGGAAGACAAAATTTAAACAAGCATCATGTGACTTCCAGAGCCAGTCAACTGAAGCTAATAAAAGAACAGCTGAAGCTGAAACAAAAGTCGAGGCATTGAAACCCATAAATAAATTATCTTCAGTTGGGCCATCACATACTTTTAATGATCATTTTACAGGCAAGAGAATAGACAAATATAATACTGAAAATGATCAATCAGGTACAAGGTTACACGATTCAGAACTGCACATAAACCAAAATAAGCATGTATTCACACCACCAATACTGAAATCTCACCATTTGAAATCTGATTCAGAAAGGAATTATGGAACACAAATACCACAGGAAACGCTGACAGTTATTCAATTATCACGTGAAATGCCACTTGAATCTGTTTTAGACACAGAAACAAGTGACATTTCAACACCACAGTCTGGGGAATATTTAACATCTTCCAAGTTTAATACACCCACCCACCCAGCAAGACATGAACTGGAGGTTACAACTATGCAGACAGATGCCAAAATCCCTAATCCAGTGACAATTAACCATCATTCTGATGTTGTGAATTTTGCCTCCAAATTTTCAAACACACCCTATGAAAATAAAACAACTCCACACTCAACAGTAAAAAAGAATACTGTGAATCCTGAAGAAATTGGAACTAGCAGTGAATTAAACATACCATACACAGCAGCTCATTCAGAAGCATTACGGTTACCTGGAAGAGACAACAGCAACAATACAACAGAAGAAAACACAGCACAGGATACCAGTTTACCCCTTGATATGTTCAGATCTGTCCACAAAACACTGATGCAAGAAACATCACATACCATAAGAGGAAAAATGCACTTCCTCCAACAACTGAAGGACAAAATGCTGCATTACATAGGTAAAGTAATAATTTTAGTCAATATATTTTGTTTCAATTATTCATGAAATGACATAAATATTTCTGTAGCATTGAACCCTTATGTGGCAGTAATTACTTGCGAGGGGTAAATTTCAAGATGGGAATGCAATGATAAACTCTTACATGGAAAACTACTACAATATCTAGCTAGAGTGTACTAAAATCAAATTCTGGAACTGTTGTGATCAGTATAAAACAAATATAAAAGATAATAAGAATGTAGCAAAATGACAGAACCATTTTAATTCCTGTCACAATAACATGTACGATGTCTTTTCATTCCAGGCCATGTAGACTCCTCTATAAACCACATATCTCTTATCACAATAATATATCCTATTAATTATTAATTAATTAAAATTTTTAGGTATGAATATCACTGAAAACCTGAAGTGGCATATCCATATATGCTCTTTGTGTGCAAGTATGAGTAAGGTTTATTACATTATAAAATCTTTGAAGGATGTTATGAGTATTAATATGATACGAACAATTTATTATGCTTACTTTGAATCGTGAATGAAATATGGTATAATATTCTGGGGGGGGGGGGGGGGGGGGGAAAGAAAAAAAATTTTTAAAATAAAAAAAAAAATATATCCAATTATTTTGGGGGGGAAAAAATAAAAAAATAAAAAAAATTT
>Ga0136643_10000437_pt1 | contig 45722 bp, 36 predicted proteins | sample TergutLab28metaG_FD_96883 | JGI IMG/M metagenome (GOLD analysis project Ga0136643, IMG submission 96883) | Labiotermes labralis P1 segment gut microbial communities from Petit-Saut dam, French Guiana - Lab288 P1 (version 3) (version 3) | ecosystem: Host-associated > Arthropoda: Insects >... | reverse complement strand
ATACCAAACTCAGTGATAATCTTATATAAGACCTCTCTCCTAACTGAATCATAAGCTTTCTTGAAGTCTATAAAGAGCTGATGAACTTCTTCATGGTATTCCCATCTTTTCTCAAGTATTTGGTGAATTCAGAATATATGATCAATAGTCGACCTGTTACGTCTAAAGCCACATTGATTATCCCTGATAATTTCCTTTGCATATGGAATTAACCATGAGAGCAGGATGTTGGTTAAAATTTTGTAATAGGCTGACAAAAGTGATATGCCCCTATATATAGTTCCTCCACCTAGCTACAATGCTGTGGGAGTCTGCAACCAGGTCACCTTTCTCATCCTTTACTATATTACATCTAGGCTGGTACCCCTTCTTAAAGTCATTGATGCCCCTATACAAGTCCCTAATGTTTTTGATCTTACTGTAAGTTTCAAGTTCCTCAATTCTAGCTCTCAGATATGCCTTTTTTTCCCCCCTAAAATGTCTGCTAACTTCATGTCTTACATTGTTCAGATTATCTACGAGTATATTGCTTTGGCTTGGATCCTGTACCCACTGCATTTTAGCCCGCTTTCTTTGATCAAAAAAACCTAAACATACTTCATCAAACCAGGGTTTATGCTGCTTCAATTCATGTAGGCCCAGACTCCGTTTCGCTGAGGTTTTGATATTCTCTTTAATGTTCTCCCAAGTCCTATTTATGTCCTCATCATTGTTCACATTCTCTAAAGCTGCAAACCTATTTGTAATCTCAATCTGATACTGTTCCCTAACCTCTGGCTCATTTAGCTTCCTCAAGTCAAATCTTTGCCTATCAAACCTCTGTGCGGCCTGTTTACCCACTGCTAATCTTTCCCTAACCTTTGCAATCAGCAGATGGTTATCTGTATCACAATCAATTCCACTAAAACTTCGCACATTCAGTACACTCGAATGCCATCTCTTATCTATCAATACCTGGTCAATCTGGTTGTGAGTCTTACCATCAGGGGAGGTCCAGGTGTGTTTATGAATGTTCTGGTGAGGGAACATCGTGCTCGTAACCACCAGATTTTTTGATGTGGCGAAGTTAACTAGTCTAACTCCATTATCATTACTATCCTGTTGGAAACTCTCCTGTCCAATTGTTTGCTTGAAAATATTCTCTCTCCCCACTTTTGCATTAAAGTCTCCTAGTAACATTTTCATATGATATTTTGGGAATTGATCGAACACCTGCTCTAGATCCTTATAAAAACAGTGTATAATAGTTAAATAAATAAATTTTATATTATTTTTACACTTATATTTTTGATTTTGTATTATATTTTTCCCGTTTAAATGTTTGTGTTGGATGGTAACTTTGCTCTAGGCTGAGGGCCTGGAACAGATTACCCATAAATACACATATTTCAGTGTATGCTAGAGTGAACAGATTCTATAACAAACAAGGTTCTAGAACCAATTACATTCATTGTAGCATACCCCACTGTATGAATTTTTCCAACAGTCATTTGGTACTTAAACATCATATTCTGAATGAATGAGGTAACCTACGTTACCGAGTAGTATAATTGTCAATTATTTTTCACAAAGACCTCCAAGAGTGTCTGTGTATCGACCACTGTGATATTCCCTGATTCCTTGTCTGCTACTCCTTCAACTTCTTTGGCTATGGAGACTCCAAAAACTAGATGAGGAACCAGATGATCTTGAACTGCAGATTAAGGAGATATCCAAATGGAATACATCTCTGAATAGTCATACAGCCCAAGTATAGGTGCAGTAAAAATAATTTACCTGTAAGAAATTGGGTCACTATAGGTACCATCTGATAAATCCAGAATATTCAATAAGTTAACACCTGTCTGGTCCTGTTTGAGTCAGATTAATGGAATTTTGCTGTATGTAGTTTGAATGGTACAGTGAATTAGTAGAGTGGCATTTGTTACTTGTGACCAATAGGTATTTCAAAACTTCATAACTGATATTATAATATTGCTTGTATTCATTTGTGTATTCTAAATTAGCTTGTTTTGATATTTCTGTAGGATTTTCAGACAACTCCTCTGCTAGAGTCCACACAAGAACTGCGCCAACAGCTAAAGAATGGTGTCTTATCTAGTGCTGAGAGTCTTGAGAAATATCTATATAAGCCATTCTCAAATCAGGATGTCGGTGCGAAGACCACAGTAGATAGCAAGCTGACATATGTTTCTCATAGAAAACAGAGTGCACCCAAAAGTAAGTCACAAAAATTACACAGTTTATGTATATCTAGTAGCTATTCATTCCAGTCACATTTTAGGGGCTGAGGTTTATTCTCTGTTCTTCCAAATTTTTTCTCCTGATAGGTCAGCAGCTGCATGACAAGACTTGTCTATAGTGTGTGCTTAATTTTCTTACATATGTGTTGTAAATATCATATGACAACCATGGCTACAGTACTATTGATTTTACTGTATTAATAGTCAGTATGGGCCTTTTTGTGTGTTGACTGTTGAGTGGCTGACCATGGAAAAGAAAACATGTTTAGATGAGGCACCCATCCAGTCCATAAAGCATAAACATCTGATCTTGTGGGGAGTGAAATACAGGCTGGCACAGAGTAGGTCACATTATTCTGTAGGACTGATACCTTCAGACATGAAAGATAAAGAAAGCAATGTAGGTAGCATGGGAAGGGATTTCTGCCTTGCAAGACAACATGCGTCAGCAACTATCTTGCAAAAACCTTCAACATTTATGTGCTACAGGAGCCTATTTTAGACTGGTGTTTATCGTTGACTCACTATACATTCAGTTGCTGGCCTCATACCCCCTGTTTCCTTTTCCTTTCCATTCTGGTCTACTTCCTGACTGAGCAAGTCTTCAAGTCATCAGTCCTAGACTGTATACAATATGAACTTTTGAATGAGCTGTGTTCAAAATTGAAAGGAGTCTGAGTAGTCTCTGCTAAACAAGAAATAAACTAAGCAAAAGACACTGGGGAAAAAAAATTAACCAAACGTAAGACTGGATGGAGTAAAAATAAAACAAATATATCCACAAATTAAAACAATGAAAGACGGTAAAATAAAAGCTAATTTAATATTATAAGAAATAATTAAGCCATGCACTGAACCCACCCATTCAGGAATAAACAGAACTGGAAGACCACCTAGCAATAATAATAATATAAACACCCAGTCTAGTATATGCTAAACAAAACAGGCAGTGTATGTATAACATAACACTGAGGTGTGTTTGTGCAACCATTGTTGCAGTGCAAAATCAGTAACTATTACGTACGAGTGGGGACCCAAAAATAACTGGAACTATTTTTTTTAAATGGTTTATAAGGTTTTATACTATTACAACTCTAGTCTCCTTCAAAGTACTCTCCTTTTGACTCGATACACTTGTACAAACGTTTTTCCCACTGCTGAAAACATTTCTGGAACTCTTCAGTGCTGATGTTGTTCAAGACCGCCAGAATTTTCTTTTTCACTTTGCTGACATCAGCAAAACGTTTCCTTTTCATCTGGCCTTTCATATGAGGGAACAGGAAAAAGTCGAATGGTGCAAGATCTGGTGAATAGGTAGGATGAGGGATTTCCAACTTGTTCCCTTAAATTGTAACAAACATTCAAACGACTGTTTTCTTGATCCTCTGTCAACAGCCGAGGAACAAATTTTGCGGAAACATGTTTCATATTCAAATCTTCCGTTAACATTTGCAGACACAAACTCCAAGACAAACCAGTTATCTCAGAAATCTCATCAATGGTTCAACGACAATCTGCATTGATTGTATTGCTAACATTTTCAAGATTTTGGCAGGTTGAAGGTCGGCCAGCTCTTGGGTGGTCCTCACATGACATTTAACCCCTTTGAAACGTGAATACCGCTCGTACACTTGAGTCTTCCTTAACAGCTTCTTGCAGCATTAAAACAGTTTCAGCAGCTGATTTCCCTAACAGAAAACAAAACTTCACACCCACTCTTTGGTCTTTATTATAAGCCATCATAAAAATCGCCAAACTTCCTAGCAGGTACATAGAAAAAAAGCCACAACAACAATAAGTCAACCTGGATTGATGCCACACGGCAGACTGCTAGAGTATTGTGTTGACTCACAACACCTAGCGGCGCATCATGTAACTACTTCTAGTTCGCATGCCATATTTAAATTATGGTTATTTTTGGGTCCCCACTCGTATTCTGACAGTGTATTTGTAGCCTTAGGTATCCAGCATGCAATGTGCATGTGCCATGTTGTTATCTGCAGCCTGCCTGGTTCTACAAACTTTTTCCCCATTATCGCGTAAGTGACACGATTTTTGAAAAAGGTTATTGAGCATAAAATGTGTGTTTTTGATGTTCTCTAAAACTTTTGTCTGTAACATTTGTCATTCTAAGAAGAAGTGAGTGAGGTATGATAAAAAATATGTATTGGTCATCATGTAAAGTACCCATTATTGTTGCCCAATTTTAAAGATACAGAATCTTCTTGACAGATTTTGAAAAAATACTCAAACATCAAATTTCATTAAAGTCTGTGCAGTGGGAGCTGAGGTGTACTATACAGACAGACAGACAGACATGATGAAGCTAATAGTTGCCCTCTGCAATTTTGAAAATGCGTCTAATAACAACAAACCCAGCTCAAAGGAAACAAATCCTCTTAAATAAGGAATCAATAACCAAACAAACAAAGAAGGAAATGAGCCAAAGGTAGGAAAAAAAATAAGTTAAAGAATTTGAAACCAACGGAAAATACTGCTCTCTAGAAAACAACCCAGCAGCATCTGTAAAAGGTTAAAGAGTACCAAAAAACCAACATTATTTGAACCCCAATGAATATGAATATAACCCAAAACCCTATGTTCCAACAAAGTAAGAAGGTAATATAATTTTTGAAATGTTCCATTTTTCTGTCTGTCATTACATCTAAAATATTTCAATTTTCTGCTTCAAGTCTCGTAACATGAAGTCACATGCACAATTGTTAGTTTTTCAAGTAATATAAAAAAAATTTCAACCGGTATGATTTTTTGTCTGTTTATAGCATCTGGAAACAATCCACGATCACTTGTATTTGAACCTCCGCACATTGGCAACACAGCATCCAGTAATGTGGCAACTATTCTTGAGGAATTGCACAAAGCACAAAAAGCTATGCCAGATCAAGTTGGAGAAACTGCAGCAAGAGAATTTGCCAATGTTGTCACCGTCCTCAGACAGAGCAACAAGGATGATCTTCTGTCAGTCTTCAATCAGGTGAAGGCAGGTGCTGATTTCGAGTCACGAACGTAAGTAATGGTCTGATTTGGTGCAATTTGATGAACAAATTGGCCAACACATGAATAATAAAACGTAGAACTTCAAAACTCAAATTTCATTGCCACAAAATTAAGAATAATGTTGAATAGAATGTAAGGGGCTATCAAGCTGTATGTACCAGTAATGGGAGGAAGTATTTTTGGGGAAGAGTATACAGAAATACAGTGTTAGAGTGATCCTCAAGGAAATTTTTTTGTGAAGGTGCGGACTGAGTTTAGGTCACACGGTGAAAAATTTTTACCATCACAAGCTGATTTTTAATTTATTATCTTAAGTTGATCTTAAGTTGAGGCATCCCCGTTGTGTATGTAACAATCACATCTCAGCACCCTCCTACATGCAGTTTTCTCATATATACTTAGTAAGGCATGATGATGAGATCTCAACATCTGCCACTCGCATGATAATTAGTCTCTTAGAGCCAACATTGTAAACCTATGATGGCCTCCGAGTAGGCCGAAACATGTCATTTTATTAACACCCAGCTAATAAACTAGTTGTGTTTTGACATACATTTATCCTTTACTTATTTAATTTATTACCTTTTACTAAATACTCAGCATGTTTTGATTCTCTTTGGAATCATCATCATAGGTCCAGTTTAAAAAGCGTATTTTAAAACTTGTTAAGGGTTAGTTACCTGTTTAAGAATAGCATATTACCATATAAGGGTTTGAAAATCCAGTTTGTAACTCTAACCCTGAGGATGATGTCAGAGATCGAAACATGCTGATGTTTTAATACAAGTTTGTAAAATAAACGTGTACATCTTATGGCAGAAATGATTATTTATTTGCCACAAAGCCCTTGCAATGTGAGAATACAAATAAAAGTAAAATTATTTAAGTTTTAGGTGGATCCAGTGTTTAACTTTAAACATGATCCTTGTGTTTCCATTACTGGTAATTTATTTTTTCAAAGTAAAAAGTGATTGTTATTTTGTGCTGCTGCATGAAGTTAATGTAATATGTACATGCATTTAAATGAGGCCAGTTTTATCTGGTTTGTAGTATATTGCATCATTAACATGTTACGGTGTAGCCTAGCCTTCCTTAGACTCCTCAATTTTTCTTATGTGAATTTATTTTTTCCTGTATTTTCACATGCTACTGTTTTGTTGTCAGGACTATGGAAGAAATTTTGAATATTTTGAATGACAAATACATAAAGGTGGAGAGGGGAGTGGTTGATATACTTCTAAATATTGTTCTGGCATTTAATCTATGTGACCACAGAAAATCAGTAAAAAGGGTCAGGAGGATATTCAGAATATCAGCCACATTTGTCATTCTGGAACTTGCTCATTTAAAATCTATAGTTTGTCAGTTGGACCAGCAGTGTATGAAATTATGTGTTTAGTGTTGGTGCAACTAAATTTAACAAACTTAGTAGAATGCACAGCATCTGACATACAAGTTTGTTTGTGTCCATATATTCATGAAGATGAGTTTAGTGTACAGTGATTATTAGCTTTATAATATCTGTTCAAGTATTTGATACCCTTGATGTGGGAGGGTGTATGCACTGAGGCCAAGGAAGCAGGTGAGCATCAACATATAATGCAACGTACCACAACCAGATAGAAGCATCATTATTATGACAGCCTGCTCTGCGATGGACACGTGGCTAGTCTATAATAAAGTACTTTATGAATAAAACTATAAATCATTCACTCACACAATGATGCAAATTTTTTAAACATTTTTTTAAGATTTCAAATAGTCATTGAAATAAGTCCTAGAGAAAACATGCTTGGGGTTTATGGAACTGAGATCCCATGGCTGTATAACATGTCTCAACAGTCTGGTAAGAAAGGGCATAAGATAAGTTACGTTCATATGGGCCACATTGGTATAAATGTATGATTTCTTGCAAATCTTCAAGAGCAAAACACACTTTATCTGTTCATAAGTGGCATAGAAATACACAAATCAGTGCCAATTTACACAGAAGAGAATCTTACACTACATATATATATATATATATATATATAGACAAACATCCCATACACAACAGTTGCAGTGGTCCTTCGGCAAGTGACTATGGTAGCATATAATTAATGAGTAGCATTCATGCAAAACAACATTATTTAACAATTCAAATCTTCTGGAATTTGATACTGTGATTGGTGAATTTGAACCCATAGCTATGGAAAACATTAAGTGCAGGAAATTTAACACTGACATTACTGACTTGAGATAATTGAACTTGAATGCTTATAGAGAGAGAAAATTAAATTGAGGGTTTTAAATGAGTGTTTCATCTCCTGTATATTATATATTAACATGTTCTCTCTTCTGTTGCTATAGAGGATCTCCCTGTATCCTTGTCTGTCAAACCATAATTATATTTGGAGTAATAATTTTATGTTAGTTGAACTGAGATACAAGATAATATTTTTGAATATTTGCAGAAAATTGTTCCTGGATGCTCTCTTCCGAGCTGGCACTGGTGATGCAATTGAAGCTGCTGTTGAACTGCTGAAAAGCAACAAAATCACTGGACCATATGCTGATTTATACTACATTCAGTTTGCTTACACCAAACAAGTAACGTTAGCTGCCCTCAAAGCAGCTGTGGTGAGTGAAAACTATTATTTATAAAATTCTGCAGTTATTATGTGAAGAGTCCTTCTCAAAACATCATGGCCACTGTAATGATAATTGTTATCATTTTCATCCTGCTTGGTATTGGCCATCTGGGCTGTTACAGTTTCATGCAGTCTTTTCAGTAGTGCCAGTAATTACATGAAAATTGGGTCTTTAGTTTAGGATTCTGAGAAAAACTTATGTTTGAGGGTACCTGTGAATCAATCATCATTGGAGATTCTCCTCTGACATAGCACGTAACTGATATAAAAGTAGTGAAAAATGATTTCCCCATGTTTATCATTACATGCAGTCTAGCTTGACTAATCCTGTTGTGGCTATCCTTTTTTCACAGTCTTTGCTGGACCAACCAGAATTTTCCAAGTTAGCATACCTGGGTGTTGGTGCTCTAGGAGGACGGTACTGTGCTCAGCATACATGTGAAGGAGTCCCTGAGTTTGATGACTTCTTGGAGAAACTTTCAAAACCTCTTAATGATGGCTGCAAGACTTCTAGCAGGGATGAGGAACTTAAGGTAGGACATCTTGACAGTACACTATAAATACAGACAAATAGTAAGAAGAAACAAGTAGAATTTTGATAGCATTACGTAGCTTAGTATTATGAAAACAGGCTAAAGATTTTTTCTACAACATATTTAGAATTTTGTTTTGAAATTCATGTTTTTTGCATATATAAAATAATCACTTTAAGAACACTCTAAAATTTTAAAATTAGTTTTTCCCAAAGAATGCATTTTATCCCCTTTCTGTGCAAGGGACATATCGGAATATTCTTGAATTATTCTGGCCCCCATTTGGCTGTTCCTCTTGGCAGATTCTAAGATACAGCATTTGAGACATTAAGTATTACATCACAATTAATCTTGGACACACACACACACACACACACACAGGTCTGTAATGATATCACTAAAATAAAACTGAAGCTGTTTTTCTAATGTTGATTGTGTGGGAATATATGACAAATTAAATTCAGCTTCATAGGAAATGAAGTAAAGTGGTGTGTAATGTGTTTTTTACTTAGGTGGTGGCTTCTTTGAAAGCCCTTCACAATGTTCACCATTTGAATGATGCAACAGCAAAGAAATTGCGTGAATGTGTGCTTGATGACAGTCTCCCAACAAGAGTCAGATCTGCAGCCTTGGATGTCTTCCAGAGTGATGCCTGCCGAGTAAGTTCAGTTTTCTCATGTGTTTCTGTTCTATAATTTGATCACTTGTGTAAGCAGATATTTCTCTGTGATATATTTTTAAGTAGCGAGTGCAGGATGTTCATTTTAAAAATAAAACCAAACTTTATAGTACAGTGTAACTGTGTACAGTACAACACTTAATATGTGCAGTACAGAACAATTTCAGAAGCATTTCTTAACACACAGTGTTTTAACTAGTTAACCTTCTCGTTAATGCTGGCATCCTTTTGTTTCATGAGGTTGTATGCCACCCAGTGAAGTGTGTCATGATTCATGCTGGAAATTCCACATTTATTTGTTCTCACTTTATCTATTCCATGATAATTATTGCCATATATGCATCCTTTGAGATTAATCCTTAAAAAAAGTCTGTCAGAGAAAGTCTGGGGAATCTTTGGTGCCACCACCCACATAAAATCATCTGCTCATAAAATTTATACAGTAATGTCATGCTTGAATGTGTGCTGTGGCAGTTGATCCTTGTCTCGTTGATACCATTGATCCCTCTCATAACTTCAAACAATAATATTAAGTACAGTAGGGTGTTGTGATATCATTCTTCATAAGCTGTTATAACAATGTTGAGCTGATAACTCTGCTACAAGAAACCTTGAACTGAACAAAGCTGATTTAGTGGTAATGCTAATGTCCTAGGCTTGTGTTTGGAAGTTGGCTGATTTGAGTTGCGGTCAGGACAACAGCTAATCTGATGGAGGGTTTTTTTTTTTTTGGTGTCACTCCTTCCAGCTGGGTTAGGACCTCAGTCAGCCATGACCACTTCTTTCCAGATGCCTGCTAGTTAATGATTGGTGAATTGTTCTCATGTAGTCTGATATATTGACAGTATTGTAAAACGTGGCCACTTAACGGAAGCACGCTTCATCTGCAGCATCTGTACAGCATTTGAATATTCCAAATCACCAGCTGTACTGAATTATAACATGCTGAACAAAAGATAACTGTACCTTGGTTGGTTGTGAAGGTCAACTGTTCCCCACCACCACTGATGTTCTTATTTAATCAAAACCTGTCTACCAGTATCAGCGCCATTTTTGCATGTGGAGAATATAGCTACTGTAAATTTAGGGTTGCAAGATAACAGTTTTTACCTAGTATTGCTAAAGACAATTTTAAGAGCATTTTATGAAACATGCCATGCGACTATACTCTATCCCAGAAGATGTGGTTTTTTTTTTTTAATTTTATTTTATTCAATGGTACTGTAACCAGCTTGGACTATGTAGTGACAAATGATTAGATATTTAGCAATGGATTTTGAGGAATGCAGAAGGAAATTGCCATGGGTTAATTTGAGGTAAAATCCTGGAATTTGCGAGCAGGAACTAAGCATATCCATGATAAACCTATCAGGATAACTGATTTCTGGACTAAGATTTGAATTGCACTGAACTGTATTTGCATTCTCTGTGTCCAAAACAGGTTATTAGCTTGGATACAGAACAGGTCCAGAATGTATTGTGTACTTACAGTAGTTGCTGTTACAACACGACTGATTAAGCTTAGTTTAACATTCTCTGTTTACATTATAATATTCTTCTACAGAGTAGAAGGTGTGACCATATGCATAATTCTTTGGGGTTGATTTAGATTGTTGAGGGTTACTGCTTAATTTGCTGGTATTATGTGGGAGACTGTTAAATACTTTTATACAAGTTGAATAGACTCCTTTTTGATATAGTGATAAATTTGATGAAGGTTGGTGAAAGTTACATTTTTGTGTAGTATTTATGTGATAGGCATCAGAATATAATTTGAATCCAGAACCTCTCAAACTGAAAGTGAGGGTGCTACCCATCTGACTGAGATTTTCATGTGTTGGTACTGTGTATCTTTTACCTGTTGCCTATTTTGATGAGCATTACTTTTGTCTTATTAAGAAGTAATAAACACCATTTGCTTTAAATGCAGTCATAATTGCAATACAACAAAATAATTACTGCCATGCCAAAAGAGTTTTCTTTCTGTAAGATGTGTTTCTTTGTTCATTGGTGTCAGATTGAGCTGGGATTACTTGCACTGTACACTGTACCATGGTGCTTTACTGCTGGTGTTCTTCTACCTGCCCACAGCTGAAGTACCTCTCTCCAACCATAGACATTTTAACAGTCCACACTTGGCCTAAACTTTATGGTCTTGATCCAGTAACTACAGTCTTTATTCACTGTCTGTCTGTCCATCTTGAGTCCTGTTTTACTCCACTTAAATGCTCAGTATCCTCATGTAGGTATTCTCTTCGTGCATGACCAACTCAGTGTCTTCTTCTGTCCTCTTCTTGGTAGATCATCGAAACAAAATTACTTATAACCAGGCTCCTTCTCTTTTTGAAATTCATACTACTTGCAGAATCGTATTTGACTATCAGATAATTTGTATTTGAACAAAATACTCAACAAAATGAATTTTCATTGTAACAGTTGGAGTATTGTATCTTGGCCAGGTTGTCTTTTTATATTTTGTTTCTACTCTACTCTGATTTTGATTACTGATGTCTAAGCCACTTTAACATTACCTTATTTCTAACTTTAGCTAAAAGAAACTTCTCTGGAAGTCCTAAAGAATCACCAGTTGGATAGCGAACTGAGGATCAAAGCCTTCCTTGCACTTGTAGAATGTCCATGCCACAAGTCTGCCAATGCACTGAAGGAGGTTCTAGAATCAGAGCCAACCCTTCAAGGTAAGACATCAGAATACAGAATGTAGTTCATTAGGGGATGAATGTTTATTCACCATGCCACAAATGTAATAATTTTTAGTAATTTTTCCTTGTTTAGTTTTCGGCAGGTATAGTAGCAGGACTTTGTTATGAAGATGAATTCAGGGAAGAAGGAGGCAGGATTTTTTCAGAAACTTTGATAGATTTTATGTCTTTGACCTTGCAATGCAGTGAGCAGCCTCTGTACTGAAATCAACAGACAGGCAGCAACACTTACAAAATACATTGACTGTATTTCAGGTTCAGCTGGAATTTCTGTCACTTTGTAGATCATCTTGACTTTCAATTTTGATATTTAACACTTTTGCCGTGGACTTAAATGCAGAATATGAGGTTGATCTGGATGGAGTTTATTTTTGGACTTTAAAATTGTATGCATGCTAACATAGTAACATTCATATCTCAGGAACTGTAGGATGAAATTCAAAAAATAAAATACATCTCACTTAAAACTGAATGAAATTGCATAGTGGACAGTAGTTTATGGAACTGGTATCCTGTGCATGGAACTGAAAACTGAACTGTGATATAGATTAAAAAACATATATCTTCTTACACACATTTGTTTTATTCTTTATTTTCCAACAGGGCCATATGCCAGTCTCTAAAATGCCCTGATGAGTGGCCTAGCATGCCATATGCAGGTTTTTGTGTTTTCATATGGTAGCAATGTCCATGCTAAGCAAAAAAAACTTGGGCATTTGAGAGATAAAATTGGTGTTTAAATCCATTTCCTAAAGGCTAAAAATCATTGCATATACCTGTTTACTCAATGAATCTTAACAGAAGAAATTTTATGTGGTATTTTTGAAAGCAAGGATACATGTAATTCTGTTTGAGTTCTTGCATGTTATCATTTGTATAATCATTCTAAGCAAATACAACTTTGACTCTCACAATCTCCCTCTGTTTCACAGCCATGTAATTTTGTAATAGTTCCTCTGAAAAGGAGATATCATAACCCAGATTAGTGGTAGGTTGCTTGCTGGCTTGACACATATCCTTGTTACAGTATGTATCCTTTCCCTGTCTGTACGGTCAAATGTCGTGCATGAGGTATAAATCTAATTCAAGCATACCATACTGAACTCTGATTGTACTCCAACTGTGTGATCTCATGGCAGTTCACATGTACAGGACTGGACTGCGTGTGTGACTACTCTGTACCAAGAGTCCATGTGGTAGCATGAAAAGGCTGAACTGCTGATGGCCAGACCATGTTACCCATGTCCACAAATGGTCTATAGAGCTTCATATCCCAATTCACATATATAGGGTTGGTTTTTGAATGTACTGTACTCTGTCAGTGTACCTTCTCATGAGGGTCTGTGTGGTAAAAAACTGAACTGTTTTCAGGCAGACTGTGCTATTATTGATGGTCCATGGACTGCCAATAGACGAATGTATTTCATTTCACACATGCAGGACTGGGCTGTGACTGTATTGGGCTATGGCCTTGAAAGAATAACTTTCAAAGCAGTCTGTGGTGACACAGTCTCAGTAGTCTCACTCTGTAGTCCTGTATATGTTAAACAAACATGGTCTCACAATGCAATTCAAGTGGAAAATACACATCCCAAATTTTTAATCAAATGACGCAGATAGAGCACACTTGAAGTTCAGACATATTTGTATGAAATAGCCTTTGAGTTTGTCCTGGTGGTGTCTGTAACAACTGCCATGTCACCATTTAATGTGCTATAAGTTGCCTGATGTTACAGAGGATTATGTTATTGTTATTTGTACCATTATCATTTCGTGGACTGTGTCACAAGGAGAGTATTTGAACATTTCATAATGTGTAAAATTTAGATGGAAATAAAATATTGCATTTATTTATGGTTTATTTTATGATGCTCTTATCTTTGTGTACCGTTGAGTGGTAGGATTGTTAAAGAACTATCGAAATATTTAAATATTACTAGCTATTTGCTGGTTGGTAGGGACTGTTGGTATTATATGGACTGTTCAAAACACCTTACATTTAGTCTGGAGGCTTCATAGCTGCATATTGATCATAAGCACTGGCAAAATATCATCATAGTCTCCAATGATTACTATATCAGGTTATTGCTTCATAGCTACATTAATGAGTATTCCAGTCTCATAAGCATTGTCCAGAATTTGGTTGCATGTTTATTACCACATGGTATGTAGGCTTAATCTCCCTACAGTTCCGAGAAAGGTGTGAAATATTTATGTAATAATTGATTTAATTTCAGTTGGCTCCTTCATTGCATCGTACCTACGCAACCTCAGGTCATCTGCAAACCCCAGCAAGGAAAAGATAAAAGCAGTTTTTGGTGAAGTCCGCACCACTAAGAAGTTCCCTATACACTTTGGAAAGTACTCCAATAACTTTGAGTTTTCATACCTTCTTGGTGGATTAAACATAGGTTCCACAGTTGAATCAAATATAATTTACTCCCAGAGATCATATCTTCCACGTGCATCAACTCTTAATCTGACTACAGAATTGTTTGGGCAGTCTGTAAATTTCTTAGAGGTATGTATGTCAAAGATGAATAAAGTGTCACAATTAAACAAATGTCATTATCATAATTAGATCATTTAATTTTTCAAACACAAGTTCCTTTGTTTTTAGTTAAAATACTATACTAGAGTAACTTATATCTGGAGATAGTGTTGCATGCTTCATCATTAAAACTTGAATGCATTGCAGTAGTAGTGCCTCTGAAGTTACTGTAAATGTGGTAAACATATGAAGCCAACAATCTTTGAAACATTTGTATAACTACAGAAAATAATGAAATAGGCAGTTCAGATTACGTTATTTGTAATATATTCTTTGAGTAAAAATTACACAAATTATTTGAATCTACTGTATGTTCTGTTCCATATGTCGTTAGAGAAGTATTACATATTGTGTGGTGCTTTATAAAACACCACTGAAAGTGGACGTATTAAGGGTACTTGCATAACAGTTATTATTACATTTTTCTCTTTATATTACTCATCCTGTTGTGTTATTATACATAAACCAATTCATTTTCAACCAAATACAGCTTTGTTAAAGTGTAAGTTATGTTTGAATTAATTGGTTTATATTCTCTCTGATCTCTTTGCTCATAAAACTGAACGTATTTTAAACTGCTCAATTTACTTGCAGCTCGAATTCCGACAAGAGAACTTAGAACTTATTGCTGAAAGTTTGTTTGGACCCAAAGGTTACTTTAACACACATGATGTAAATGAAGTAGTAAAAAATGGCAAGGAAAAATTGACTGATTTTGAGAACACTGTAAAGCAAAGGTTGAATCAAGCTATCAGAGGCAAACGATCTGTCACCAAGGAGGCGCTAGAAGAAGTTCGACAAAAGGTGAGCTCAAAATAGCAGTTTCCTTACTTTTTTAGATTTGTATGGTGTGTTTTACTGAATAGTGCTTTGATTTCAGTTATTTTTGTAACTGAGCAGATCTGTCATTGGTGAGAATAAATTTCTGTTTTGCATGAAACTTGTCATTATTATTCAATTACATCATAAGAGCCTTAAAATTTGACTCACTGTTATCCATAGTACTTTGCTATTTAAGTCAACATTTCACCAACCAGTGAGGTTATAAATTATATTTAATAGATTTTTAAGTGAAGAAGTTAAAATAAAAAGCAGATTATTAATGTATGCATACACAGTTAGTGTTTATATCCAACTGGGTGTAAAAGACAGCTGAATTTCTAAGGTGTGCAGTAGTGTATAAATGCTATGTCTGTAAATTCTATGTTATTGTTTTCTTTTACTTCAGTCTGTGTCGCCATATCATGCAGAGCCTGATCAAGAATTGTTGTTGGAACTGTCAGCACGGATGTTTGGTGCAGAGATTGGCTGGTTTACCTTACATCATAATGCTAAAGATGCAGCAAAGGAACTGTTTGACAGCACCTTTGACCATGTGGACAAGGTTGTGAAGAAGGCAAAGGACTTTGATGTGAGTGCAGAAGTCATTTTATTTTATCCACAGTTTTTCCATGTTGCTTTGTTTCAGATGTATTTTTGCCTTGATAAATATGTAGGAAGTTAAGATGGAGATATTCACAGAAATATGTGTAGGTTTTCTCGTAAAGTGCCCATTTTTATGATCTGATTTTAACCATAATCAAAATTCCAAAATTTTTTCTGGTGTATTTTAACTTCACTGTTACTGTAGCACATTACTTTTGTTTACGATCCATCTTGACTTTTTTTTTAAGATGTAAGATATACCCAATGTGCTGCAAGTTGCAGCAGCCTTGTACTGTAAGCAGATTATAAGAAATATTTGTAGTGTGACTTATTTTTTTCTCCTAGTTATTTATTGACCTTTACTGGACAGTAGTTGAATTTATAATGCTCTTTAATACAGGTTCATTGAGAAAGAAACCACTGATTATAAAGAAAATGTTTTTATTATTTGGATTTATTAATTTATTTTGAGACATATAATGACAGGGTTTGTTGTGAAATGTTTAGCAGCTCACAAAGTCTCCTGTACATGTGCAATCACCTCAGTGACAATAAAATTGTGTATTTAATGCAGTCACTATGATGGCTTCAAGTCAAGGGAAGCTCATTGCTCAGCTGAATTCTGTCAGCATGTAATCTTAGCCACTTGTACAAGAGACTATGGATCATTACCAGCTGTGACAAGTAGTATATTTTTTTGAATCTACATATGATACTCTTATGCATTCAGCATCCTCCTGTGAAGTTCATGGTTTTCCTGATGATTTTTTGCTGCTCGATGAAGTGAATAAAACGAAAGATGAGTCAGTTGTAACACCTGGGGGTTCGTTCAAGTATGTACTGCTTGACACATCAGGCATATTTCTGAATGAATGGCATTGTACTGACTGCATTATGTACATACTGTAAGGTGTATCATCCCCATTGTGTGAATTTGATGCAAATGAGTTTCTGCAATTAGTTAACATAACATTTTTCTCAAATATAAAAATTGTGTTGACTGGTCACAAGAACTCACTTGTTTAATTTGTATAATTTTACTTTAATTAAGGGAGTGTAGTACACATACACAGCAGACAGGGAATTGGAACTTTGTGAGCTGCTGAGTCTTGTAATCAAACTCTGTGATTATAAGTCTTAAAGTAAATTATGTCTGAGTTCATATGTAATGAGTTCCGACGACTGTGTCAGATAGGGACTGTTGTATATTAAAGGAATGATTGTCTTATACTGGTACCTTTCATTGTAGTACAATTTGAAGCAACACAACACTTTCCTGGATGCAGAACTTGTGTACCCAACATCACTTGGCTTTCCTCTCAAGCTGGTTGTTGGTGGCAGTAGTGCCATTCATGTAGAGCTACAGGGCAAATTGGATGCAAATAAGCTGATTAACGACTTGGAAAATTCCCATGTTCAAGTGAAGTTTGTTCCAAGGTGAGAAGCTGTAAAATTTGTTTTAAAATGTTAGGGCATGTTTTGATCTAAAAGACCTGGACATTTCTTGATTTTTGTTGCTCTGGTGGGCTGGAATGAATCATTTGTTCAACTTTTCAAGAAATTATCTTCAGTGATTTTGTAGGAAATTATTCTTATATAATACTAGTGTTTTAGAAAATGAAGAATTTATTATTAAAAATTAAATGAGAATAATTTGACAAGGTATGATAAATGAACCGTGTTAAAATGTTGGGATTAATATATATGGAAAGAGGTTTACCATGTGCTTGATAGGGTCATTTGATTTCAAAGGCATGGCTCATTGTGCCAGACTTTATGTCTACATGTCTGTAAATAGTTGCCAGTATGTAACAAAAGTAAGTTAAAGACTAAATAAATATGTGTATTTTGAGGTCATATTGTGTATTACTGCTTACTTTTAACTTGCATTGTAGCACAAAAAATTGAGAAAAACTTAAGTAATTTCATATTTGCTGTCTTTGTAATCCCTCTGATGATGGTAATGTAAAGAACAAACCATGGTGGATGGTTATTGAAGACTGCTTCCAATGTAGGTTTATTTGTGTACTTTGATTGTTTGTTAGTATGAAGTTTTAATAAGTACAGTATGTGGTGAAAAATGAATATATTAAGAATATTTTCAAACTTGCTTAATTTTACATTTACTCACACAACTATAAAACAATGCATAATTATTAAGTTGTTATGTGATGTTTTAATACTTATTTGTTTGCCCTGTCTCTATGGAGTCATGACAGTCCATTTTTAAAACATGTATACTGAATTTTGTGAAAGTTAACCTTAATATTTGGGAGGAAACATAATTATTTTTTTTATAGAGATTTAGCAAATGAACATTTACTAGAAAATAAGAAGCACATGTGTGGCAGAACTGGGATTCTACTGGTGTACAAACTTTTATAATTATCCTTTAGACAATTTTGTTTTGTACCTGTAACTAACTATGTCTTATTATTAGTATTGCTGTTTATTTTAATGTAGTTGCCATGGAGCAGTTGAATCATAAATAGAAACTTAGTCATAGAAGTTACATTGTCTAGCTATTTCTGTAACCATATATCATGCTACCACAACATGGGAGTCCTAATTTAACCACTTGAATCCTCCATGTGTACTGAGTGCTACTGTGATGCAGAGCAGTGTGCAGTACAGTGTTCTGAAGGAACACTTACATGAAGTCATCATTAATGAAGTGCACTGTGAGGCTGTGCTAATCTGGCCCCAAAATGTTAGGATCACCATGTATCTGGATATGGTTTAGTGGTCTATTATACTGTGCTGTATTTTTTAGTGTTTGTTAATTGCAGTAACTTTCACGGTATAGAAGAGGAGGTTGAGCTTTATTTAGCACCATTCAAAGCCAACCCAAGACATGTGGCTGCCCTGGGCAGGGTAATAAATTGGTCCCTGAGCTGGCAGATAATTTAGTGCCCCTTATAATCAATATTCTTTAAACTTTTTCAACCTAAGACAGGGCTAGCAAACCTTTTGAGGTCATGTGCCAAATTGTAGACAATTTTCTGAGCAATTCTTTTGTGTGTGTGTGTGTGTGTGTGTGTGTGTGTGTGTGTGTGTGTGTGTGTGTGTGGTAACCTGAGTTTACTAGCACCATATTTCCAATTATGCCAGTGATGTGATAGCATCCATTATAGGTTGACACCCCAGGCAGCTGCTTGGCTGGCCCACCCGTTAGTCTAGCCCTGGTACCATTGCTGGTTGTACAGCTCAGCCTAGTATTCTTCAAGCAGTTCACGTATCAGAATTTAGTATTCTTCAAGTAGAGTCTTTGCAAGGTCTTATCAGCTGCTTGTAGTCAACTGAGCAAGATGTTGTGGACAGCATATGAAACAAATTCCAGAAACTAAGTTACATCTGTGAAATTAGAAACTTCTGTTATTAAAACTGGAATGTGAACTGTCTTACAATTATTACAGCTGTGTTAAACATGATGGGTTTTTTTTTTAATAAACTGACAGGATTTATAGTATGGCAGTATTCAGTGCTTTAAATTCCCTGTAGTAGGTATAAAAACAAATACTTAAAATATGTCACACCCAATAATACAGAGTATGTTTCTCCATTGCAGTGCTGCTGTAGAATTCCTGGGTGAATTTGTTGTGGATGCTTATGCTGTTGAGGCAGGTCTGAAAGTGGCTACAACTCTGCACACAGCTACTGGAGCCGATATCAATGTAAAGGCCACCGGTGGACTTGGTGTTGATGTTACCTTTGGCTTGCCAGTCAAGAAGCAGGATGTGATAACACTCAAGTCTGAAGTTTTAACAACTGTTCATGAACGTGGTAAATCTGAAGTGGATACTGCTGTTACCTTTACAGGCACACCAAGGTAAGAATTATATTCACTGTGTTCTACCTGAAATAATATACTTTTTGCCCATTTTTGTGTAAGCCTGCAAATGTTAATCTTAATAGAGTGACTTAAAATAAAATGCCTGAGCCTGTTTAGCTCGAAGTACTGATTTGCAGTGAGTACAGACATCTGAATTCTTGCTTGGAAAGTGTGTGTAAAATGAACAAATATCAGTATCCAGAGTAATAAAGGAACTGATTTACTGGTTTACTATGTGGTAGGAGGGACTACCATGGATGTTTTGACCAGCTGTCTCCACTCATTGGTCTAACATTCTGTGGAACAATGAGTTTCCCATGGGATCCAGTAGCAACAAAAGCTGCATTCTATCCACTTAATGGTCCCAGCAAATTCTCGTTGACAATTGAAAATGAAGATGTCACTAGCTATCACTTCCATGCTTCTTACAATGACAAAGGTAAGTGAAAGTCAATTCCTATGACTGTTATTAAACATACTTTTCAAAGCTATTGCATGGTATGTTTTTGTATATAAATACAAATTTGAAGAGGATCATTTTCTTTCTTGTTACTGCAGTGACACCTTTTTGCTACCAGTGTGTAAAGATTATAGTCTTCTGTGAGTCATACATACATACACACATATCATTTCGTAGGTCCACAAATTCTGTCATACAACAGTCGGACATGAAACTTGTCAGAAAAAACACATAACACACAAACAAACACTACACACATATCATTTCGTAGGTCCACAAATTCTGTCATACAACAGTCGGACATGAAACTTGTCAGAAAAAAGACATAACACACAAACAAACACTACACACATATCATTTCGTAGGTCCACAAATTCTGTCATACAACAGTCGGACATGAAACTTGTCAGAAAAAACACATAACACACAAACAAACACAATACAATACGATAAACAGATCTCAATACTACAGTCTCCAAAATCAAATACTGTGCATAATATAATAAAATAATACAATACGAATTACAACAGGAATAATTAACATATTAATTATCTCTGCTGAATTCCAAAAATTCTTTGACAGAGTAAAATGAGTTATTTAAAGCATACCTGTATAACTCATTTTTAAATTTTTTACATACATACATACATACATTTCATCAGTCCATGACATGCAGGTTGATAGGTACCAATTTTCCAAGGGATCCTTCAGGGTTCCTGCAGAACATTGTTGCAAAACAAGGTACATGGCATCGTATCCCAGAATTCCCCGAGTTTGACACCCATTACCGTGAGAACCTCATCACTGGTGATTCTTAATCCTTTCTAATTAAAAAATATTCAAGATATTGTTAAACATTAGGACTGCATATGTGCGTTAATGGTATAACAAATAGCTCCAAAGTACACCACAGGAAGTAGGTTTTTTCTGAGTCAGAGATCATACATGTTTCATCTAGCTGCTTTCATCAGGGATCATATATCATTATATGCAAGACTGCTAAAATAAAACCTATCATGTCAAAAATAAAATTTAAAATTAAAATGTATACTGTAGAATTGTATAAAGACCACACATCAGGTATTCACATTTGTAATGTATAAATACATGTCTCTAGTGTTAACAATTACATAAAAATGTTTTATGTGCTTGTATGTAAGTTATTTTTAATTAATGACCTTTGTATACTTTTAGTATTGTTTACATTTTAATTTTAAATTTTAGCCAAAACATAGAGGATTTCTGATGTAAAATAAATTTACTTCTTATGATGTACTTTATTGATGTTTTATATACTAATATCAAGATGTCTGTCAGTTTTAACAGACATTTTCTCTATTTATGATGGTGGAACCAATCAGAATCTTAATTCTGGCTCCTTGTTGCATCTCTAGATTTTGTCCACATGAATTTTTCAGTGTCTTCCCCGTCTTTGTAATCTTATCACAAATTTTAATACACATGTATTGTTAGCAAACGTTGACATACACTAACAGCACATGACTGGCTCACTGCAACTGGGTCCCTAAAGAATGCAGTATGCCTGAAATGTGAATTCAGTTTGCTTACTTTCTGATCACACCACTCATCATTTTGTGTTTTAGTTTTAAGGTGTCCTATGCAAAACAAATGTTGAACTTACATTATTTAACTACCTGCTGGGCTTAGTGATGAGTTGCAGGTAAAAATACAAAGGTTTCTTCAGTTAGTACAACATTAGTCTCTGCTGCATCATATTCATTTAAATGTATATGGTGAAATGAAGATGATATTTGTGCTGAATGCTGAAATTTAAGTACCGTGTTAATATTGTGCAATATTAATGGATGATTGTCAGCTCATAACTTAAATTGCACCATACTTCTGTGTTATTCATCATATTTTAAACCCAATATAAAATTATGAATTAAATGTACATGGCATTGAAAAAATCATGGCGCATTTGCTGTGACCACTGTGGGTATATAGTAATGTAAGACCTAGCAAAACTGGCAGAATGTTCTGCAGCAGCATCCCAACTGGCAATACTAAAAACATACAGATCATGAGCAAAACATCACTTGTGTATTGTGTGCAATTATTGATTGTGTGTGCACTGTACTTTGTTGTCTGTGTTTAATAGCACAGTGAGTTTTTGAATGCTCTGTATTTACTGTGTTATTGATAAAATTATATTATCCACATTTCAGATCCACACAGGAAGTCGCTGCAACTTCTGTTAGAGACGCCCAACTCCAAAACAGATCGTAAGCTAGGGCTTATTTTGGAATACACATTGCAACCTTTCCACGGAATTAAGGCACAACTTAACTCACCATGGAAGCATTTAACTGGTGAATGTAAGTCATAACAATTTGACCAAACTTTAACACTTCCATGTGCTGAGGTATACTGCTTTTTTTTTATTGCCCTCTCATTGATGTATATCTTTGGTGTTGGGCACAATCAGTGGAAAGGAACTTGCACTGCCATTTTTAGGCACTTTGAGGTATGATTTTAGCATTTCAGAGGCATACGGTTTAAAATGACATGAAAATTTTAAATAAAATAACATCTTTTTGCTGAAAATTTTAGCAGGAGAAAGTTTAGCTCTTTCCTTACCGCTATCCTAGATGTAGGGAGCAATTGGATTGCACCCCAAGGGGTATATATATATATATATACACACAAAACAATGAGACGTACTTCATTTTTAAAAACATGCTGCACAATCTCTGCTTTGTTTCCCAAAAAAATGCTATATATTTCATAATTGAATCGCTTTTTGTTCAAATAAGATTTTTGTTTAACATAAAGGGCGCATTAAACATTAAATGTCCAGCCCCACTGTGAAGGGTTAATAATAAAATGCTGAGCAATTTATGTGTATGGCATTTGATGTTACTCATCTGTCCATATGTTCATCATGTTATTGAAAAATACAATTGAATGATATTTTTGTATGTCTCTGACTATTTGTTTATGATTCTGATTGTTGGAATCTAATCCCATGCACCAAATTTTTCAGAATTAACAAATATAATACAGTAGCCTAATATGCCAGTATGCCTGCAACATATGCTTATTGTGGTGGGCTTTAATTCATGGTCTACTGTTTACGTAGTTACTGACTTGTGTTATTGTTTCAGTGGCTTTCACTGACTCAGACAAAGAAATTTCACTCATGGCCAAGCTGCTGAATGATGCTGATGAATACTCCATGAAACTAGGGGCATCTGTGACTGGTGATAAGAGCCATGCCACTTACAAACCTCTGCTGGAATATAAGACACCAGAGCAAAAGGGCAGCCTTGTACAAGGGAATGTAAAAGGACAACCAGAGAAACTGACACAAAAATTTGGTGTTGAAGGTGTGATGAAATAGAATTATCAAAACTTGATTTTATAGAACTTGATTTTAATTTAAACAATACAATTAACAATTTTTCCAAAAAATATTTTGTTGTTGAAAAATCTGAGAATCTTATGCTAACAGGTTCTTTATCCTAGTTGAGTAGTACACAGGCTTTCCTGTTCTTACCAAGATGTTAAACAACACTGAGTTACCCCAACACTTGTGATCTGTCTGACTCGCAGTGTATATAGAATAAGTGTTTTATTATTACTGTCATAAATACACATAGTTGTTTATGATTAATAATTAACAACTTACATGATTTTAGAAATGAAGAGACATCATAGGAGCAAACTCTTAAGACCTACACATAAAATTACCTCATAATTTAGAGGGATTTAGCAAGAAACCCAAAAAAATGCATGCCTTGCCTCACCATGCAGCCAATCAAATAGTTAAACACTACAATGACACTCAAAGTAATCTTTAACACACATTGTTTGTAATCACTATTTATTCAGTAAAAAAAAAAATTTACAAGATTTCCAGTTGTAACATAAAATAATGTCACTAATCTTAGAGTAAATTAAAAATGAAAGTAGCTAGTTGTAAAATAGTAATGCTTCTAATTCTAGTAAAAAATACATAACACTCAATAAATAGCATCTGGATTGGAATGAGTCTCAGAATCCTAGACCCATGGAGGGGAAGGCATTATGTTCCATTAACACATCTAGAACCAATTACTGATCCTGCAGTAACACTGCATCATGTCTCAGAAGGAAAACCAGAATAAGTTAAAGTGCAGGTTCTCAGAAATCCATAGGACCTTGGTTTAAAATTCCGTGTTAGTCTTTCCAGAATTGCATTTTGCTAACTATGTCATGTTCTTTAAGCTTTTTCTTTTTTGTGTTTAGGTTCTGTTACTGTGGATAAGTCTTCAAATTCTAGAAAGTTTACTTTCAATGACGTGGTTCTGAAGACTCCTAATGGTAAGTACTTTTTCATATGTGAGCAGAACTTATAGTTGTCCTAGAATACAAAATCTGTTCTGTAAACTGTTTTGAGAATGATCAAGAAGTTGAATCTATCACAGGATATATGTATATTTTTAGCGTGGTGTTATATAAGTTCTGTTGGCTGTGAAACTGCCTCTGTTTCTTAACAGGACAATACAAAGTGACTGGTACTCTTACTCAAGAAATAGGACAGGCATTCGGCACTGATCTTAAGGTGACATATGGAGAACATCATGTTACCCTGAAGTCAGATTTCAAGAGACCTGCACCGCAAGAATTTCATGTCAACATTTTGCTTTATCCATCACAGTACCCAGACTTTGGAATCAGCCTTATCTGGGATTACAAGAGAGACAAAAATGATGTGAGTGTGTACATGGTTTACGTAAACTCTGTTAAGGTGAAAAGAATTCTGATATATTATTTGTTCTGTGGAAGACATTGGTGCATTGAATATTTTAAATAGCTGAAGGTCAAAACAGATTCACCCCAATTAAAGTATTCCATACAAATAATTAAGCAATTTTACATTGTTATATTGTGATGATATCTGGTGACCAGTGACGTTCTGGAAACTGTTTACTTACTCAGATTAATATTTGTACAGTACACATCAGTTTGTTAGTAGTATGTAATACTGGGCTACATTTTTTGGTGTAACCACACCAACACAGACATTTTGCAAGCACATGTGCATGTACTTACACACACCGGACTGTAAGTCATTGCCATAAAATTTTCCATTATGAATCCCATGAACATAAAACCATTAGAGCTGTCAAAGCAGGTGATTTTGAAAATAGTTTCCACCAAAAAATTGGCCAGTTACTCTGTTGAGTTGATGTTTTTTATTGTATATATTTTTATATGCTTTAAGTAAAGTTAAAGCTCCAATTTTAAAAATATTTTTGTTAATTCTTTACTCATAACCTCATGTTCTTCCTTTTTTAGCTTATAAATTCCTTGGTTGTGGTTCATGGGCGTGACACTGACAGCAAAGAAGCATGTGTGACACTGCACCAGCATTTCCACTACCATTATGAGAACATCAACAGTTTTGAATTCTCCATGAAAAAAGCATGTGAGTGTTTAGATAATGTGTTAATCTTTTAACATATCAAACAGGTTACAGTCACAAGGGTTCAGATCTAGTGAATGGAGAGGCCTCAGTTTTTTGCGTATTACTTTCACCAAAAACACTCTGTAAAAAAAAGCACACAAGAGTTTGCAGTGTTGCTGTTGGACTGTCTTGGTGAAGAAAAGGTACAGGTTCTATTAACTGGAGAAGTGTTTTAAAAATGGTAGAAGGGTATATGTTACATATCAGTGTGAAATGATATCTCATAAAAAGAAACTGGCTCCTATTTGCACTTGTAATTCAACTCGCAGTAACTTTAATGTTATGTAATGGCTCTTCTTGGATTAACATCAGGTTTTATGCAGACCTGTGTCTGTTATTCTGAGAGGTATTGTAGATACTGATGTGGAAAACCAAGCTTTATTGATAAGCAACGTGTGTATGGGGTCAATTTATTCAGCATGCACCATCTTAGTTATTAGCTCAAAAAATTCAGTTGTGCTGTACAATCTGCTTCATAGAATTTTTGGACCATAGTTACCACATGTGGATGCAAATGGAGCCCATCTGTTTATTGTATTTTGTGTTGTTGTTGTTGTTGGAGACATGTCCATTTTCTGTGTAAGTTAGACTAAAGGTTTTCTTACACATGGTTTATCTGTATGTTCTTTCATTGTCTAAAATGGGAGCTGTTGTTCAAAATATTTTTTTCATATTTGTAAATTGTTTTTCTATGTGTAACTGGCACATTAAGGAGCTTTTGTCTCATTCTGTGTTGACATTTGTAGGACCTGTATTTAGCTTTTATAAAAGCATGCTGCTGTAATGGAATCTACATAGTAGCTCTGGATGATGTGCAGAGACTCTGCATTTTCTCCAATGCGTGGTGTGTGGCTGAATTGGCCAGTGGCCTTGACATTATAGCATGTGGGGCCTGATGTGAAGTGACTAGTACTTGGAGTCAGATAAAATAATCACTCTGTGTGATGGGGTTAGGGTCCTGTCCTTCCTGATTTTACTGTCTGTAGTCTAGGATACATTTTGATAAAAACTGGCTTGAAGTAGTTGACCATGTTACCAACATCAGGTTGTGATGGCATAGGGTTAAGGTAGAGGGTCAGAGGGTCTTGTGTTCAGTACTTCACAGATCTAGTGTGTATTTTTGTGCATGACTGCATGACTTCACCTTCCTTCCTTTATAACTGTTATTCTAAACTTTGTACATGTTTTAATAACATGCCTGCACCACGGTTGTCATGCCATACTGTTGCTTGCAATGTCAGAGTTTTGTGTTCTGAATACTGAAACACCCTGGTCCTCTGAATTATTCGTAAATTTCTACCAGACTGCATGTTGTCACATCTCATTATACAGTGTTATTCACAATACACATGATTTGAAATTTATTGCCTAGCTCTTGATATTCGAAATGTCAAAGTATTGATGAGGGTCAAATGGGATTTCTGTATATTGCAGAAAGGATGAATAAATGAAATTAAAATTGGTATTTCTTAGATTATTTTATCAAGTAGGAGGGAGGCAAATACAAAAGATGCTGAATAGTCATTCACATAGAAATTGACTAGCACTCTTAAATTTTAAACCAGTATTCTTAATAACTATGTTAATAGGATCTGGTTCGTCCAGAAGCTTTTGTGTATTTTTTTTGTTCTTTTTCTACATTTGTTGGGGGAAAAGCTTTATTCCATAAAGTGTAGAAATTTCTCACCAAAGCACAAAGCCTTGTTTAATTTAACGGTATTCTGTCATGAATGTAAATATATTCTTTATGACTTGTAAAAGTGGAGGAGTTTTATTCTCTTCTTATATGTGTATTAATTTTTGAACATTTTATCATGCAGTGTCCTACCCTTTATTGGGTATTGTTGGGAAATTTGATGGTGCGGTAACTCGCAAGCGTCTCAATGTTGATATTGAAGCAAGTTATGAGAAATACAAGTTTGAAACTGAGCTGGTTGCAAAGACTGGGGTCAAAAATCCTGGAGATTATGAAGTGGAATTTGATGTAAGTAACGTTAATATTCCTGCCATTACAGCTACTCTGTACCATGCAGCATGTATGAGTTATGCATTTGATAACATTTCTCACCACATACACTTCTATCTGAAGTTCCTTGCACATGGCCTCAAAATTTGTGTCTGAGAGAAATATCAGAAGATTTCATACAGATGATATGTGCAGCCTTAACAGTTTGTGCCTAATGTAGGTTCATTATGTTCATACAACCTGGTGGTGTATGAACATGAAAATTTTGTACCGAATAGATTCTCTGTTGTAAATGTTAATATTCTCTTTTGCACAGATATTAATACTCACACATGATGCACCACTTAACTGCAAAACCTGCAGTGTCATCATGTCATTGGACTGCACTTAACTGGTTTTGTGTACCTTAATATTGCAAATTATTTGCTGTAACTCACTGTATGTTATAGCAGGTGCCAGAAATGATCTTCTCCCACTGTCAGGCATGTTTGATACCTGGTGAACACATTCCTGAAAATTTTATCTTCTCAGTCATGAAACTGACAATACTGCATGCACCATGTTTATTAATTTTGGCCTTTGTATGTGTGTTATTCTAGTACACCTGTTCATCTGTCAGACTTTTGCATAGACAACAATGACATGAAGGCAAATCAGGTGAATGAGGAAGCCACAGAAGGCTATGGATTATTCATTGACAAAAGTGCTGCATAACACAGTTACTGAATTCTTAGCTGTGAGGGCTGATGCACCATGTTTGCTGCAAGAATGCACATTTCTTCTCCTGATTAATTAGGTTTTGAAAAAATTGGAAGAATTTGTGTGATCTGAGGTTCTCATGGCAGTGTTGATGAAGGCTCATGTCTTCTTGTTCTTACGACATTTTGACATTTCATGGTAGGCGTAGACATAGTGCCTGTGTCTTCTTGGTGTGCTTGATCCTGAGAATGGAGACATTGTGCTTCTCTGAAAAGTTTGTCACCATTTTACATAGGAAAAATCCCGGAGGACTTCAAACTGTGTGTAGCACTTTACATATGACACATCTGAAGTTCTTACACTATTCTACATTAGATGCAGTTTGTAGGTGAAAAACAAAAACTAAAATGTGAAAGTGTGTGCTCATCTGTATGTTTTTGTATCTGTGCACATCTGTATTTCTTCATTTAATGTAATGGTACAATTGAGACAGAGTAGGTAAGCTAAATCTACATATAAAATAAACTGATTTAATGTACGCAGTTGAATTGTTTCTGTTTTAATACAATTTTGTATCAGATTTAATTTGATCATTCCAGCCAGCAAATTTTATAGATCTGATAATGGTATACTTTGTCATGCACATGATTATGTTGTCAACCTGTCATTTTAAATCTACCAGTAGGCCTCCTTAGGTTGCGGTTTTTTTTATTTGTATGATTTTGTTGGACTGATTACTTGCTCTTTTCACTTCAAATCTCCTCTTTACTTCATTCTTGCATGTGATAAGCAACATACAGAGATGTAACAGATTCTTTAATTCTTTAATAATATTCCAAAAATCCATATACAGGAGTTCATCCAGTGGATATAGGAACAGTCAAAAAATAAGTACTTTTGCTCTATGTAACAGAAGAGCCTGTCACTGTACTAGACAGTCAAGAATAATTAATATAAAATAGTACAAATATAGAACAGAATATCGAATTAAAATAAGTAAACACAAATAATTACAAAATCACAAATACAACTTCAAAATAAATTAAAGTATAATATACACACATATAAGCTAATGACTAATGACTGTTGTACTGGCAGCTAGTCAGCTGCACAAGATGTAATTATGCCATCCTAGTCTGAACATTATTATATCATGTTTGAACTATGTATTAGCCTTGGTTCCATCAAAGGCATACAGAAAGAGTAGTACTAAATTTGACTTTGCTGGATCATTTATTTCAGTCTGTACAAATTAAGTGATTATGCAAAACACATGTTTAGTCAGTGCAATTGTACATCTTCTTAATCAGTATATCTGCCACATGTTTCAGTTAAAAATGTCCTTCTGCACACAGTTCATTAAATTGTGTGCAAATACAGTATGTTTTTGCAGCATCAGATCTGTAGCAATGGAGTTCCATGTTATTACACAGATGTGATATAAAACCATTAAATCATAATATATACACGTTATAAAACCGTGATCCAAAACTGGAAAAATTGTTTGTGTAAAAATGACTTATGTTAAAGCCTCTGCAAAATTTCATTACCTTGTTGGTAGTTTTTTTATTTGTTCACTAAACAGCAGATTTCATTTTGGTAAGCTGAGCTGATTTTCTTATTGTTTGTTTTAGTTGCTTTATGACAATTCCCTGTTGTATATTTTATGAGACAGCATTAATGTTTTTGTGTGTGACTAATTGTCAGAGGTAATTAAACAGTAAGTTCTGATGTATATCTATGTTCATGATTGAAACAGATATATAAATGGTAGGTTGCAAGCTTTTATATTCTATACCAATATGACAATGTTGGAAGGTTTATGTAATATTATAAGTCATTAATGTTATATTTTTTAACATGGTTAAAATTAAGTTTGTCAAATAATTTTTTGTACCCAGATGGTTCGTTGGAATTACTTTAAATGTAATTGCCCTCAGTACTAATTTGTAACATATGCTTTTCAGGCCAAGGCTCTTGATAACAGCATAGAATTTGAAACAAAACGTGTAATCATATCTCCTGATCAGTCCAAATTCACTACTAAATTAGAGGTGAAGCCTGGTGGAAAATATGAGTTGGTGGCTGACGTCACACACCACTTTGAGAGGGACGACATCAATTTTCAGCTTGATGCCGTGACTAAGGTTCATGGACAGCCTAATGACTACAAGTATGTATAATTAGTAGTAATTTTTAAAGTGAGATGTTTTTGCTGAAATTTATTATAAAATGTGTTGTGGACTATGCCAAATCCACTATTTTGGAGTAACTTTTCATTTCAGCTGTGTAAAATATTTCACAGAAGTGATGAATGGCAAATAGTACTCATTGTAAACAATTAACAATAACTGTATATGCCATTTCAATTTGTGAATATTTTGTATTTTGAAAAATAAATTCATTTTCTATTAAATAAATTAACTCTTTTTAATAAATTTGTACTTCCCCAATTTCATATTAAACCAATGTGTATTTCAGGCTTGATTATGGGCTGGTTCTAAATCACCATCTGCTTGATACCCATTACAAGGCCTCAGTTGGCAACACTGATTATGTTGAAGTCAGTGTCAAGTACAACAGGGATAGTGGAAGTCCAAGTGGAAATTGCAAGGTAATGGTTTAATTATCTATGATTATAAGATAGTAATAAATTGAGTGACTTGATTTTCAGAATTGAATATGATACATTAAACATAAAGAGACTTTAGAACTGAAGTATATGTCAGTGTTGACTCCCAGAATATGAAATAATTCTATCATAGTCACAGTATAATTTAGTAGCAGTGTGGTTTCATAAGTATGCCACTGCAAATAGATGGTTTCATCATTTTGCCCAAGTGGTCTAACTAGCATTGCTTATATGATGTTGTGATGAATAACATGTGTCTTGATGTGATTAACATTTTTACTGCATGTTCTGTTGAACAGGTTTACCTCAAGGACTATTTGTCTGGAAGTGGCCAATTCAAGTACTCTGGTGGTAAAGGTAGTGCTACCTTTAATGTAGATATTCCAAAGATTGACCGAAAGATCAAAGGCACTGGAGACCTTCAGATTACAGGATCCCAAAATGTTGCAACTGTTGATATCTTTTACAATGCAGACAAGGACCAAAACCAAAAGATTCATTTCCAAACTGATACAGACCTCAAGAAATATGCCATCAATTCTAAGTAAGTTCATTTAGTTACAAAACAGGCAGTACTGTTAAGTTCATGGTAAATATTTTGCAAGATTATTTATAAGCCAGAGGTCAATATTTATCACAATAACACTTCTTTTTCATTACAGCCTTATGGAGTAGATATATCAGAGTGTATTTGGTTATTGATATGTAATTGACTACATGTTTTGGTTCATGTGGTTAATTGTGTATCATTCGCCACATACTGATTATAATTAGTCAATAAAGCTGTGTTGAAAGGGAATTGATGTGTGACTGTTAATGGTTAGTAGCTCAATAGAATGCAACAGTTGAAAGTAATTCTACGACATTTGTTTACAGAACCATATTGAGGGTTTGCTGCTTCAAAAATGCAAGAGATTACAAAAATGTGAAATTTAAACTGGTCAGTTTTTTTTTTATGTTTATTATGAAGAGACCTGCAACTCTGTAAACATTGTAGACGAACCATACATTTTTGCATTAATGTGTATTTTTTGTTTGGTGATTTAAACCATTTCTTTCTGTTCTCCTGCCTAAAGTATTGTTATTGCCATTGTTTTTGACCACTTAGTTCTGGAAGGTGGAGGCAGAAAGCTCCTCAAAAATCTTAGTACCTATTTACCGGTCAACATGGCATCATGTCCCAGAGGAGTGTAATCTTCATCAATCTAGCTGTGAGAACCTCAGATCCCATGTTGCCATATTTGTTTATATTTTCAGTCTGATGAATGTTCACCAGCATGTGCATGCAGGTTTACATAGTACTTCTGTTAATTAATAGTGGATGAAATTGCAGATTTTATCCAAAATTTAGTACAGTTTTATAAAAATAATTCAAACAATGGCAGTTATTTTATTTCTGGCAACCAATTAAGATGGTAATGGGAAATACATAAAATAATATTTTACATTGATGTGGAATCTAGCATAATTATAACAAACAGCCATGTGATCTTACAAGTTCAATTTCTGCAGGAATACACTTGTTGTTTCAAAGTATAAGACCGAATTCAATGTTAAGGGACAACTAATAGACAAACTTGATGATGGACAGCTGAAGGGAGAATTTGACCTAACTCTCCCAACTGGGCACCACTTCACTGGCAAGGTGAGTAGTGCTGGTAACTCATGTTTGGTGGTGAGTGGTAGTGAGGACAGACAGACTGATGGGCATTTCATCATTATATGAGGCTTCTTCAGATTAAACCTGCTTAGGGATTGTTCTTGGTGAACAAGTAGAGCCCATTATAACAATTCACTGTAAGTGTTCAGGTGGACATCCATTGAGACACCAGTCGATCAGTCCCCTCTGCAAAGAATTCTTTGGGTTACTTCTGGGATGATTGCACCATTGTGTTCTTGACACATTTATGTGACAAAATCATTGGCTTTGTGTTGTTTGAGATTTTTGGCTTTTGCAGCAATGCAGTTGAGATATTGTTTCTTCTGGGTTATGGTGCCATGTCACTGGGTGATTGGTACTCAGAGTCGCATGACCACTATGCTTTGCTTGAAATTTCAGGCACCAATCACACAGTAACATGGCACCATATCCCAGAAGAACAAGGACCTCAACCCTGCGTTACTTTCTTGAAGGGCTGAAACATGTGGATATCTCATGTGAATGGTCTGAACTGGATCTAGAACGGTCCAACATGGAGAACAGTAGTTTATTTTTCCTATCCAGTCTAAGCCACTGGGGGATTGATATTTACGAACACGTCACTTATGTTGAGCATGCTGGGATATTCATTCTGTGGCAGTGCACTGTAGTTGTGCTGTGCTGTGACGGTTACATTTTGGTCTTGATGGACAGCTTATTGGTTTTGTATGATGGATGTGCCTGGAATTGCCAGTATGTAAGCATGCCACACTGTATCTGTTTGCTTAATCATGTCCATTGTGTTGCACAGCTTGTGTTTGCTGGTGTCTCATGAATGCAGCCATGTGATCTGCTTGGGATTTGCTGCATTCACTAGCAGTGCTGTGAAAAGCATTTGCTTGAATGATATATGTGTAGTGATTATAAAACATTAGCATAAATGCAAACATGACAGAAAAGGTTGGCGTGTAAGATTCTGTTTATTTCCATCAAGCTTACCTACTAGTGACAATTTTGAGTCATGACATGTCTACCCGAATGGTAGTGTCAGTACTTCACATGTTGAGGGTATACAAAGTATTGAGTGAATGATTAACTGAACTCTTGTAATTTTGCTGTTGTTTGTTTGAAGTCCTGTTAAGATCTGTTGAAAACAATGTATATTTGTGAAAAAGAACCAACAGATATATGTTGTGTTTGACAGATACTATTGGTTTTCATATAATTAACACAATGGGATGAATCACATTAAAATAATTTGTACAAGTCAAGCCCACATCTACCATTAAAACAAATTAAAGAAGAAAATATACAATTAAATGCTAATATTTTTTCAACCAAAACTGCTTTTGCAATAACTTCATTCCTTGCTATGCTGTGTAGCTGTCGGTTCTCTGTAACAAATATATATTGTGTATGATGGATACTTACTTGTTTATATATAATTATCATAAAAGGTTGATGTTAAGATAATGTGACTTATTTGTTGCACCAACTGTCATATTAATTCCAGTTGGATCGAAACCTTCATTTGAGGCCTACTAACAGCGAAGGTGATGTGAAACTTGAACTGACAGCACAGACATCAGCTTCGAGTGAGCCAGCTAAGGTTACTTTTGAATTTGCTGCCAAGAATGTTGATACCAATCAGTACTCATTTGATGGACAGTCAAAACTTGCTTATTATTCACCAACTGGTAAAGATGTGGCTATTATTGTTGCTGCCACAAACATCCCACAGCGGGAACAGAGAGTAATCAAGGCACAGGTGAGTACAAATACAACTGGAACATCATCAGGCAACAAAACAAAATAACAATCTTGTTTAAATGTGCGTAGAAAGTTGAGTTTAAACATCATCGTACCCTTGATGGTATGGGAGTAGAGGGTTTGAATGGCCTGTACTGATACTGAGATTTTAACTCAGAGGTTTTAGTAGGGGTGGTATCAGTACCCAAAATGAATGTGTCTTCAGCATTATAACTGCTGCCAGTTCAATTCAGTCACATGTAGGTGCCAGCATAGTGTCCTGCAAACATCCATAATGCCATAATCCTTTTGAGTTAGGCCTGTGTTTGTTTGACATTTATAATGGGGATTGACTTCAGGTATGAAATCCTGATGTTGAGACATGAAGCAGTACACTAATCTGTGTGTATATCTTCATATATAATGTTCATTGTACATAAAATCTGCAGCATATAATAGTGAAATTCGTGTTTAATGTTAATCGTTGTGGGAGGGGTAGCTATTATATTGGAAGTTAAACTGAAGGAAACCTTAATTTGAGGAAATTTTATATTCAGATAATATTCAGGTAATAAAACTCTAACAGTAAATATCAGAAATTTTTAAAGGGAGACGTATTAAGTACGGTTTCACTGTAAGTAAACTGTGAATTGAACAGTAAGTGAAGAATATAATGTGTAATTTGTTACATAAGTTGTTGATGGTCTGTTGGGTAATTTGTTTCAAATATTTGGTACTATATTTTACTTGTTTTGTATTCTGTATAAAATATTCTATGTTCTTTATTCAAATTCTGGTCTTTTCTTAGAGTTATAGAACAATTACTTGTGCCTCAGTAGTAGAATGAAGATTATGTTTTTATACTACAATAAATGTTTCAGGCAGCACTGCAAGGTTCACTGATTGGCGAGCCTGTCCGCGTAGAATACAACTCTGATATTTACGAGTCATACGTCACTTACAAGGGACATGGTAGCTATGGTACTGCGACCACAGTGGATCTGCATGGGAAAGTAAGCAAGGTCCCTCAGCGTGATAAGAACTTCTACAGAGGACCATTTTATTTGGAGAGTGTGATTGAACTGAAGTTGCCAATTGAAACATTTAAGCACATCAAGGACGTATTGATTCTTAATGGTACAATTGAAGAGAAGAGAGTACAGGTGGGTATTTTACAGTATCAGATATATGTAGTGATGTAATTCACAGGAATTATAGTTGATTGTGGGCCTGACAGGACATATATACAGAGTTAAAATTTTTTTAATATTGCGTATTGTGTTAGGTTTTGATTTTGGGTGTATGTGATGAAAGCATTTGGTGTATGTTAAGATTCATTCTACAAGAGACATCTGAGAGTTAGAATCCCTCCTGCAATGTTCCACTGAGTTTAGAGTTACCTTATGATTGCTAGGCATACACTAGCTCTTGTAATCTACTCCGAGCTAACCTCACCAAATAAAGAATGGAATAGAGTGCATGGAACTTAGGAAATGGGTATAGGAGTGGAGACTTACAGGTGTCAGGAGTATGTGACAGAGCATCAGGTGAGTATTCGTAGTCTCACTTTGTACTGACACTGCTGTAAATAATCAGCAAAGGCTAAGACTGCTGAAAAAATGTATTGTAGGGTAGCTGAATTTGTATGTATATGGGAATTACTGCTAATTGATGTCAGACCATGAGACATTTAGTAATTATTTTACACGAGCTCAAAAATTTATTGTTGAAGCCTGGAAGTGGCAGAACAGGGATGGCTGACTTAAAATGACAAACAGCACTTTAATGGACTTGAATGAGATTTGGTAGTGTTTTCTTATTCACACAAAGGTAAAAGGTCATTGTGTTTTCCAAGGAGCAGGACTATACATTCACCCAAATCTGATTAGTATTAACACATCTAAATGTGTTTATTGACAGTGTAAAGTAATGACCTTACATGATATAAATAAAGCTGTTATAATTACCTGCATTAACCATTCATGAATGTAACTTGTGTAGAGCAATATAGTGTAGTTGGTGCAGTGGCTAGGCTATGGACTGGACCATCCTGCATTTGAATATCAGTGGGGGCAAGAGATTTTCCTCTTCTCCAAAATTTCCAGGCTGGCTCTGAGTGTTACCCAGCCTCCTGTTCCATTGGTACCAGAGTGTTTATCTGCAGGAGTAAAATGAAGTGGCCAGGGCATGAGGCTGACCACATACCTCCATCTAGTACTGAGGTGTGAGTGAAGCTACACTTCCACTCGCCCTGTATGCCTTTGTGGCACATACAGGGACAACTTTACCTTTTGACTTATGCACAAGGGCATAAGAAATAAATCAAGTTGTCAGAAAGTTCATGATCTACATCATATGTTTTGAAGTAATATAAGACTTTTGAGCAAGTGTTCCTTTTTTGACAGTACTTCTTCCTATGTGTCTTAAAACTATACTTCCTGCAGTATAGTATTTTCTCCAGATGTGGTTAAATGCCTATGTATGTCATATAACACAAGGTATAATATGTGTATCAGTATAAATTAAGTCACAGATGAGCAAACAGATCTTGGTCTAAGATACTGTTCTGTGGTGGATAATTCTATGAATTAGTAGCCATTTATGACAGAGAAAGATGTTTTTTCTGTTTGTTTTATAGTTCATTTACAGTGGGACGACTACTGTGGTTGATGACGTATACAAACTCAATATTGAATCAGACAATGAGGATGTGAAAGGCAGTAACAAGTTGGTTGTGACTTTTCCCAATAGTGAACCAAAGACATACTCTAGTAACTGGTACTTCAACTATGATGACTTCAAGACAAAAGGTAATAAAACTTTTGTTTAAGTGAATAACAGGCAAAATAGCTCTATATGTAGTGATTGTCCAAGTTCATAATATTTGATATTTGATGTCACTGTGATGAGTAGGATCTGTAATATGATGTGTATGTAGTTTATATTGTGTTTCATGTTGTGCATGTTATCAATAATGACAACAGTATTCAGTCTGGCACAATTATTTTATTTATTAACAGAGTTGATAAAGCTGTATGTTTGGCTAATTACATGCCATCCTTAGGCTATACATAATTAAAAAGTAGTGTACAACATGTATAATAAAATGCATTGTCAGGTAAAACCAAGATTGAGCAGAATATTCTATGTAGGATGGCTTAATGTAGCCTGTGTCTCTCATAGCTAAAATATGTTGAAATTAAAATTAAAGTTAGTAGGCTTACTGTTTTAGATGCAGTGTTGTCATTTAGTTGTGCATGGATGTTTATAATCCTTAAGATTGTTCTAGTTTTGGAGTATTGTTCTCACATAGGAGGCCTCATTTATTATTACACTCATTTTCACTTTCACATTTATATGTTTTACTGACTGGAAACTAGGTTCTGTGTATAGACTAATGCATACAGCCAAATGTCCTAGAAGACCACATTCTTCCAATACCTGGTACTTAGCAAGTGGAAACTGAAATAATATTCAGACTCTCATGGCTGTATATTGTCAGTTTTTTGTTTTTTGTGTCAGTGCTTGATTTACAGAATTAAAATATCTAATTCTAGCGCTAATTAATAATATCTTTCCTGTAACTAGAATTTATTGAATGTAAAATTTTATTAGGGGAATTTGTTTTTACAGTAACAACACCTTTATGTATTCCGTGTTACGTTTGAAATCTTATAAGTTAACTACCTATGTTACAAATTTTAACTGTCTCTCCTATAACTATAAATATTTTAGCTTAGTGCCTCATCTGGATTTTTATCTTTCTTTTGGTTACTATGCAACTGTGACCAGCCTTGTAGTGCAAGAAGCTGTCTGTTATGATGCATCTTCCTTGCAGTAAGTTTGTGTAGTAAGGTGCTGCAATCTAATTGACATATATGAATGATTAAAATGGTGCTCTTTTGGGATGTTGAATGGTGCAGATTGGTAGTTGGTTGCCACTGTTTCGAGACAGCCTAACACACCCATCTTCAAGGGTCATGCTGTCAAAGAAGACAGATAGTCTGTCCTAAAATGTCAGTAATCAAACATCCAGCATACACCACATAACATCCTAGAAGAGTGAAGGACTCAACTATACCATTACAGAAGCCTGAAACCTCACATATTACGAACTGTTTTTGAAATGGGTTCTGTGTTAGTTTAGGCACTTGCAAATTAAAAGTTAATATTAAACTTATGAGACACATTGCTCTTTTGATGTACTGTGATTTTTTTAAAATTATAAAAGAAATGCATGACTTATGGCAGCTAGAATTCCGTAGTAAAGTTGAAGCTACTCTATTCTGAGTCTTTTCCATTATTAGTATACTCTCAGAATAATGCCAAATCCACTATGAGAGAACAGTTAACAGTAAAATAAAATAAAACAGGGTTTTTAATGACATTAATAGTTTTCAGGTCTAAAATATGCTATAGACTATACAACATCACATACAAGGAGAGTGCCAGGCCAAATATTTTCCACCACAAGTTACTCAGATATAAGTAAATATCAAAAGTAGAGTACGTTGCAAGTTATCTGTGTACAGATTATCTGATTTGCAGATCATTTGTTCATTTTTAACTTTCATTGCTTACTTTTTGTAAAACATTCACAAGCAAGTTATTCAGAGCAACTTAATGCTGTTCCTTTGGAATCTTAATCTGTTCTAGAAAAACTTACTGTTATGTTTTGAAGGAATGTGAAATTCAAGTATCCCTAAATCTTGATCACATTTCTCCTGGATAAATCCAGTATTACTGACTGTTGACAAACTGCCATGTGCACAAAATATGGTGATTAAACAAATCCTGTAACTTTCAAGATACTGAAGTGTGAATGTCTGTCAGCAAGACAGTATGTATTCTTGCCAGATACTTTAAGTTATTCTGTCCACAGAATTGCTGAAGGGTGGGTTTTCATATAACGGCAACCTGATACCTAAGCTGTCAGTTGATGTGAATGGCAAAAAGGATTTGACTGACCTCAACCTACATGCTACTCTACAGACACAGCTTGAATCATTGAAGAATGTTGAACTATCTGTGAAGAATAAGGTGCGTAGCATTTCTGACATTTTTGTATGGCTGAAGATAAACTTGGCACTATGTGTGTGCTGGTGTTCTGTTATGTGAATTTTACTTTAAATGCCCTCAGTTTACGCTAAATTATGTATTTTATATTTGTGAAGTTGATCTTCGTTTAAACTCATTCATTTTACATATTTATGTGGGCAGACTACCTTTTCAAGAATATTGGTTTAATTTATGTGTGGGCAAACCTCTTGTGTTACACAGACTTTGGTTTAATCCTGTTCATTTTATGTTGGATTTGGGTAGCTAAACATTTTTTATTGCATGGATTTTGTTTTAATCTACTGAGTACATTTGACATGTACATATCTGCTGAATTCATATGAGACTTGCATGGAGAAATTGCTACCAATGCTTTCTTCACTTCAAAATTTGTTAATTTTAGTATTATTCATGCCTTAATTATCTGGGCTGTTTTCTAGAATAAATTTATGCACCAAGCAACATTTGTAAATACTTCAGTTTTATGATACCATAAGTCTAATGAATGCATTCTATATCAAGCCAAAAAAAATCTCAAATTGTGTTGAAATTTGTTACACATTTTCGTACATTTGTGTAGAACATAGTATTGTAACTTCAGAGGATTACTATCTAAATTTTTACTGCTTTGAAAACCTAAGATCTTGACATAAGCCATTTTTAGGCGCATTAGCAAAAAGCTGGTTGTCTATCGGACAGATTTTAATTACACTTCATATTTCTTTTTTTTTTTAAATCTTTCAAGAAGAGTAAAGTTTCTTTAAAATATGACAAGAATAACAGGTACTTAACATAAAGACCAATACATATTTTTGATCGTATCTTGCTTGCTTCTTCTTAAAATGAGAAATATTTCAGACAAAGTTGTAGAGAAAATCAAAACACACATTTTGTGTTCAATGGTTTTTTTCCCCCCTCAAAAATCCTGCTGTTTATGTGATAACATGGAAAAATATTGTAGAGTCAGGCAGGCAACAGATAACAACATGGCACATGTACATTGCATTCTGGGTACCAAAGATTACAAACACATAAATTAGAATGTGTAATACTTATTGCTTTTCCACTGCAACAGTAGTTGCACAAATGTGCCCCATTGTTATGTCGAGCATCATTGCCTGTCTTGCTACGCTTCATATAGTTTAATGGTGGTCTACCAGGTGATAGATTTGAACGTGAGTGTAGAAATGCTCTAAGAGAGGGAATTCAGCTGTAGGATAATTGGACTTAACTAAATGAGTTGTAGACTGAATGACAAAGAGCCTTTTATTGAGGAGCCAGAAAATGAATTCAGATGTATTATATTTCAGATGCAGTCTGTCAGTTTCTTCATTGCATAGTGCTCTCTCTGTCCAGTGCATATGCAGATTACTGATTCTGTATTGTATGTGGGGGAAGATATCTAGTGATGGTGTAGCTAAACATATGCTAAAAAACTTTAATAGTTCATAGTGTGAGGTACTGCAAGACTCTTACTGTTGTGCAAGTTTATGTATGGCTACCTGCTACATCTCTATCTTGACTGTGCAAAAAACTGTCATACAATTTACTTTTAGTGGGCAGCATATAAGAACAATTGCATGAGAGGTAAGGCTTTCATAGTGTTGCAGATTTTGGTTCTGTTCTTTATTATTATTATTATTATTATTATTGTTGTTGTTGTTGTTGTTGTTGTCATTGTCATCATCATTATTATTATGTATAGTGCTGTAGGTAGTTATACAAGTTTCAGAGGACATGCTGTCTTCATCCTTAGAGTAGAAGATGGAGGCAACTGGTGCCTCCAAAATACTGGTAAACAGATAGTACAGTGTCACATTCCAGAAGAGCAGAGTTTGAAGTATAAGAACCATGTTTCATGTTTGTTAGCTTCACCACACTGAACTCTCTCTACCAGACCTCTGCTCTATGCATTTATTCATAGACTGACCCCCCCACACTCTGACATATAATGGTAAGTTTGTGGAGAATTGGTACAAACATTTTGAGTACAGTCATAACTCATTAACCTCCAAAAAAAATAATAAATAAATAAGAGAATAGAATTGCTGTACTCCATGAATCTTAACAGAATATCTGAGCGCATGTCATGAGTGTAAATCAGAGTAAATGCATATGTATGTGTTTAGTATAATCATATATATGAACATGTACATCACTCCAGGTTGGACTAAGTAAAAAGTGGCTCCTATCTTACATTGGAGGTCAATGTGAATTATGAAGGAAATGTTCTATAAAAGAGCCCAGACAGTGTGATCACTTTCATGGAGTATTCAGTTAAATTTGTAATTTCTTATAGAATGAACATTTCTCCTTTACAGTTTGTTCCGGCACCCAAGTTTGAAGCAGACACTGATATTTCTTTGACTGTGGATGATATGAAAGGGACAATTAACAGCAAATTAACACCTGGCATTATTCCTGGCCTCCCTAATATTGACTTCACTGCCACACATCCCCAGGGCAAGAGTCGTATTTTCTTATTTTTACAGGTTTGTACTAGTTTCTTACAATATAATTCAACAAGTAAAAAGGTATGTGTTATATTAACAACAAACACTAACAAATTTTGTCAACAATATGACAAAACAATATATCACACATCAGTGTGCCTAGTAGTGGAGAAAGAACAATATGTAAAGCAGCATGCTAAGAATGTGTGCTGAACTATGCTTTGTCATATGAAAAGAAGTAGGGATAAAATTAGACAAGGAGCACTAGTATGAGCATATACAGATATCAGTAGAAATGTATCTTTAAAGTAAGGTAACCATATTGTGGAATCAATAAGTGAAAACCAACAGAACCATCCCTAACAATAAAGTGGACATCATAATCTGTGGTAGTGAATAAGGAACATGTTTAGTAAGAGATATTACAATGTCAGGGGATAGAAATGTGATCAAGAGGGAAGCTTTTAAAATATAAAGACCTTACAATAGAAATACAGTGTATGTGAAATGTTAAAAATGAAAGCGATACCTGTAATAACAGGGGCACCTGGAACCATCTCAAAATCATTATAAAAATATTTGAACAACATATCTGGAGCACGTGACATTTGGAAGTACAGAAATTTGCCTAACTTGGCATTCCTCACGTGCTTCAAATAGTACTAATGTTAAAATACAAAACGTTTAACGTGGCAGACAACATTACAAGAACCACATCTAGTGTAACCAAAGCATAGCTACAACATTGTATACCCTAGAAATATGGTTTGTTTCAGGTATATGATTGTAAATACCATGTATGATGGTGATAAATATTATAGTAATAATAAAATTAACAATAACAAGAATAATGATAATCTCTCAAGGACTTGGACATCATGGTCTCATTATTACAGTTTTGAAGGCTCTTTAATGGACGTTCTGGGTTCCTTTGTCCTGCTGGTTGGTACTTCATAACAGTCCATTCTACAAACAATTGTTTATTAATTAATCAAAGTTGTCACATTTTGAATTTTTTTTTTTTTATCGGGATGGTAACATGCCTAAGGCAAGTGAACATGGCAGCTGTGTGGTCTTCATAGTTTCTTGGTTACAAATCATGTAATAAGACAGCTGTGTTCTGGTAGTAGTTGTTACCAATTTTTTTTCTCAACATGTACAGATGCATATACAGGTACCTTGTAGCAGACTAGTATGAATGTATGATCTTAGCCATTTTTACCAGTCCTCAATAGAACAATGTTTTATTGATACAGAATGGTTGCAACCTAAGATATAATAGCTAAATTCTCTCCTGCTAGTATCGGAGTTCTTACAAAATCACATATGTGGAAACACATTATACTGTTATGTGCAGAATAGTGTTTGATACATTATACTTACACTAACTAATTCATGCTGATTTATGTAGTCATGAAATATTCCCTGTGTGAATGTGTGTTTTTCTCAGTCATATGTGGATGTCCATACTCAGTTTTAAGGACAGGTATCTGGATTTATCTATACCAAGTAAGTAAACAACTTTATAATTAGTAACCTGTTTTGTGAAAAGGTAACATTTGTGACAAAAAAAGGACTTGTCACATTTGTTGCAGTCATGTAAAATATCACTGAGAAGATTTACATCTCCAGTGTGTAGTCTTATTGAAACACACAGTGTGCTATTATGAAGTTGAGATTCAAAGGGCTGACAGCATTCAGGTAGTATAAAGACTTCAAGAACTAGATTAAAAAATTACATTTTGGTGGGGGGACATGTAGAGGGGTAGAGTGTGTAAAAATAATCACCGCACACTGGGGGGATGTGAAAGATAATACACAGAATGAAATAATTAACATGGACATTTGAGATTGACACAAGTGTCAATAAATAAAGTGAACAGATTTCCTGCGTGTGTTGAAGAAGAAGTTGGACATTTTTAATATTTATTATTTTTAAAGTTGCGTATAATTTGTAATATGTTTTCTTTTGGGTAATTCCCCGGCGTCACAAAGCTATTAGCTAATAGCTTTGTGACGCCGGGGAATTACCCAAAAGAAAACATATTACATACAGGACACGGCGAAAGCTTAAAATCAAGAATTGCATATAATTATTTGGTCACATAGTGTCATAGTAAAGAAGAATTAATACATTTTGATTACTGATACTTGGGTTTGTGCGAGTTCTGCATCACTCTGTGTTTTATTTATGAGGTGACTTCAAAATTATATTTTCAACTTTTGTTGCTTCTTCCTCCATTTAACTTGCAGTTTATGGTCATAAAGTTTACATTTACAAATTCTAGCTTCATGAACATGAAGACTATTTTATTAAATGTATTCTACTTTGTCACATCAGTGGACTGATAGGTAAAGACAAAAGCATTCCTTCTGGTAATGTAGGTTCAGAAATTGTGAAAACATTGAGGTAGTCATACTCTATTTACCTTTTGTTTTCAACAGTCAAAGAGCAAAAATGATGTATCAGGCAAAGCTGAATTGGAGTGGACTACAAATGGAGGTGGAAAATTGACAGCTAGTGGAAAAGCCAACTATGAATCTGCACAGAACTTCAAGGTAGAAGCAGATGTTGATTCACCTGCACTAAAACTAAATAAGTGTCATATTTTGTTGGTCAACAAACCTGCCAAGAGTGCCAAAACTCTTCAGATCACCATAACAGAAGCTGAAGTAACCATCATAAATGGCAGGTGAGTTTGTATTACTTATGTACTGATTTGTCCATGATGACAAAAATAACTTACACTCCTTAGGGAAAGAAAGAATGGAGGATGGGATAAGAGTATGCGTTGATTATCCTGTCTTTGAATTCTGTGAAGTTGAATAGCAGGCTTGCAGGAATGGTCATTTACAACCACAAGGAAGTTCTTCGTGATTGAATTTCACTTGTCTTTCAGTACTACTCTGTATGTGGCTGTAAAGGAAAGAAGTCCAATATTTTTGCAGGGAAATCTATGCTAGATCCATTTGTTTAGCCAGTTTGTGGTAAAAATTAAATTTTTTTAAATGTTACACTAATTTCACTCTCTTTTCATTGAAAGTTTTAATTAAGCAGGTAAGGGCTTGGGTTGGTATCGAAATCAGCTTTACTTTTGTATATTATATCCCTGTTTATCACTGTGAGTTAAAGGACTGCACATGAGAAAGTGTTATGGAACATGTGATAGTGAAAGATAAATTTGACACATTCAACTTTAGTTCAGTATGACAACAGTGAAAAAATTAAATTACAGTTAATTGACCTTGGAGGAAGTTGATTGATTTATTTATTGAGTCTTAGGTAATTTTACATCACGGCTTAAACTGCAGAGTTTATGTGGCATCAGTTGAAATGAAAATGTGACCGTGAATGACAAGGACTTGGAGGGTAGTGTCCTGGCATTTGGCTGGGAAGACTGAAGAAGACACAAAACACCCTGTATACTAGCTTGTAACCTGGCTGAGGCTGGAACCAAATGCTTGTCTAGGACATTACCACAGTACTGGTCTATATAATCAGAGATAGTTAATTTGCAGGATTATAGCAATTCAGTACAAAAAAAAAATTATGTTTGTTGGCTAATGAGACACAATTTTCCCCTGGATATGACCCAGATTCATCCACCTCCAGTCTTTCTCTGTAAGTTTTATGTGTTACATAAGTCTTTACAAGACCACAAAATGTGATGGATGTATCAGAGTGTGCTGTCTGAAATAGTAGCACTAATTGTAATAAAATTATTTCACTTTTTAGTAGTTATTTAGTTTTTTAGTTTATGATGGTACAATAACATGAAAATGTTATCTTTTAACACATTGAGGATGGGGCATTTAAATTGTTAAAATGCCCGTTCCTGGGGTTTAAACAACTTAAATCAACTTTTGTACTGTGTTTCTTTAAAAATTTATAACAAATTCGCTATCTATTTTTGTGAACTGAAATTTTCAGGAAATACTCACCAAAGACCCTAGTAGTGCT
>Ga0136643_10000436_pt1 | contig 45742 bp, 32 predicted proteins | sample TergutLab28metaG_FD_96883 | JGI IMG/M metagenome (GOLD analysis project Ga0136643, IMG submission 96883) | Labiotermes labralis P1 segment gut microbial communities from Petit-Saut dam, French Guiana - Lab288 P1 (version 3) (version 3) | ecosystem: Host-associated > Arthropoda: Insects >... | reverse complement strand
GGAATCACCAATTTGAGCAAATAGGCTGTCTGTGTAAAGGCAAAAGCTCCGGCCGACCACGTGTATCAGAGGAGAACGTGAGACGAATTCAAGAGAGTTTTGATTGTAGCCCATGCAAGTCAACCTGTAGAGCAAGCAGAGAACTTGGAATACTGCAACAAACTGTCTGGCGTGTGTTGAGGCGCTGTTTACTGTTCAATTGAGTCCATCTTTTTTAATCACCCTGTATTTTATGAAGTTCTGAGCAGAATGTGTTGTGATTCACACTTTACAGTGCTGTGGTACAAGACTTTTGACTGATTAAGTCTTTAAAAGTTTTAGGACAGTGATTGTATGTGTGCATACAGGAAGCATATCAGCTGGACAAATGTGGTGAAATAAAACATTTTTGATGATTTGCAGGAGAGTTCACAAAGCGAGCATTTCATAGAGGAAAGCTTGATTTAACAGAGGTGGAGGGCCTTGCAGACTTAATCCATGCAGATACTGAGGCTCAGAGAAAGCAGGCTCTTCTTCAGATGGAAGGATACCTTAGTCATCTCTACAACAGTTGGAGAGAGACACTGATAAAAGTAGAATGATTTGATATTGTCAAATTTTATACTGTGCAAACCTTTGTATAGATATGCTGAGTAGGGTTGCTTTTTCAGCACTGGGGGGTAAGAAAAGGAATTACAGCTGCTTGGCATGAAAAGAATGCCATGAATTCACAGTTCCATTATCTTGAACTGTATTTTGCAGCAGTCTGATTGATATGTATTTTTTTCTCTTCCCAGAGTGTGGCCCATGTTGAGGCATTTATAGATTTCAGTGAAGATGAAAACATAGAAGAAAACATTATGGATGTCGTGAAAAATCAGCTTGAAAACTTGAAGAATAGTATACAGGTACATTTATAAAGTAGATTTACTATAACAAGAGCCCAATTTAATTCTGAAGGAACGTATATGATTTTTTAATCTCTTAATCATGTGTGGTGCACTGCGTATGATAAAATTTTATGTCACTGGTTGTGTCACAGACATATGTAACTACCCCATGATCCAGGCTTAATTTATGATATCAGATATAAGTTACAGTTGCATGCCTAGTTGACAGTGCAATAAAGCTATGTACCAATTTTTTTTAACTAAAAAGTGCAGTATTTAAATTCTAACATGCAAGGAAAGCCATCTTTGTTTTTATCATAGTCCATCCCTCCCCCATACCTCCAGTACTTCTGCCTACATATTTTTCTGCAGAGTTATATTTCTTACACATTTCTGTTTGATGTAACTGTACCTTTTTAGAGTCACTTGGCAGATGGACGTCGTGGTGAAAGACTCCGTGATGGGGTTCGGACTGTCATAGTAGGAGAGCCCAATGTTGGGAAGAGCAGTTTGCTGAATGTTTTATGTAAGTAGTAGATAGAAGAGACAGGTTTTATGTTTATCAGCATACGTGTTCAGATGGTTCCTTTTCCAGTTCTTTATTGTGGTCCCTTAAAATTACTGCTGGCTAAAGGTTTTAACTCTTCATATTCCAATCTGATGACTTACATATACAGCTGTCTGTAAATGGTGGTAGTATAACCACCCATTGGGTCTTAGATTTCACCTTCATCTCCCCATTTAATGTTTTTTAGTATCAGTACTTTTTATAGTGACACACTGGCTACACTGAATTCCAATTCGTGATTCATGGCCATCATGTTTCAGGTCAAAGACCAGCTGCCATTGTGACACCTGTTGCAGGGACAACACGAGATATAGTGGAACTGCATGTAAATATAGGGGGTTACCCAGTAATTATAGCAGATACTGCTGGCTTACGGACTGAAACAAGTGATGAAGTGGAGAAAGAAGGAATATTAAGAGCACATGCCTATGCCCAGAAAGCAGATCTTGTCATTCTGGTTATTGATGCAACAAAATATGTAGCTGAGATGGGTAAAATTAGTACTGTTTCTTTTGATAGTTACATTAATAGCTATACAAATGAACTCCAATTGCATAACATTGTAACAAGAAATGAAACTTCTGAAAGTGAGTATTTAACTGAAGAAAAACATTTGAGAGCTGAAAGATCAGCAAGTAAACTTGTTAATGAAATCTGTGGTTCAGAGAAGTGCATAATTGTGCTGAATAAAACTGATCTGCTGCGTGATGTCAGAGAAGTGAATCATGTTCTTGAGCATTATAATGGCATTGTAGCTCTGTCTTGCAAGACAGAGAATGGTATTCCACAACTTCTGGATAAAATGACCAGCAACCTAACAATACTGTAAGTTTATTTGATAGCACTTCAGTGATTGGCAACTTTAATTTAATGATTACCCTTAGAATTTTAACAGTGACAAGAACTGATAATTAGGAACTATAATAAATCAGTTTGTACTCGGGAAACTGAACTGTAATAACCTGCACCTTCAGGCTTTAGTAAGATATATTTCATATGTATTTTTGATTAGTAAATGCAGTTTGAAAGAATGTTCCACCATGATGACATGAATACTTTTTATTTAAGATGTATAAACAAATTTTCCATAATTTATAATAAAACTTGAAATGTGGGTATCTGGGAGTGGTGGAAACAAATACACTCTTTATAGTACATTTTTGAGCAAGGTAAGTTGAGGAGATTCTTATCATTAATAGTAACTTAGACCTACTTTTCAATAAAATTAGTAATTACAATTTAAAATATCCAGAACTTGCTGGGCTTATTAAGTCTTATTTTTTGAGAAAATTATGAACACTAGATACATCCTATGTGACCTACCCAGAGATTAGAACTGTAGAATGAAGATTTTATGAAGTAAATGTAAGTTTATGGTGAAAATAGAACCCATGGAATGCTCAGATATAATTGATAGAATAGTAAAGTATAACTTACAGAAATGTAAATCTCAGAGCTGTATGTGACTCAAGGTTGAGTTCAGTAACTGGAATAATCAAGGGACAGTGAGTGAGTCAACCATCCATACTGTCAGATGTATATATAATGTTCTGGAAACTGGTTTGAATTTTTGGCTTGAGTTGGCAGGCAGTTCAGAAATGTTATTGGACACATTATTATCTCAGTGTAAAGATTAGTAACTGTCTAGACACTTGCAATTTTTATAAATTGGCAGGAACTTACTACCTTGTACAGCTCAAATTGTAAGTATGCATTCTGTTCAGGCTGGTGCTATTGTGTATTTAAGGTTCTGTCTCTCATGGAATGTTGCATGGGTTAGGTTGGTAGTTGATTACTGATGTTTCAAGACATCTTCAAGGTGAGACCAATATTCTGTCTTGAAATGCTGGTAACCAGCTACTAACCTTATGCTGTGCAACATTGCAGAATAGAGAAGGCCTCATACATTCTGTTGTCTAGGATTATTTTTGGTACTTAGTACACTCTTTTCTCAGATATGCTTATTGTCGGTGTTCATGGTTTGGTATTTTCATGTTTTATCCCTGACAAATGTTAGTGTTACAACAGTGAAGGCTGGAGAGAGCTGCAGCCTCAAAACATATGTATGAGCTGTAGTGTATTCAGCTGACTTTGTTGTTTTTACAGGTGTGGAAACCCATCACGTGAAAATCCTTGCCTTACTCAATCACGATATCGTCGTCATCTTACAGACTGTTTAACATGTCTTGATGAATACTTCAAGTATTCTTCAACAGGTGGTGATACTGTCCTCGCAGCCCAACAACTCCGCAAAGCCCTAAGACATATTGGTAAAATTACAGGTCATGTCAGTACTGAACAAATACTAGATGTTATTTTTAAAGATTTCTGTATTGGAAAGTGATATGGAGTGTGTATTATATTATTGTACATGAAAAATATAATTATAAAAGTACTGATTGAATAATGATAACTTTTTGTGAGTGCCATGAGTAACTTATTAAAAACTGTTGAGGAATATATGGTGTGTCTTTGTATTTCATCATTAATTTTGAAATCACTTGTATTTCCTATCGTCAAACTGATGAGGTTACTTCAACTAAAATGCTCCAAATGTATTATGGAATTATGCAGTTCAAATATTGGCTACCCTGACGTTTTCTTAGCTTTTCCAGGCAAGTGCAGGAGTAGTACCTTGAAATAGGCCACAACATTCTCATTTATAATCTGTAATTTTTCCACCTAATTCTACACTATATAAATTTTGAAATTGAAGCTTTGTTCTAAAATAAAATACAAATCAGGACACCTGGTGTAAAAGCAGTGATCAACATGGTGCCCTTGTGGTCTCAGGTACGAAGAGTACAAAACTTTTAACACTGTAGTTTTTATAACACCAATTAATTTAAATACTCTTCATACAGTTAATTGAAATACCCTTCATTCATCAACCTATTGTCTTAAATGTAATAGACTACATTTAATTTTAATACCTTCTACATCAATGGACACAAGACAAGTTTAATTTAGGGTCCTGAAATGTATGGTGAGAGACGCTGAATCTTGACAAGTTCTTTTTTTTAATACAGTGTCAAAATAATTAGTGGATGAATTCAGTCTGTGTATTTGTATGCATTACAGAATTGTTTTAAAATTCGAAATATGCTTTATTATATATGTACTGATCTGCTGTATGCATGCATTTCATGAATCTGTTGTACACCACAATGAAGTTGGGCTTCTTAAAGTCCTCTCCAGTTTTCGCGCATGTCTCAGAATTTACAGTGTACACATTGCAGCTGGCAGGTATAATCTATATATGTTGTATTTCATTATAAATCTACAAAATTATGGCATTATTCTGCCAGAATATTGGCATTCTAATGCTCTGACAACATGCATTGGGATTCTTTGTTGACTCCAACTGTGTCCCTCCCATGCTCTCTCTCGTTTTCTCTCATATTCACACATTTTCTTTTAATGGGCTTGATTATGAAAGTGCATCAGTATTCTATATTTTTTAAACATCAGACTTTCTTCAAAATCTTTCCTGCTTTTATTCTGTGGATTTGCAGAGTGTTGATGGTTTGAGAAATTTTTCTGTGATGTCATTCCACACCTCTTCCAGCAGAATCTTGTAGAACTTTTATCTTTCATGGCCTACCATCACCTTGGGGTAGGACCCACTTTACAGAATTCATTTGTATTACTTATTTGATTTGAGGATTCACTTTTGAATAGGTCATGATTGCAGGGGCTGATGGCCAATGAATTAAATCATATTATTGTATAACTCTGTTTTGGTCTTCTGTGCTGTATATGGAATTTGAAACGTGGCTTTTACAATGTGCATTGCAATTATCATTCTTCAATTAAAAAGTCTTCTGAGTTACTAGGTATATTACACTTCGGTTTCTTTGTTGTTATTGTGAGTAACCATGTATTTTCATTACCTTGTTTTCCATAATACATGTGTTAAAATACATATGATGCTTATAACCTTATTTGTTATTCCAGTTGAAGGTGTGTCTAAACCTGTATAGGAGTGTAGCATTCTGCTTTCACTCTCAGCACGAGGCAAACATATTCTGAGTATTGCATTTATACTGTATGATTTGTCAGTTCTTGTTTATGTATAGTTCTGATTTTACTTAATAAAATGATAAAAGGACCAGTAGACTAAAGTATTTGAAAGTAATAGGTACAACCAGGAAATAACAGCAGAGTCACTACCATGTTGATAGTTTTGCAGTTTGTCAACAGATATCAGCACTCTTTTGCCATTAGCACTTCCCAAAGTATGTGTATAGTGAGCTGTCACATTGGTGGCACTCCATGTTAAATTATATTTCATTTTCAGAACAAGAAACATTAAATTTAGACTGTCATAATTTTATCACTTATCTTCATAAGAGTAAATACTTTAAATTACTTAGATCCTCAGCGAAGGAGAGTTTTCTGTACTTTTGTGTGGTACAATCAGATTTTATATCACTTCCTGTTAGATCCGCTGTCAGTGTATGCACACACTCGTACACACAACAGGTGCAGGTTACATGACCATGCTTTCTGCAGATTGAACATCTTTCCCGTGCTTGATTAAATAACTGATTTGGTGAGATTTGACAGTATTGTTATGTCTTCTGGAGATCAGGGCATTATATCATAGCCAGCATTACCAAACTCAGTCTGCCAATGTGCTTCCATGTCTGCAGCAATATGACATATAAACTGCAGAACAGTTGGTGTAATGGTGATGTTCCAGACATATATTTGGGATTTGACTAGTTTAAATCTCTTCCAGTCAACCAGCTCTTCTGATTTTCTTTGTTACCTGTCAGCAGAGGCCAGCGTAGTGTTTTGATCAGGCCATGCCATATTGAAATTCTTTTCAATTTGTCATTTATCATTCCTCCCCACGTAATGGTAGCAATATAAAAGAAACCCAAAACAGAAACACAATCCTATTCCATGGACAAATCTGTGTTTAAAACCTAAGAGCCTTAGTGAGCTTAAAATGTGCCATTTTAGTGGTACTATGAGAGAAACAGGATGATCAGAACCTGCTTGTTTGGTACATTATTCATCACTGTCAGCCATTACACCTGACAATATTAAACATGTTTTTGGGCAACTGGAATCAATTTAGTAACTGTTCCAAGTGATGCCCTGACTATGCAGACAATTACCAAAGAACCATCAAACTTTCTAAATGAAAAATGTCAATCATTATTTTCCAGCAGGTTTCACACTGACTTCCAACATCCCTGGTTGGCTGGAACAAAGAAACCTGATTTAATGAATTAGACACTACTTGTATCTAGTGACAGGGAAGGAGTTAAGAACATCACAAATTACAAATGTAATAAAAAAAAAATGGTGACACTACGTCTATGAATTTGTTTGTTTAAATATTACCAAAGCCTCTCCCACACAAAAATTAAGAGCAGCACGAAGAGGAAACTATCCCTTACTTGTCAGGCTGTAGAAATTAAAGAAGCATTTGTTTCCACAAAACAAATTTGTTACCAAGTGAAGGAAAACCAAGGCATCAGAAAAAGGCACATCACAGGCTTTTAAAACTCCAAAGAAAAAAGAGAATTTTTCCACTCATATCTGTGAATATGTCCTGCAGACAACTTGTGTAACAGTTTTGCTTCATATTTTTAACCCCGTGAAAATGAGACAAGTTTAGCATGGCCAAATTACTTTCATTTACCACCTGTACAGTTTTATGTTTTTTGTATCGTGCATTAAATTAAATTGAAAAAGTGTGCATTTTGTTGGTTTATGTTACATAACACCTATGCAGTCTTGTGTAGGTTACACCCCTTTTTATTTTGAAGAACACAAAATTTTACATTTTTAAAACAAAATAAAAATTTTGTCAACCATTTTGTCAGGTAATGTAAAAGAAAAGCATAATTCAAATTCTAGTTGTTAAAAGGTTTTTCAAGTGTTCAAATTGCTGCATCGAGTTTGTCCTTCAATTTAAAGAGAAGAAACTTTCATGTAGGAGGAAAAATAATGAAATATATATATATATATATATATATGTGTGTGTGTGTGTGTGTGTTTGTGTGTGTCTTTACATGCTACATTCGTACATATGGGTAACAATAAAGCAAGTGCATATAACAAACTGTGCTGTGAATCAAAGCAATTGAAACTGGAAAGAACAAACCTGTAAGAATGTTGCAGTACCTGAACAATTTTCTTGCATGTAACCAACTGAGTTAACTGGTGCATCCATCATCTTTAATGGTGTTTCTTCAAGGTCGATTTATCAAGGTGCATTCAACTGCTTGGTAAAACTAGGACATGTGGTCTTCACACAGCCTTGTTTTTCCTAGTTCTGGTAGTTTCATCAGTCATTTGCTACTGGAAACATACCTTCAGCTTCTCAATATTCCTATTAGCTGTGGGGCCATGAAAACTTATTTTGCAGTCATTCATGACCTGTGTCCAAACAGGGCTATGTGAATCAGAGGACAAAGGCCATTTAAAACAATAAGAAATATGATGTGGCATATTCATACACCAACACATAATGTAATCATTATTCAAATAATGTGTTATTTAAAGCATATGGCAAATTAACAATTCTTAAATGCAGTTATTCCACTCAGAGCAATGTATGAAAATCTTGAGATAGAAAAATTGTTGCATTTCATTTAAATGACCTGTTGGGCAATTAAGGGTTTTAACTTTATAAAAACTTAAAGTCGTGATTACATGTGAAGTAAGTTGGCTTACCAATAAATATTTTTGAAAAGTTTATGGTCTGGTGGACATATAACCATCTTTGATTAGGATTTTAGAATTATCTTCATATAATTATTATCCTTACCCAGACAAACATGTAATTGACCCAGTCTACAGTGTATGCATATACAACCGTGCACTGAAAACGTTAATATATATACTGTATTTATTACACAGTGTGTCCACCGAGATCACCATGACATTCAAGTTTTATAATCTTATACTTTTATAAGATTTTTACCAATATTAGGAAAAAGTTAATCAACAAAAATAATGTAACAAATTTCCTCATTATATTATTGGTAGCTGTCCTTTGTACCAGCAATTCAGTTAAAGCACATATACAATATGAAGATGTACAGTGATGTGCAGAATTATGTAGCACATGCAATGTCTTCAGTTTCATATTCACAACAGATTCTTTTTGGACCCGCCCATTGATAGAACTGAATGGGAGATCACAAAAAGGGGCCAGGCTAGTCATATAAATTTTACTACAGATAAAAGAAACCACAAGTAACTTCTTTCACATATGCACTGATCACTTAAGACACTATCCATGAAAGAAAACAATTTAAGAGCACCCCAACCAGATATGTTACAGTCCAAAACGAAAGGCATACTGATATTTCTGCTTAATGTGAATGTATATACAGAATTAAAATTAGTGATATATTTACTGATTTTGAACACCTAGTTCATCTGATCTTCAGAATGGACTGCAGAGTCCATGTTATCAGTGGGCTAATGACTGTATTCATTTAACAAAATACACTGCAAATTGTATTTGGTTTCATTAAAAGATAACATCTTTGTAGCTGATACATACATTGACATTACAGATATGAATAAATCAGGTTTCATCTACTGAAAACTCTGTGTGGTTAGTGTTGCTCATTTACTGGAAAGTGCCCACTTAAACATGTAATTTATATCAATGTTGATTCTGGAGGTGGGCACATTGCTTAAGATTCATGCAATACATTACGTTTCTGATTGAGTTGCCTTAAGTAGCCTGGTACCTGAATTTTCAATTCATAACCTGTAAAACTGGATGTACTTGTTAAAACAAAGCTTGATTTCTATTTATCTACAGTTTCCCACTAAAGTTTTCAGTCAATGTTTCAGATGTTTCCACTGTCATAAGCTATGCTTAATTCCATTGTATTAACGTTGAAAGAGAACATGCAACGATGAACAGTAACAACCAGTGTTGAGACAAAGTGGCTCATGTCCAGTGGAAATCAGGCAAGATGTGCACAGCCGAGATATCAGCATGCCATCACACAAGTATAGCATTTATATCGAACCGCAATGGAAGAACAGGAGAATTATATATATATATATATAATAGTTTTTTATTATATATTAATAATATGCTTGTATGAAATCACATGTTATGTACTTTCTTTTTTTATAAGTTTCTATACTAAACTTCATTCAATTTTTATTTATACACTCATATAGAAAAAAGTTTGTTTCAACAACTTCTCTTGCATTTTCAACAGAGAACAACAGAGCACTGTGACAACAGGTCATAGTATTAGTAGTACTGGTAGTATGACTTTACAGCTAGTGACATGTGGAGACAATTTCAACAAGAAAAGACAGAATTATACATAATTCAACAGAAGTGGGGGAGTAGGGTAAGGTAGGCAAAGTCTGTTGCCTAAACAAGGGGTCACAGCTACTGTTTGGAACTTTAAGTTTGGAATCTAGATCAACATGAGTTCATGCATACAATTAATATTGTATTGTCAATATTTTTTTTTTGTAGTGGCATGGTCAATTCTGTATTTGGTTCAAAATACTTTAGGTCCAATTTGACTGAAGTAACCAGCAAGGAAATACTTTATAGTACAGTAATACAATCAAGAACTATGAAATAAAAAAAAAATATCAGTCAAGATCAACAGGAATAGAAAAAAAGTTACTAAAATGCAACTGCAGCACTTAGCTATGATCATATTTATTTCAAAAGAAGGTTTTCTAAGTGACTGTTTTCATGTTAAGAGCAGCAACCTTTTGTATTACTGTACTAAGGAGTATTCACTTTCATTGCACTGACATAGCAATGCACTTACTGCCCTTGCATCCACTGGTTATTCTGTAGCATATGTCTTGTAATTTTCTTGGTACAAATACGCTTGTTTCCCACACTGTTCAAAAAAGACGTGCTGTATTAGTATGATGTATCTCAGTCCCGTGTCAAACATTCTATGTACGATCTATTTCTCTTACCAGTTATAGGGAATCAGATCAGATTATGAAGTGCTGATACTTATTGAAAGACTAGATGCAGATGTACTTCCTGTGATTCCTTTAAAATATAAATATTTAGCTGGTTTGGAACTAGCCTCTTTATTATAAACATTTTTGTAGTTGAGCAATAAAGAGAAGAAAGAAACCAGAATGATAACATTTAAAAATATATATTGACTAAGAATAATCTTTATGGTTATGATAAGAGACAACTATATTTGTGTTCTGTGTGAACAAACATGTGAAAAGTATTATGGTACAGGATGAAATAATCAGTCCCAATCTGTAACAGATTATGGCAAGGAAAATAGAACTCTTTTTGAAGACCAATGAGAGTTTAGTCATTAAAATGACTAGTAAACATAGACATTTGTGCATACTTACACGATAATTAAAATTTGTTGTAGTAGTAGTAATAGATAAAGCTGAAGTTATAAAGGCATACACTGGGAGCAGAGGTATAGCTTCAATAATATTTAACCTCAGCATGACACAGAGGTGAGTGGTCACAATCATTTGCTGGCCACTTTACCCCTGGGAGAGAGCCCCAGTACACAGGACAGTCAGTGGGCCCAAGAGTTGGACTGGACGATTTGAGGAAGAGAAAAATACTTTGCCCCTCCCGTGATTCTAACCCCAGATTGTGCAGCCCGTTCCATAGTCACTATACTGACTGAGCTATTCTAGCTCCATTATTGTTATTATTAGTAGTAAGATTGTCCTGCAAGAACTGTTCTTCAAACAAATACACTAGGCACACCATTTCATGCCATGAGCCAAGACTGTAATCAACATATCATGATGGTGTACACAGCAAGTCTGATCATAATTTCATTGAAGCCAACATGACTGCAGTGATTTCAGCAGAGTGGTGGCAAACAACTATTACTGAAAAAATAATTAATTCAATTCTGGTTTGATTCCCTTGCTTGTAAACAGCAATAGAGTGTTAATCATTCCATAATTAAGACCCTTTCATTGCTGTGACAAGTAACTCCCTTTAGTCCACATTACCCCTCATATTTAATCTGTTGTATACATACATGTGCAGCTGAAAAGTGTTTTCTATCTGTAATATGTTTTCAAAATGTAAAGTGGAGTATTATTCTTTTATTTTATTAACTGACATTGTGGTTGTTGTCAGAAAGGATGAATTATTAATATTTCATTAAAGTGTTTCTATTTACAACAAATGGTGTGTAAGTAAAAGGAAGAAATATTAGCGGTAATGAAAACTTTTTATAGATGGGTGTCTGTACAAGAGGCTGTGGTGGTTAGTTGAGACCATGTTTGGTTGACATGACCCATGGTGGGGTGGAAGGCAGGCCTCAGAATATCACAGTGAAAAACATTTACTGGTATACATAAACAAGGATTGAAGCAGTTCCAATTACAATTAGGTACCATTTGGCAGCTTTAAAACTTTAGAATTTTATAGTAACAGGAAAGATGGATAGAAAAGACACTGCATAAAAATAAGTGTATGCATTATTCTAGTTGTAATACTCTTCATCAGAACATAAGATAATGTGATAGAATTCATCTTTAGTAACTGGAAAATTTATCTCATCATATAAGCATCAAGATATTATGATACCGATGTACATATTTATGATGTGTAAATGGTCCTCCATCCAATAATTTGATCTTATTATTGTAATTAGTATTGTTGTTTGCCTGCAGCCTGAAACTTTGGAAAGTGAGGAACAGAGACCGAAGCAGAAGGGAAATTTAGTTTGGGCCCACAATGGCATTGTCTCAGAATTTATCCTAATTGGCACATTTCATGTACCTCAATATTTTAATTTTAGACTTGTTTAATAACTGTAATGGGGGATGTATACACACACACATGCAAACTGCATGTTACTGCTTTTCATGTCAAGTGTGTCTTAATAAACAAGTGTATCCCTTTGAATGAATACATCAGTTCTGTGAGTGATGATGTAGTTCAGTTGACATATACAGCTGCAGGCTGTCTGAAACATATCATGGCTTTTTTGCTGAAGCAGCAAGCCAATTCATTTACTTGGGATCAGGAGCATACTGTTGCAGCTGTGAGCTGCCTAGCTCCTCCCTTCTGATCCAGCAAGTAAGACATGAGAGAAAAGGGATGCAAATATATCCAGCACGCTTCATTTATTACATCCCTCAAGTTGGGTTAGGTAGTGGATTTTCTGTGCGGATATCCGACTTCAGCTTCACAAATTCCTTGGCAACTTCATCATTAGTTCTTTGTGACAGTATCCTAAGGATGGTCCACCCTGTTTCATCCATCTGAATACGTTTGCCAAGCGACAGCCAGCATGCACATGAACCTTGCTCTACAATGTCCTTGAGTTGCATTACAGCAACTCCCACCAGGCGGTCATCACGGGCAAAGCAATAATCCTTGACACATATGTGGAGTTCGAAGTAGTCCAGCTGTTCCTCATTGCCAATTATGCTGTAAGGAAGAAATAAGATACATACAAGGAAATGAACATGGGTAAATTTTTACATACAATAGAAAGGACACTTCTGCCATTACAGCTTGCCTGAAATACTGAAAAAGATATATTTTATCACTTGCACAACTATGTACTTACAAATGGAAGGTCTCATTGTATTTTGGTGACCAGTTATTGGACTTCGACTTGGTGGCATGCTTTCGCTTCTTATCTGCAAGATGTGGTCCAATGAGGTTCACTTCTACAAACGGACGGAACATACCCGTCACTGTTGGCCATTTGAGATCATTTGCTGCCACCACTGCAAGAAAGTACATGTCAACATATTACTGAAATTCTCTCTTGGCTTCCTTAGAAGAACACTGGTGCCAGATACTTTGGTCTGTTATGGGTGAAATGGTTCAGCTGTTATGGCTTGTATGTTCTGAACATGTAGCTTACATGGTGAACACAGTACAATATATCTAGATTACACATTTACCAATTTTGTTTTTCATCATTCAAGTTTTATGACTACTAAAATGTATGCCAAATTGTAAGAATTAAAACTGAGTACAATGGCTGACAAAACATTACCTATTTATATGTTGTCCAAACCGCAGGCCAGAAGAATTAACATAGAGCATTTCATTAATCTGTTGCCATTCATATGGAGAAATTATGTAGATGATGAATGTGCACTTCCAGGGAAGCAGTAATTGAGGAAAATGGCCATGCAAATGACATTGGAATAAGATAGGAAGTATGCAGTTTGGATGGAAATATACAGTTAACCCATATCTGTGTAAAGATGGTTCACCGACTATTTCCGAAAGTGGTCTACAAGTTAGCTTACTATTCGGAAAATAATTGTAAAGTCTAGAGCAATGGTGGGATTATGGATGTATAATACAACACACTCTAAAACCCTCGGATATTCATAGACTAATGGTAGAAACCCTGGCAGATCACAAAATTCCACATTAGCTTCCCTAATGATGCCATTGTGCTTTCTAATTCTCAAGAGGACTTTGTCACTGACAAATGCATGGAAACAGCAATCATAACTTAGGGATACAAGATGTGTAGACATTATCGTATGACAGCAGTTGTGTTTTACGTGTGCTGCTGTGAAATATGGGACACCAATCCTAACATTATCCCAAAAATTGTATTCTCCAATGCTGCATTACTGAAAGAATAAATGAACATAATTGTGTTGTCCAGCACAGAACCCCTTCATTTTGTGCAATGAGAGGCAAGAGGTTTGCCTTAAGTATATATGTGTTGTTTAGTGACATACCATATCATGATATGATAAGCCTGCACGATGTGATGCAGCAACAAACAACAGTCAGATGTAGCTTGGACAGGAATGCTTTGTAAATTGTCACAAATGGCTACTTAAAAGTCCACAGAATATTGTACGAAAAGTATTAATGGAATGGAAATGTCAACACTTATGTTCTTTTTACCCCCATATATGTGATAATAATTTATGAAACAGTGTGTGAGGGTATTTGTGTTTATCTGGTCAACAGGAGAAAGAAACTGGTAAAGTTTTCCTCCTGGATGGGGAAAAAATTGTTGATGATGTCGTTATGTTCCATCACGTATTAAATCGGAAATTTGTATCATTAATTTAAAAATTGTTTGGGGATTATAATACTGGCAATAGCAGATTGAAAAATGAGAAAGGACAACAATATAAGAATTTTGAATAAAATGATCTGAATTGCTATGTCATATAAATAATGAACAGCAGAATTAAAATTGCATTATTAGGTGGGTTTGGAACTGTCACTTCTAACACTCAGATGAAACTTTTTCGTGACACAGTTACATCATATCTGCATATGGTGGGACCCTTGAATTATTAATCGAATTGTCTTCTGTTTATAAACCTGACTTCAGGGTAATCACTCAGACATACCAACATATGCACATAAATTGCATAAAATTATAAGTTATCCACAAACATGAATCCCCATAAATGTTTGAGCTCTAAATAAACATCCTCAGGAAGACATTATGATGGAATATATATTACTACATCAATTTTACATGCACTGTGTTAAAAATATGTAATAGCAGCTATAAATATAAAAATATGGATATTATGACTAGTATAACATTGACATATCTGAAAGCTAAAATTGATGAACCTAAAAATAACATTATAATAAAAAAATATCTGAGACTTGTGTAGGGGAATCAATGACTAAGAAGGGTTATCAGCCTAGAAATAATATAATAATTTGGTTACAGGCTGCCAAAGTATTTTGGCTAAGTGGAAGAAACACGTCTCTCAGCTATTGAATGTACATGGGGTGAATGATGTTAGGCAGAGAGAAATACATTAAGCAGAGCCACTAGTGCCTGAGCCAAGTGCCTTTGAGGTTGAGATGCCTATTGAAAATCTAAAAACACACAAATCACCAGGTATTGAACAAATCCCAGCAGAATTGATTAAAGCAGGGGGTATAACAATTTGCTCTGAGATCCATAAACTTATAATTCTACTTGGAATAAGGAGGATTTGCTTGAGGAGTGAAAGGAGTTCATCATTGTACCTATTTATAAGAAGGGTGATAAAACACACTGTGGTAGTTGTAAAGGCATATCACTTTTGTCAACTACATACAGAATTTTATCCAACATTCTGCTGTCAAGGTTAACTCCACTTGCAGAGGAAATTTTGGGGGATCATCAAAGTGGATTTTGATGCAACAGGTCAACTAATGATCATATATTCTGCATTTGTCAAATGCTAGGGAAAAAATGGGAATACAACGAAGCAGTGCATCAGATATATTTATGGACTTCAACAAAGCATACATTTCAGTTAGGAGGGTAGTCTTGTATAATATTCTTATTGGGTTTGGTATCCCCTTGAAACTAGAAAGGCTAATAAAAATGTGTCTGAATGAAACCTATAGCAGATTCCAGGTAGGCAAACATTTGTCTGATATGTTTCCTATAAAGAATGGTTTGAAACAAGGAGATGCTTTTTTGCCATGGCTTTTCATCTTTGTTTTAGATTATGCCATTAAGAGCATTCAGGTAAGCCAAGATGGCTTGAAATTAAATGGTAAACATCAGCTTTTGGTTTATGCTTATGATATTAATATATTGGGCAGCAGCGTACATACTATAAAGAAAAACAAGAGAAGCTTTGTTAGTTGCCATTAAGGAGACTGGACTAGCAGGAAATGCTGATAACACTAAGTACATGGTTATGTCTTGAGATCAGAATGCAGGATGAAGTCACAGAATAAAAACTGATAATAGTTCCTTTGGAATGGTTGAACAACTCAGATATTTGGGAACAACAATAATGAATTAAATTTGTTTTCAGGAAGAAATTAAGAGCACACTACTTCTTACTATCACTTGGTGCAGAATCTTTTGTTGTCCAGTTTTTCATCCAAATATATAAAGATTAAGACCTACAGAACTATAGTTTTGCCTGTTGTTTTGTATGGGTATGAAACTTGGTCACTTACATTGAGGGAGGAACATAGGCTGAGGGTGTGTGAGAATAGGGTGTACTGAGGAGAATATTTGGGCCTAAGAGGGACGAGGTAACGAGGGAGTGGAGAAAATTACATACCGAGGAGTTTAATGATCTGTACTCCTCACCAAATATTATTCTGGTGATCAAATCGAGAAGAATGAGATTGGTGGGGCATGTAGCATGTATGGGGGAGAGGAGAGTTGAATACAGGGTTTTGGTGGGGAAACCTGAGGGAAGGCGTCCACTTGGAAGACCCAGGAGTAGATGGGAGGATAATGTTAAGCTGGATTTTTAAGAAATGGAATGAGGGGGGGGGTGGGGGCTCATGAACTTGATTGATGTGGCTCACGATAGGGACAGATGGCTGGCACTTGTAAACATAGTAATATCCTTCCTGTTCCATAAAATGTGGGGAATTTCTTGACCAGCTGAGAACTGGTTAGCTTCTCCAGAAGGCCTCTGCTCCATGGAGTAAGCAGTAAGTAATGATACTGACATATTCTTAGTTACAATTCACTGATACACCTTTATTTACAGTGTGTTTGTAGCTACATGTATAAAAACATCTAATATTGATATTTTTGATCTAGAAGGATCAAGGCCCTGTGCCACTTGTTGATGTGTCCTTTGTAGAAAGGTGTTGTGTAAGTACTCATTTCTATTGAGGCTGAGTTGACTCCAGGGCCATAATGTGGCCAGCAGGATTAAGTGAATGAAAAATACCATTCACCCCATTGGGAATCAAGCCTGTGACTGGCTTGTAGCACAGTGCTTCAACCAACTGTGCCACTGCATACCAAAATTGATGTATTAATATTATATATTCCTTAGTAATGACGTCTCTCTGAGGATGGCAATTTATCATTGAAATGTATCGGTTGGTTCATGTTTATGGATAACTTATAATTTTATACAATTTATGTTCATATGCTGGTATACATAAATGATTACAATCACAATACATGGAATGAATTATGTTCAGTCTATTTTCATGGTGTCTGATTTATGTTTTGGAAGTTTACTGCAATACATCACATAAATGTATACACCATAAAATGAAAGAAAGATGGGATACAGCGAATCCTGAAGTTTGATGGGAGGACAAGTTTTTATCCTAGAGATGAAAGATGTCAAATGGTCTAATCCATTAAGTTTCTGATAAGTGATTTGATCATGTTTTGAGGATACTTCTATGAAAACATAAATGAATAAATCGATTATTCATTTATGCATTCATTCATTTTTGTTCTTTTTATTTGTTGAGAATGTAACATTTATAACAATCAGTATGTTTTATAATTCCACCATGAAGAGGCTTAGAGCAAAATTCTGCTCTGAACAGACAGGGAATGTTTCTGAAATTAAGCTCATTGCAATGTACTTGGCATTTCTCTCTTCTATTTCAAGCACTATGTAAATAAGTTGAGCCTAAAGGGGAGGATTAGAAAAGCTGTTATGGACTATAATAATATATAAATTTGTATTAACAAGAAAATTAGAATAGCTTGGGAAACTTGTAATTTTATGATATGAATAATAAATTTAATCATTACTGAACTGATCAAACTCAATTAAAATCTCATATCTAGAACAAGTTAATTTAATTCACGTCTATATTCAACAAGCATCTTGTGACAGAAAATCTGTGACACCAGATTTGTAAAAAACCAGATTCAGTAATTTCATGCTTCCATTGTTTAGCTGTGTTACAAGTTTCTCTGACAGATGATTTGTGTACTTTCTAATTTTATGGATCCAATTCTAACAACAATTTATGACTGACCTTTGACAGTTACTTTATGTTCTCCTGTGCCAGGGTGTGTGAAGAGGTCCACTTGAATGGACACTTCACCTACGCTTCCCTCGTCCAGGCTCAGGATATCTGAAATACAATTAAAAGTGTAATACTGGAACATACAATGAATATACAAGGAAGCACTTATGGGTAATATTAACTTGAACATTCTGCATGTAAGAGACTGAATACATTAAAATGTCACAAGGATGTTCAATACAGCTAATTGTTTTTAAAGAGATAAACTCACTCTAGGTAAAGGTGCAAAATAAACAGCAAATTTCTTTGTCACTCAGATGACATGTGCACTTTCTTACATGACTAACCTAATTCTATATACACACAAAACAACACGTGTGTTGTCTTAATACATTCTCAGGCTGATCATGCTTTACCCATGTATCACAAAAGAACTCTTCAATGGTAGTATATTAATTAAACTGAATGTTCCATACACACCCTAAGTAGCAGTGTGTACTATAAATTTTAGTACTTTATATACCTTACAGAAACATTTTAACTTTCACCTGTTGGGCAGGAATTTGTTCTTAAAAGTGTGATGTAACTGTCATATATTAAAAAATTAAACAGATCTTTGAATGCTTATAAAAATCACCAGTGCAGCATATTAACGACGAATGATACAACCATAACATTATATTTGTACACTTGTCTACACATAATTTTTATTCCTGGAACAATGACTGACAGAAAAATAATGTCTAACAGAAACTACATTTAATCAAACTCTTCTGAGTTTATGAGAACATCATAAATATGACCTTTTGCAATGTGACATTGTGTCACTGGTTGTAAAAACAGTGATAAACTTTCAGCACTTCTGGGGGTTTCTTAATGAGCCAAGTGAGTATCAGCTGATCAAGATAGATTCTGCTCCATGGAGTCCATTTCAGAGTCATACACACATTTCTATGGATATTAAACCAATTATTTTGAGACTGTATGCTTACTGAGGTAACCTCAATAATATAATTATACTGGACAGACAGAACCCTTATGAAAAAAGTGAGAGTTTAAAAGCAAATACTGTCACAAACGTGCAAGGTTCATAAGTTTCATTCTGCATTAGTGGGTTGCTGTGCATACCATAATGACCCTTGGGTTCCATTAAATTTGGAGAATTTTTTAATAGCAAAACCATATTATCAGCTTCTCAGAGACTCTGCTCCATGATGTTAGTTGTTGGATCCATACCTTAGCTGACAGTAATACCTTCCCATGTCAAATTATGTGCATGGCTGATGAAAACACACAGTTACAAACTCCAAAGAAAGCTCTCATAACTTCATAGGTTATTAATACCTGGCATCTCCAATATTAATGGCATACTCATCTTGCAGTGTGCAACATGCATCTACATGTGGTTACATGCTATGCTAAGACATGTCTAATGCAGCTGGAGAGATTTTCTGGCACTGGTCACCCTTCTCAACATCACAGAACAAATAGGTATCAATGCATTAAGACAAGTTTTCTTTTCCTTTGCAACATGCAGAGCAGATCACATGGAACACACTGTGATTTCTGGAATACTTGTAGACCCATATCATATTTTGTCTGTAGTTGACATTTCCACCAAAATCAGTGACAGACTGCGAGGCAGGATATTTTGTGTTTTCACTTAGTGTGAATACACATGGTGCTGCTGAATAAAGCAGCATATATATATAAGTCGTGACTATTATTATGTTTATGTTGGTTTGAAAATTCTGTCTGTTAATTGCTCAGCTCATTTACTGAACTGCTCATAAAAGGCACTGGAGTAAACTGATCATAACAATAACTTTGGGAATTATATACAGGTTATTTTGTGTGGGAAAAATGCATCAAGCTATAATTGCACTCCCACTTGAGCCTTTGAGGCGTGATGCTTCTTTAAGCGTGGTGAAAAATTCATCTTCATCTAAATCACTTTTGAACAATATGAATTGTACACACTTTCACAATTTTTTTTACAGATGTGTGTATGTGTTTATCACCAACTTTTTCTTAGGATGTACATCTATGTATCAACACTGAAGTAGGTGCATCATTGTTTCTGAATGTTGTAAATGTTCAAGCATATAAGTATATGCGATGAATTTAAATTAGAAATAATGCAATGAATGATGTATCAAAAATGCTTTCTATCAATGCTACACTTTCACAAAATATGGATTTCATCAAAGCAGAACATGCAGCTGCCTACTTATCCACCATTTTAGATTTTCACTGTTCTGGGTTCTTGTAAAACACAGGTTGATTTGTCACCAACATATTGGGACAGCAAATTGGTTCCACCTTCAAGAGTCAAGATGTCCAAGAAAAGAGGTTTTTCTTCTTGGTCGTATTGATCTCTTGGACATCATCATGTCCTGAAATGTCAGTGACAAACCAACCTACATTATGTGACAATTCAGAAGCCCAAACATCTCATATACACCATGGCAGAAGCCTGAAATCTGGTAATAACTAGCACTTTTTCTTTGAAAATTACAGATTGATGATGATGGAAGATAGAGTTGGTAATGCACATGACTTAGTACATGCAAATATACAAATTTTCGAAACTGGTTAACATGCATTTTATGTTGTGAGAAACTCGGGGGATATGGCCACACCCATACAGAACATGATTACGTGGTATCCAGTCACAATAGATTGGTATTTTAGTGTTAATGGAATCTGAGGTTTAGACATGGGTATTGGTAAGTGAATTAACATATGCATTACCTTCAAGCAGAAAATGTCTTCTATGCTAATCCAAATTATTTTTTCTGCCAAACTGAGTAAAAACAATTTTTTTCCTACAGACTGCTTGGAAATTTTTCCCATGTACCCTTCTGACTTGCTCAGTTCATACATAAAAGTACTTTGGGCACAGAATTTTTTTTGTAAATGGATTGTTACAAACATGAAAATTCATGGTCAAAATCATGACTTCTACAGATTTCAAGATTCTATTTTGTCTTTCAGTGTGCCATGACAAGACTTTCTGGTACTTTACACGTTATACTTTGAAAAGAAACCACCAATACTGTCCAAACAGCAGAACAATATAAATTTTAACCCCCCAGGAATTAAATAAAATTACCAGTCATGACTGATGGATATAAGCCTGACAGCAAGACATATAATGTGGACTTGAGTTACATTTCAGCATTACACAAAGAACACCGCAGTCAAAGTACAAACCCAAGCAGGTCCACGAGCATCTTGAATAGGAAGGAAAAAGGGGCTCTTTGACAGAAAGGATGGAAATGCTAATCATGCTATTTAGCTGACTACTGATTAAAATGGTATAGCTTATAAAAGTTACTGCTAAAACATTATAAAATAGCTAGGTGTGTACTTTCAGCAGGCATTCTAATTTGTAATCTTTTGCATAAACTGTTAAATAAGGAAGTGTGAAGATATAGGGGTGTGCTGAAAAAAGGTTTACAATATACTAGGAAATTTCACTAAAATTACTTGACATGGATAATCCAGTTTTTATTACTGGAGCTACAAATATTCAGGTAATTAGTTAATAAAACCTATACGGTAGAAAGTTAATTAGAATATTTCTGTTTATTTTTTTATCTTCTTGGGGACTAAATGTACGTGTACTGCAGGATGAGAGGGCATGGGTTTGATTCATCTCAGAGCTGGTGCAAGTGGGAGAATTGTGCTAGATAACGCCATCATGAACATTTAGATTACATAAATTTCAAGCAGCTTCTTGACTGGTTGCATAAGGACTAGCTTCTCAATGACTCCGCCATACATTCCAAATGCCATAAAAGAAAATTTAGCCTGATGTATGTGAAGATTAATAGTGCACAAGAAACACTAAAGAGCAAGAGCTAAAAGTCTCATAATATAAAAATGTAATAAATTTTTTGTAGTGTAGACAAATAATGGTATGGAGATTGACATTCACATTAGAGAGAATTTCTGTATTATGAAAATGAGAAGAAGAGGATTTAAATGGTCCATGTAAAAATATAAACTGAAAACAAAATTTCCAACTAACTGAACATAATTCCCTGTGAAACTTGCTGGCCTTGAGGTCTCTGCTTTCCTGAGATATATGATTGCATAATTTGAAAATCAGTGCCAAATGTTTCAAAACAGTGTGGTGGTCTTATGTTTAAGGTTTAAAAAGTTTAGTCACTTCATTGGACATTAATAATGGAACCAACACACTGTTGAAAAACTCAGGCACAAATCACCCATTGATAAAGTGCATACTCCATGAGTATGTAGAACCAAAACTTCACCACAACAAATGCCCAAAAACTAGCAAACTTGCTAGTATTCTTTATGAAAAAACCATGATTGATACAACTAATTTGAATTACACTTTAAAGACTCATTGGATGCGAGGCTGTGATGTCTGCAGAGCCATTATGTATGTGGAGGTGAAGTGAAAAATTCTGAAACTGATGTTAGGAAAGAAATCCTGAATATTTTTGAGCGTAAATTTTTAATTTTAATTACTGTGATTAGGTATATGACTGTTGAAATAACAAAGCTCATAAATTCTTCACTGAACTTATCGTACAAAAAAGGTTCATAAACTTTGGTTATTTGGCAGCACACCCCTCAAGAACGTGAAATCGTGTACAATTAATTGTATATGTAACCAACTAAATCAGCAGAATCTTCATATAGCAGTGCAAGCTCTAGTTCTCATTTGTGGACTGGGAACTATTTTTCATTGTATATTCATATTACCTTGCCGGGATTCTCGGCGTTTCTTGGCTTTTAGAGGCTCCTCGAGCCCTTCCATTCCTTCTTCCTCTTCTCGCTCAATGGAGATGGAACGCTGCCTAAGGTTTGATTTGTCGTTAAGTGGAACTTTTGTGTTTTATGAGGAGGAGGGAGAGAAGAGAAGTAATAAAACAGGTGAACCAGAGAAGCACAAGGCTCTACTGTATTGTTCTTGACACTAATGACACTGGGTAGATCTTCAAACATAGATATATATTACCAACATTTTCAGGTGCCAGAAACACAACATGCCCTGTAAAAATTTCATTTGTGTTCTGCAGAAACATTCACAAATAATTTTTGCTACTATTATGTATCTATCATATTGTGATAAAATGGAAGTTTTGTAAACAGTCATCATTCAGCAACAAATAACATTTTATTCACAAATACTGCACCTTCATATAGATTGCCACATCGGTGCGCAATTCAATTCAATCCAACAGTGCAATAAACTATGGTTTTATAATAGCAATTTCTTGCAAATAAAAAATTTATTTATTATTTGCAATGTGTCGAATATTTTTTACATTTTCAATGCACAGGTATCCAATTAGTTTAACACTTTTCCTTACTGGGACTTGAGCCTTTCCTATCATAATCTGGTACTGAGAAATCTTTAGAGCACTTGTAAAACTGTACATACCAATAGACAGAATAACTGATCAAGAGAAAATTAGAACCAACAATAGAATTCTGAAAATACTATATTCAATAACAGTGTGTGGGTTTATATGTATACATCCTGTGTATCAACTCCTTTAAATCTAGCAATAAATATCAAACTAAATGCAGTAATATAATGGGTTTATTATGAATTCCACCTGTAAGTTTTGTGTATAAGACACTTTTACATAAAATTATGTGTGAATGTCCCATTAAAAAGCATCAAATTTTGTAAGTCCACACAATAGGAGGTAATACTTCATAAAGCACACAGAAATAATTATGTAAGCATGTTACATTTAGAATTGGCTCTCTGTTTCATGCCAAGACAAATATTTGAAGCTCTGTAAGCTTCAAGGGTTGAAGAAACACATGAAAACAGTTACAGTTGTACAAACATTACGACACTTAATACAATATGATGTACTGTTCCACATCACAGGAAACATCAAACAGCAGGAAGACAGTAACATCAAAGATGTGCAAACCAACAAACACACACTTCTTACCTTCATTAGTCTGTGTTGTGACAAATGTTTTGATGAGCGTGTCAGTGGTCTGAGTGTAGAGCGAAAGAGCATAACGTAGTGATTGCAACTCTGCACTCTTCTCCAGGAAGGTCTTTTTCAGACCATTGCCTCCAGCATGGAAGTACTGCTTGATTGTATCCAGTGCAACATCCAAAACAGCACACTGTTTGGGAGACAGGTTTTTCTCCATCTCCTTTGAAATGTCCTATGGCAAAGCAAGGACATACAACAGCAGCAGAAACAAAATTACATCATCTAATAGTAGAATGTATGGTACTATTACTGCTGTTTTCTTGCTTATTATGCTGAAAATGGTGCTTTAAATAGTATGGCTATGAATAGTAGGCTATTCAATTTCTTCTTTTGCTCTTCCACTTACTGTACCTTGCTATAACACGAGGGAAACAAACTCAATCTGACATAGCAATACATTTAGTTTTATAAACCTATTATAAGGCCTGATGTAATTAGTTAAGGTGGATTATAAATTAAGCCACTGTAACTGATGTGCTGAATAAAGTCAGATTTTTACTGACTTCTACTTTATTGAATGTGGCAAGATGAATGTTTCCTTTCATGCATTAACCAATCAAGATGTATGATACAGAAAGGTAAAGCTATCCCTGTACATTACATGAAGGCAAGTGGGGGACAGGAAGTATAGAACCATTTATTCTTAGCTTCAGCACTAGATGTAAGTATGTGGTCAGCTCCATGCCCTGGCCATGCAACATGGAACAGAGCCCCAGAGCCAATCTCATTTCTTTGGAGCAGAGAAAAATATTCTGAATTATATGCTGTTCATTTTAAAGTACAAACAGACAAAGAGGTATACTCTACTATTGTATGTTATGATTATGAACTTCTAATTTAAATAATTTCTTTAACAGCTGTAGTGCCTATTCACCATTTACTAACACAATAATCAGACTGACTTTGCTGAGAAGCAGCCAGTAAACTCATTTTTATATGTGTGAATTTAGATACTAATTCCTCAGTATGTGGTTTGTAAAGGTTCAATGGAATTATCAATAATTTTCCAAAAGTCATTTCAAGAGTGCCATCAAATTGTACTGAATATCTCTAAGTAACACACACTTCAGTGTCCTTACATGGAGGCTTTCACACATTAAAACATGAAAAGGCAAAATGGGCTAAATCAGGTGATATGTTGGATATTTTAATCTGGTAGTTTGTTTTAGTTGAAAAATCTCTGGAATGAACATGCTGCATGAGAAAGTGCAATATTATTAGCTATATCAATTTTTCTGACGAAGATATTAAGTCTGGATGACTGAGAGAACAGACAAATATCTTGCCCCTGCTGAGAATCGAACCAAGATTCCTCAGACATCAAGCCCATGGCCCCTACCCTGGCTCCAATGTGATGCCTCAAGTGTTTCAAGATGTGAATGTCACATGTTAGATTAATTGTTGATTTGGGAAAAATACATTCATAAAATAAAACTCTTTTAGTATAATGAAAATCAAATAAGCAAGGCTGGCTGACTTTGATTCTGACATTTGTACTTTTCTCTGTCTCATGGAGTGTGGACTCTTCCATTGGAGACTGGTATTTTGTTTCTGGGTGACAGTGCAACATCCAGAGTCATATCACCAGTCACTATCTTTCCCCAGGTATCAAGTTTTTCCAATAAACTTGCTGGAGAGTTTGAGAAACAGTTTCTTCTTCTCACATTCTGACAATCAGAAGAACTTCAGCCCAGAAAACACTTACTGCATCCACAGAACAAACTAGGAAATCCTACAGCACGTTAAAAAATTTCTGAAATCATGCCATTATATATACCACACACAACAAATCACTGCTGTAGCCAGACCCTGCGTAAAGAAATGAGTTTACTGGTTTCAAGTCTTACTAGAAGTAAATCAATTATAATTATAATTACATCAAGTTACTCTTTACATGATGTGCCAGAACACAATAGAATGTAGCCATCTAATATGGGAGGAAATATAATCTATTATAAATTTTGAAACCGAATTTGTAGTTTTTGTAGTTTAGACCTCTGAATAAGTTATAAGGCTAAAGTACTTGAACTGATTTACCATTACGCCACTGAGAGGATTTCTGATGTCTTGCTTGCCAGCCATGTGGTTTTTGAACAGACGTGACATATCCTCAATTTTAGCATTGGCTGCTAAGTTCTTTGCATTATCTGTCAGATTTTTCAGGATCATCTATGACAGAAGCATAAAGATATGGTTAGAAGAATCTTAGTTAAAAACAGTGTACCTCAGTGCTTAACACATGTATAGAAACAATAAAGACTGAGGGGGTGGTGGTACATTTTAAGTATGGAAACAATAGTTCAGAATTAGTTCACAGTAAACAATAAAAGGTATATGCTATATTCATTATAAAAGAGACTCATGGATGCTGCATCTAAAGACAGAAAAGACTAGCACCATCTCATTAGTGCAGATAAATAGATTTCTAATTTTACTTGATGATGTAGTCAGGACCAGTGGCCAGAACATATGTTATTGCTAAAAAAAGACAATGGATGAGGTGCAATACATGTGCCATTTAAATAAATGTGTTATTTTAACCCTTTGGTTGCTCTGGGGTTTAAATTCTGTCTAATATCCAGGATGGAGAGGTTTTAAATTTGGAGCTTTCTTAAATGTTTTCACAACTATACATTGCACCAACTGTTAATTTGTTCAAGGCAATATGTAGAATTAAGGGAGATGCTGTTGAATGATTCAGAATATTCCATGAACAGAAAATATTGTTTAGGTTAATGAAATACAGGAAGATATGAAGGGCTGGGCAAGTGACTGGGATGAATGAAGATAAGGAATGCATATGGAACTTTGGTCAGGAAACCTCTTGCAAAACACCCACTTGGACGGCTGAAAATGAAATGGAAGAACAACACTGAACTGAATTTCAAAGTCGAGATATGAGGATGAAGGAATGCTAGAAATGGCTCAGAATTATGTCCAAAGGCAGCCCTTGGTACCAGCATAACTTACAGGATTTGCTACCCTAAGGTTCCTTTGTTTTTTTTTTTTTTTTTAGTTAAAACTAATTACTAACTGTTCATCTGGTGCACTTAAAATTTTCCCACGTGAGTCACATCCAACACATTCTGGCAGCAACTTTCTGCCTCACCATGTCACATACAGTATTTAGCACTTCACCATTTATTTCTATAGCCCTTGTTTTAGTTCCTATAAATAATATTAGAACATGGGAATGCTTATGTTATTTATTGTACTGCATTGACAACATTGAGATAATATGCCCCAAAATATGAAATTCTGGCAGTGAAAGTAAACATAATTTTCGAAGTTTTGTAAATTATTGAGACATAGGGAGGAGCAAATGTGTTGAAGCCTTGCTTCACATATTCTTTGAACTGGTAAATGAATTGCTTGTAGTTATATTTGGCAGAAATTTGCACTTACACTCTTGTCTGTCATTGGTGGAAGAACCACTGTTTTCTCGAGAATCCTCATCACAATCTTCCAAAGTTCTTTGAGCAATCTCTTCAGTACTGTCTTCTCACATGACTGAGCATACAATGACAAGGAACCTGAAACATATTAAAAAGTTCCACAGTCATGGTTAGTGTGAAAAAAATGAGTATAAATTATGGACAGTAGGCCCAAGTGAAGTCATGGTTACCAATTTTTGTGTCATTAAAATGAAACCTGTGACCCTGTGTTTTTGTATGTATGTTGGTGACAGTGACTTGAGTTTCTGTTACCAAATTGAAACCTGAAAGCCATAACCTGTTTGTGTTATTTATGTTGGCAACCATGATGCCTGATAAGGATGAATAGCAAAAAGGTGCAAGAAGACAGGAAGGCACATCAAAAGGTATGTCCTTTGATTACAGTAGTTATATTAACTCATAAATATTGTATTTCATAAAGAAATAAAATTCAAAATTGTTGGTAAATACACACTTGTTAACAGTTAAATGTTACATGAGAAATAAATCTGGAGTGTGTAGGAAACAAAAAGACTTGTCCTTATCTTAGTAACTCAGCTAAGGCAGAGGTTGTTCATTGACTTGTAAGTTCTGGGTGGGCATGGCTAACAGCGTGCCCCCTCACCCACAAGTCCACATCTTGCTGTTCAATATGTGCCCAGAGCTCACAAGTCATTGAGTGATCTGTAATATCGGTAGCCATAAATAAAGTTTAACACAAATACAGAAATGCTGTAATACAACCGTGATGCCACTGTAAAACTATATGTGCTTACTTATTTTACAGATGTTTATCACTAGCCAAAGAAACATTCCTTGGCCAGATTTTTCTTAAAATATACATTGCTAAATAATAAAAACCTGGGCAAAGAATGCGTGCTCAGCTTTGTATCATACAAAGCATCAAACAATCAATAAAACAACTGACCGTCTAGCAGATCCATGAGTGGTCGCAGCACCTCATCTGCCTCAGCTGCCACAGCATTGCGCTGTGATGGTTGATTCAGAGTCACCTGGCCTCCACCCTTAATGGACAGCAACAGATCACCCAATTGGCGTACACTTTCAGTGATGCGTGGCTCCAGGCTAGCAACATAAATGTAATGCAGACAGTGGTTTACTTGCATTAATGTAAGTGGTAGAAATAAGGTGTATTAATTCTTAATATTGTGTGCTGTTGGAGAAGTCCTTCAATACAGATTCTGTAGCTTCTTTCTTGTGACAGATCAGTTATCACTGAACAAATTATACACACTGTATACGATACTAATTTTAATTCTAAATATAAGAAGTTAAAACACAAGAGTAAAGTGATCTGAGGGGGACTGTCAGTGGCTTTAAACTCAGCCGATTTTAAATTTTAAACATGAGCCATGAAAAGATTTGTTGGAAATTAATAATTGTCACAATTGGAGATGTGCAAAATTTGATGAAATTTTGGTGTATTACATATATTTCATTTATATGAAGCCCTGCTGTACAGAATAGTTTAGTTTAGTTTTGTTTATTAGTCCAAGATATCATATATATGATTGTGGACTTGTCAATTTCTAGCAATATACAAGAAGTGAGATAAGTCCAATAGCAACGAACATAGTATTCTACAAATGATTTCAGAACCACTTATATATATTGTAATAAAGCTTAAATTAGATACACAGCTAATGAAGTTACATAGTTACAAAACTACAAATTCTTCCACTGAGTAAAAGGAACACAGAAGAAGAAGTGATTTCAGTTCTTTCTTAAAGGTCTTATATCTATCTATTTCTTTATGTAACCAGGAAGTTTGTTATATAATTTAGTCCCCATATTTATTACACTTCTCTTATACAAATCAGTATTGCATGATTGGATGTCGATATCCATCTTTCTTCATGTATTATGAGCATGGATATTTGAATTTAGATATACAAACTGGTGGTGTTTTCTTATTTAACATATAACTTCCATTATATATAATGAAACCAAGGTGAGAATATTCAATTCTTTAAATAGCTGTCTGCAAGATGTTCTTGCGCTTACTCCTACCACTGATCTTATCACTCGTTTTTTAATTCTAAATATTTACCTTCTGTGTCACATGTGCCAATCACATTCAATGTAGTACTATCTATTTGCCAATCTTTATCATCATGCCCCATAAAGTTTTGCCAGTATTGGAAATGAATGTCAGACTCCAACCATGATGTGAAGATCAAAGACTCTTGTCCATAGGACATAACTATCACTGCTCATTTATCATATTTTGGGAGTAAGTTGAGATTTTCAGTTGTATAAAATAAGATAAAAATGCCATAGTGTGAGGAGTTGGCACATTTAAGTAATATGATTAAGAAGTGCCTCTTGCACTTTAAACACCTATATATTAATAAATACATGTCAAACTTTCTAAGTACATGTTCCATTTTTTGTTAACTGACTTTATACATGTGCACCCACAGAAGGGCACTTGAGAGGGTAAAATCCAGGATTTACATATTTGTAGTAGAACATTTCTTTTGTTCTCTGTCATTCATTTTTGAAATATTGACTAATGAAAGATTATGAATTCTAAAATGTGGAGAAGTTCTATATTTCATTCCTGATTCACTGTTATACTGCTCTGAATTCTTCACATTGAAATGGTTTTACTGAAATCACAATATTAGACTCAATAAAAATTATGGTATTGTGACAGTAAAATATTTAGGAAAAGTGTGGAAATTATTTTCATATTTCAAGTATTGTTCTAAAACTCTTTTTCAGCATGAAACATCCTTAAAGCCTTTTCAAGTTGGAGACATAGAAATTATAATTTTAGAATCACCCAAAAAATAAAATGTAATCATTTCCTCCATCATCTGCCTTCACTTCACTTAATTCTGAAAAATATATATGCAGCCAGTTTTTCGACCTCTTCTTATTTGGACAATACATCAAGAATGTAGACATTTTTATTTTGTAGTTATAGGAACTGGAAGAAAATGCTTGTGAACACAGAAAGAAACATGCACCTTTATTGAATTTTTCTCCAGTTGCCTCTTTGCACTTTACAACTATCCTGTCATCTCACACATTTGATACCTTATGCTAACATAATTTTTACTGACCTACAGACTGGGTTCCATATGTGTGGCAAGTAAACCAAAAATACCTTATAGGCCACTGTAGATTATGTTAGCCTAAGGAATCAAAATGTATATGACACAGGAAGGTTATAAAATGTGCAAAGGCAGTTGAGAAAAATTTAATAAAAGTAGCAAAGCCACATGGTATGTATGCAATACAGCAATAATACTTCAGACTTTATAAGAGGAAGTGAATTTCTTGACTGCAGAAGTTAGCTTCATAAGGACCCCACTCCACATAAGTAATTATGCTTCTGAATCACTGGTAACAAGATTATACAGTCTAGACCCATTACATATTCACATAAAGACAAATGTGGGCTTTAAAAGATTCCTGGCAGTGAGAATAAACACTTTGGTCTCAACAGTGATGACATCATGTTGTTTTGTAAGTGTGCACTGTGTTGCAGTAACCTTGCACATAACGACATAATTGATGAACTTCCCCACAGACATAAATTTAGTTGTGGATGACCTAATTCCCTTATTAACAAACCCACTGAATTTGTGAAGGTGGGCAGAAACCACTGGTAATCTTCTACCATGACGCCAGATTTGGCACAAAACTATGAGCTCATCATCATTTTTATTCTTATTCATTTACATTTATTATTTTTCCACTTGATTGAGTCACCTTTCACCATTCTTCTCTGTCTACCCATTAGCACTTCTCTCATACTTGTGTTCCGTCTTTCTTGGATCCCTTTGCGTAGCTTTCCCAACATAATGCTTGTCATGTAACTTAGACGTTTATTGCAGATACTCTCGAAGGAATTCTATCTTTGCCTATACCAGTCTCTCTTTAAGTACATTCATGTTCTTGCAGTGATCCACTGTCCAATGATCTCAACTTTACCATCCGGCTTAAAATGTCCATCCATGTAAATAAAAAAATTGTTACATACTCTGTTTGAAGTGCCACAAAATAGGAAAAAATATACTGATAATAGCATTACGTGATTGTTCTATTAACCCCGATTAAGACCAGTCTTGAAGTTACAGGCATCTTAGAACACACTCTGGATATGGTGCAAGACAGACATCAATTTTGAAGTCATGACAAATATAAAAAACACAATTCTGTTTGTTTAATAAACACAGCATATAAATAAGTTTTAAATTTTCCACTGTAGCAACAGTAGTAAAAATTTTGGGGTTCAATAAAACCAGGAAAAACTCTTTTCAGCCTTCATATGGCATTTTGGCCATAATGATAAATTGAAATAAACTCTGTTCTCTCTAATGAAAAGTCTACCTTGTTGCAAACTGCATGGCCAAGTCATCAAGGGCAGTGTTGAGATTTTGTTGCAACTCTTTCAAGATGTTAGCAGCATCTTCTTCCAACTTCTCACCTCCCATGGACTCAAACATCTTCTCTAACTGTACTCTTAGCTGTTGTACATTGTTCATCAAGATACATGCCTGTAAGTGCACAAAGATAAATAATTCTCCTTCCCATAAACTTTCAGACTTTAACTTTGTATATCATGATTAGTAACCACAAAAATGGAACAGAAAGTGAAGAATATTTCATGTAACAGCCTTAAGTATCTCAAAACATAATCATGCAAATGACATAAAAATTTGTGTTACACACATACATAATAACAGCACTGATGGATTATCATGCCAAGTCCAATAAAATATTTACAATTTATTTCTGGACACACCTCTGGATTAACAGTTACTTGGATTATATTATAAACTTACTGCCTTCAAAAATTTTGAACATAATATGTAATTGTATTATCCACATAGTGAATCACTTATAAATTTTCTAAAACATGTGACAAATGCAAATAATAAATAAATAAATAAATAAATAAATATATATATATATATATATATATATATATATTGTTTTACAAGTTGTGGGCATTACTGCAGGACATGGATTTCTAGGACACTGTAAACAAAAAAGTTCCCATTCTGTATGGTTACAGTGCTATGAGTCTTTTTAATTCTCCAAAATGGAATCCAGTGAGTTGCGGATGACGTTGATGAAGAGTTATTACATGTTACACGAACCTTGATATAAGCAAATTTCAGGCTTATCTGTGCACTTTTACACATGCTACTTACAACCTAAGAGCTGCCTTCACTTTGATAAACAGTATCCTAACTGCTATGAACAACAATCAAATGGTGGGAGGTATATTTTGTGACCTGCAAAAATCATTCGACTGTGTTAATCATAAAATATTACTAGAAAAGCTAGAATTCAATGGAGTTGAAGGGAAATTTAAAAGATTAATTGAATCCTATTTAACAGGTAGATACCAAAGAGTGACACTGAATAATATAACCAATAATAACAATTTGTCCAAATGGGAATTGTTAAAATGTGGTATGCCACAAGGTTCAGTTCTTGGCCCTTTGTTCTTCCTAATTTACATAAATGATCTACCCACAATAGTAAACAATGATAACAATATGGTACTCTTTGCAGAAGATACCAGCATTATAATTACAGACACAAATCAAAGGGACTTTAATGTAAATGCTAATCAAATGTTCCAAGATATAAACACCTGGTTTAAAGTCAATTTACTAACTTTAAATCTTAATAAAACTCAGTGTTTAGAATTTAGAACTAAGAATTATTAAAATGTTATCACAAAAATTAAATATGATCAGGAATGTATAACCAGTGCCTCTGAGATTACATTTCTTGGATTACCTATAGATGACCTTCATCCTGGAAACAACACATAGAACAGCTACTCAACAAAATGTGCACTGCATGCTATGCACTGAGGAACATAAATCTTATAGTACCAATAGACATGCTAAGAGTAATCTATTTTGCTCATATACACTCTATTATAAGCTATGGTGTAATTTTTTGGGGTAGCTCCTCCTACGCCAACAAGGCATTTATACTTCAAAAGAAAATTATCAGAATTATAACTAACACTAGACCTAAAGATTTTTGCAGGGAAGTTTTCAAGAGTATGGAAATAATGTCATTATATTCTCAGTATATATATTCATTAGTTTTATACACAATTAATAATAAACACCTACTTGATACAAATAACGAAATTCATAAATATAAAACTAGGAATAACAATAATTTACACCATCCAATAGCTAACTTATCAAAATTCAATGAAGGAGCCTACATATCAGGTATACAAGTTTTTAACCACCTTCCTCAATATATTGAAGCTTTGACTAATGATCATAAATATTTTAAATTAACGTTAAAGAGGTTCTTATATCATCATTCTTTCTACTCAATGAATGAATATTATGAATATAAGGAAGACAGAAGAATATAAACCTCAAGAGGCTGATTCACTGATACATTATTTTAACCCTGTTAATAGTATTTGATACTAGTAACAACTCACACAACTTAATTGTAACTGTTCTGATGTTATAATTTTTAATAACTATATCACCATTATATTATAATTATATTTAAGCATTTGACATCTTTATTTTTAACAGATATTTATACAACTACTTTGACAATTTCCACATCCTTGGTACTTTACCTGTATATGGATATATGGAAAATAAAATGAATGAATGAAAGGGCGTTGCAGCAGAGTGTGGGGTTTTTGAAAAATTGCACTAAGCACAGTTAAGTGTAAATTAAAGCTAGTTTCTTCCTTTAAGTTACACTTAGAATTAAAATTTATCAGACAATATGTTTATTTATTATTTTATTTCATATCCTTTCAGTAATCCTTACCTTCTCTTTTAAGTTTCAAGTGTTGTCATAACTCTGAAAGTGTTCAATGTTGGACACATATTTATATAAACTTTTTTGATCACAAAGACCCGGGGAATCATCTCTTACTATTATATCCAGAACTCATAAAACACCGTGTATATATGTCAGTGCATTAATGACATGTTTTAAATGAAAGGTTTAATAAACAAAGTTCTCATATTATATGGGCCAAAAGTTAAATGACCTGGAGAGTAACTGCTCAGGAAATAACTGAAGGATCAGACTGATATTTATACTCACAATTCTTTCTTCCTTGAGATGGCTTGGAAATTCCTTCTTGACAATATCTGCATAAGCAACCAAAACTTTGACAATTGTTTTTGCAAAACGCTTCATGTACCGTTTCCAAATTTCAGGATCAGGACATTCAAGTTTTGAAACAACATCAAAGCACTGTGTTAACTGCGTAAATACATCTACAACAGAATTAGAAAATAATGCATGTTCACTGCTGCGTTGGAACTGAAACAGAAACAAGAAGAAAAAAATATTGAAATGAACATTTATGACTGCTGTCTTGAAATACCGTAGTTCAAAACCTATCATAACTCACCCCATCCTTCTTGTCTCTGTTGAATGCTCCATGCAGATATTCCAGAGAAACATCATCATTTTCATTAAGCCACTGCATAACAAATGGTTCAAAAAACCTGGAAGATAGAAATTGGCACGAATAAACCTGAATTACTTATTTCTAGTCAACTTTGTCATGTTACTTTATGGTAAAAAGTAAAGTTTACCCTAGAACAGACTATGAAAGGCCAAAGGGAAAGTAGAAATATGCTATATCCTTTCTTTAACCCCGGCACTAAATGGGGATGGGTGGTGAACACCATGCCCCAGCCGCTTTACCCCTGGGAAAGAGACATGGTACCCATTGTACAGGAGGATGGGTGGGCCTTAGGACCATTCTGGATGGTGTGGAAAATCTCGCCACCACCAGGATTCAATCCCTGGACTGTCCAGCCCATAGTGAGTTGCTAACTGACTACGCTATCCCAGTCCACAGAGTATTTGACAACTAATAAAACCAACAGTTCTATGCAAAAAAAATTATGTTCAGTTGTACGGTACAGTTCAACAAAAGAATTTCTACTACAAATGCCTTAGCTTGCATGTATCACTACATAATGTGTAATATAGAGAGATTAAAAGAAAGCACAAGACAATTTGTAGTTATGCTGAAACATATGAAATGCAATGTTATGATTTACTCACGCTGGATATTCAGGTACAGATCCTTTGTAGGGAGGCACATCCTTGACATAATTTGTGTGCAGCCACTTGACCTTGAAGTGAAGGTTCATGTAGGCCGAGGATTTGCAGAGACGGTGCTGTTCGTGCTCCTCCAGTGCGTATTTCACATCTACTGCAAACAGACTCCACATTGTGGCTGCTGATAACTGTAAGTTAAGCATACAAATACCTTACTGAAAGTCATGCACAGAAACTGATATGACATACAACAGTACCTCTTATGAAGCAAAGACATTATATTTGCAGTTTAAACATTTGTACATAGGTTTCCTACTTAATTAGTATTGTAATTTTATAAGTTAAAAACAAATGCTTTCAAAATTTTAAACAAGTGGTTTTATTGTGTGTTAGATACCAAAAACATTACAGTTTTAAATAAATGAATGTGTCACTCTGTCAAGCGACTGCAGACTTACAATGCATCAATAAATCTATTCACCATTAATTAATTGCAAGGATTCTGGGAATTAGGAGCTGGTAGGCAACAACAATGAATTGGGAAGAGTGGAGGAAACTTCTGAAGGATGCCCAGATTCTTTATGAGTTTTAGTACCAATGAGTAATTAATTAATTAATTTAGCCAGTAATTAAGTAAATTACTATGCTAAAAAATAAACAAACCATTTTCACCTATTGGTGAATGAAGTAAATAGTCACATATCTTGGTTATGCAATCTACATTCTACCATATATCTATATTAGATATGTGAACGCAATTACAATTATATGTGAATCAGTTTCCGTTTAGAGATGTTTATTTTTTCATTTCAATATTGCATCCAGAGCAGCCCTGTGGTTCATGCAGAACACAGGTGTTTTCTCATAAATTAGGTGTACAAAAACTTGGGAACTAACCCCTCATTCAAGACTGTTAAAAGCTTCTTCACTGTTATTAATACTGTCATAATTATTTTCATGGCACAAAATTGCTTTATTAATGTGCTGTGAGAATCAATTACATGCTCTGTCCAAACATGCCCATAATTAGTGATGCATTGCTTCTAAGTTATTCTGCAACTCACCTATGCAACTGTCTATATTTGCATGAGTTAAATATCATATAGATTATGAAACATCACAACTCTATCACTTCCTCTCTCTGTAATTTTATAAGCAGCAATTTTGCATTTGTAAATTAGAGAACTATATTCCCTTAATATTTAAATACAACAAATATGAGGTTTATATTAATATTATTTTAATTAGTGTTGATTTCAGTGAGCAGCTCTTTTTCTTTAATTCATAAAATCCTGTCACATAGATAAGATATCTCATAAATAACACATTGTAATATGGAAAATGTAAAGCATTAGAACAACAGAACATGCAGCTCACAGCCATTCTATACCTGACCAATGTTGAGCTCCTGGGGAAATTGGTTGAGGACAGGTGCATAACTATTACGGTCTTCTTCAATGACCGATACGATGAGTGCAATCAGTTTGTGCCAGAAATCAAGACTATCTAGCCGAGGCCCGTGGTCCTCTTGGTCCCTCTTAGCTTCATTTGGATCCACCTGTAAGGTAGTGTATGATATTTCCAAAAACATATTTGTGAGAAATGGAGAAAAATAAGCTGAAAGCAGTTATATGTGTCTATCATGGATATTCTTCAAATGGAGGAGAATTCATAAACTGTGTGGGGACAGAGGCAACTAACATATATTAAAACATTTTTTGAATGAGGATATTAAACATTAGAGAGAATTCAATATAAACATTTGAGGGTAGAGACAGATGCAACAACATTAGATTGAATGATTTTTTAAATGTTGTAAACTCACATTGTTAAGCAAGTCAGAATTATTTAATTTCACCTATCCGGCCTTTCCCACCTATGCACAAGTTTCCAGCCAAACGGCACTGGGTTTTTTCATGTCACTTTTTCACATACATTAGATCAAGAACTCCTAGTATCATAAGTAATTAAGGCATGCAAGTGTACGGTGATGTTTAATCTGCAAACCTTATGGATTACAATATTCCTCAATACATTTTCTCAAAAATCTTAGGCTGATCTTGCTTATGCATGAAGCACTCATATACCAAGTTTGGACAGGATACCATGATTGTCTATATAACCCATTTTACAACATGCAAAAATATGATGATGGGTGAATTACCCATGCACTCTGTGAAGAACACTTAAAAAAATGTCAGAATTTCTGTATGTGGATGACATGACAGATGGGCTGTAATAGTCACATAAATAACTGAAATTTCATGTTTGCTCTACAAGAAATATGCACAAATTGTAAAGGGCATAATCTGTTGCAGCACCTACTCATGTTGTATAAAAAAATTACATGAGGAGATTTTCTGTTCCCACGCACATTATTTTAGAATCTACACCACAGTTCAGTGTTCTGCAGGAAAGAAATTCCATTATCCTGCAGAAAGTAAACTGATAGTGAAAAAGGTGGTGCTTATTAAGGGAATTCAATAAACAGGTTTATGGCTTACAGTATTCACCCAATTTGTTATGTAACAAGTTTAGCTAGTAGATTTTGATGCTGAATCACTTATTTTACGGTTTGGCTGACACATCTAGCAGAATGTAACTAGTTACACTTTTGGTGACTGTGATCGCTTTATAAAGCATCAGTTCTGACACATAGGCTCAGAATTGGTCCAGAGACTCTGTTAATGTGAAAGTGTATGTGTATAATAGTCAAAATGGGCCTCAAAATGAATAAGTTTGCTACAAAATAGAATTTGCTCTGAGGTGCCAATGTATGTTCACACTGAAATCTTTTGTATTTAATAATATCAGTGAAAATAAATTCTTCTGCCAAAATATGACACTTCAAGGCCATTTTTGCAGTTTTGGTCACTGCAGATCATTAAGTAACATATACACATACTAAAAATGAAGACAATTTTAAAAATTAAATTCAAAATCCCTATAACTCCAAAAATTTATTAATTTTTTTCAGAATTCTTAGTATACTGTTACCATTTTTTTTTTTGAATACTAGGTTCACTGCAAAACTGACCTGAAATTCTCTGTTGTAGAGTTCATAGCAGTTTTCAAACAGGAACTGGTAGGTAGATCGAAGGCATGCTTTGACACAGTCTTTAACCACTGTGCTGGCCCGAGGAGGACTAGACAGTTCTTGCACCTTCATCCGAAAGAAGGTAATACTGGTAAGTAGGTCCACTGTGGACTTCAGATCCATGAGTTTCTCCTCACTCGATGCAGGGAAGTTGTTGCGATACATTGACAGGTCAATACGAAGAGAGTTGTGCAGCTGATCTAGTAGCTTTACAAACTTTTCTTTCTGAAATTCAATCCAAAAAGCAGACTTTGTTTTTAAAATATATTACTTATACCCTATATTAAAACTCTTTTCATACTTCTGGCCTCATAGTTTGAATGACAATGACTGAACAAATTGTCTCCATATAACAGTGTAAGTTAGTCATACACCTACTAAGTGATAGCTTATGAGGGAAGCAAGTGTGCAACATTTACAATTGATACAGAGAACAACTTTCTCAGAGAAGCACAAAAGCAGTAAAAATGTATTTATTTGTTAATTTAATTTAATAGGAATAAAAAATTTTCCAACTCCACTCATGGATATTCTGAATTAACTTCAAGTAAGGCACTGTGTTTCAGACAACTAAGATCCATTAATCACTTTCAAACAACTTCAAAGTAAGCATGATTTCATGCTTCTGCTACGAAGTAGACGAGAACTGTGCTCTTCTGGGCTATTGTGCAGTGAGCACCGGAAATTCCAAGAATCCAACAATTCTTGGATTCTTGACACTTGTAGATGGGATTGATAGGTTGTCACGAAACTTCGGTAAGGATTTACTCTGGTTGCTGCATAGTAGCCCATAAGAGGGCATTTCACAACTTCAAGTAAATTTAAAGGAAATAAAGTTGAACAGGTACATAATACAGATTATATTTGTTATATTTGTCGTTCCATTTTATTGCCTCATTGGAAGCTAGTGCTTGTTCCAGACCTAACCACAACACACCTTTTAGGTAGTTGCAGTAACAATCTGATGTTTTTTAACTCAAAGACTTCTTGGATTTTTTCCATTGTACATATTAAAAAGAAATACATCATGTTTCGGTGATAGGATTGGTTCCTGTCTTCAGACTTGCCTCTTCCAAAACAGCCGTCACTACAAGATGATTATTTCCAAAAAACTGTTACTGGAATACATAGTATTTGCTAAATTGATGTTAATCAGGATTTTATTATAGTGTACATAATTATAATGTAGTGACAGGTGCTTTGGAAGAAGTGAGTCTGAAGAGAAACTGATCCTGTCCTCGAAATCTAGTGTGTTACATCTCAGCACTTACAATGGAAATAGTCCAGTACAGCCTGTCAGTGCAAATGTCATACAGCAGAATGACAAGTAGTACCATAAAATTGTTCTCTATCAATTCACATACATATTAGTGAATGCTTACAAAATTATACTATTTTATGATGTTCATTGATGCCATTTTCATCAAAGTTTTTAAAAAATTTTACATTACCAAAAGCCAAGAAAATTGTGTACCATGAAGTTTTCAAATTCTGCATCAGATAAAGCCCAGTATCTTAAGGACTGGGCCCAAACAATCCAATGAAATACATAATATATCGAAGGAGATAGGAAAATATGAGATTAAGAGAGAAAAGACACAGAAAGTTCAATAGCTGTAGTACAAGCATCTTAAATAGGAAATAGACTCTCCAGCATCACGTCTGTACAAATTTTTTTAATGTTTTAATTTTCACTCCTGTTCAAAGAATGCATAATGGAAAAGAAGATCAGCATTTCTTCCGGGCAAGTCCGAGAGAATGACACACAAAATGTAGTGGTTTGTATGTGGTGGTTAAGTCTATTCTGGAAGTAGGACAGTGCTGAAAAAAAATGGGTGGTTCAGAAGTTTAAAAAAAACCACTAGGAGGTATAGGTGCTGTTTTAGGTCTACCAGAATGAAAAGGTATATGAATATGGTTGTCTGTCAATATTATTTTGGAGGGTGGTGGGAGACCATTCATTCTTTCATTCCATTGGAATGTGCAGAATGTGATGATTCCTTGCCATTCTCAGGAGCTTCCTCCTTTCATCTCTGTTATATACCCTCTCCTTCCACCCTTTTCCACCAACTAGTCTTCTATCCTCCCTCACCTCATCTTGCCCTCTATTTCTTGGTCTACCTCTCAGCCTTGTTGTTTCCAAATTCATATATAATACTAGTTTGGAAATTCTATTTTCTTCCATTCTCTGTACATGCCCAAACCAATGTAACCTATTTAACCTTACTGTCTCTGTTATAGTTGATTTTTTAACCATTGCACAAATTTCTTTATTGGCTAATTCCTCCAATTTTCTTTTACATTGTCATATAATGGGCCTAAAATTCTTCTATACATTTTTCTTTCAAAAATCTTTATTTGCTTTCTACTAGTATTGAAAATAAACCCATGGAACATAAAGAGCATCAATCAGGTGCCCCTTTTTCCTACTTCAGAGTCTACATTAAGCTGCAGGTTTCCAACGCTGATCTTCATTTTGACATCCTTCCTATCACTGGTGTTAACAGAACCTGCCCTCTGGGTGCTTCCACCTCAGAAACATACTCTAGACTGCTACCTGGATGGGTCAACAAAGACCATAAGTTGTGGCAAAAACAAACAACATTAATATTTCAGCAAGTTCTTATATTGGCTTTCACTTTCAAGAATCTATCTGCTCTAAAGCTTTATAATTATCTGATAGAAAGGATGGAGACTAAGACGTATCCTCTTGACAAGCCTATTTTTTCATATTTTCTTCTCACATCTGTAACTATCTGTTGACTGTTAACTACCTGTGTGGGAGGGATTATAACAAATAATTATGAAGTACAAATGCAGTGAAGATGACGTACAGAAAAACTGTCAATATAGGACCTCCTTACAAGTGCTTAAATATAATCAGTTATCATAATATACTAGCAAAACAGTTTTAATAGAAATCATGTCTAGAGATTTGTGTATAAACATACCACTGATTTTGAAAAACGACTTTGTTATGTGTTCTGTGGGAAAACACTGATTGTGATAATAAAGTATGTTTTCATAAAATGGCTGATGATCAGAGCACTTCACTAAACTGTAAAGTAAATTCTGCTTGCAATTTAAGATACAGTCATAAGAGAAGCTGTAAAAGTATATACCCAACACAGATGAAAGTTTAAGAAGAAGAATGTTACAGATCTAAGATAAGAAATTCTCACCCCAAAGTTTGAAGCTGCAAATCGATCACTTGCAGATACAGCAGACGATGCTGTTGTGTGCGCATAGTAAGCATTGATGTTGGCGAGAAGGGTACTCATAACTGCGGGCACAGATGGACACAGGTACTTTGTTGACAAACAATGGAAGTGCCTGTAAAGTATGAATAAGTTATGTGAACATAATGCTGGACTCTTGTTTAAAAGACCATCTCGGTAATAATGTGTGTGAAATAGTGTAGCTAGGATTGTGGCACCTGGCACGAATAATCACAATGGCTGCCCCTGAAAGAAATTATGAACTTAACAAGGATCACAATTACTTATTGAATTTCCATTTATTTGACTCACTAATTTAAAATTTGTTGAGCAAAGAATATGTATATTTGCATTTAAAATATTAATTTTACCTCCCATATTGCCACCCCTTGGACTCTCCTGCCAGGGGCAGCCACACTACTTGATCCCCTCTGTCCACAGCTACAAACCTCTGGGTGTGTGTGTGTGTGTGTGTGTGTGTATTTGTTTGTGCGTGTGTGTATGCTATTGTAATTAATAATGCAGCAGCTCTACAAAAGAAAGTAAAAGATGAATGTGAGTTAGTTCATAAGATGCCTGGAATTTTTGTGTGTGTGTGTGTGTGTGTGTGTGTGTGAGTGACATTCCATAAAAAGATGTACTATGCTGTACTGAAACACATGAACAACACTTGTGGAATTAGTGTTCTCAAACAAGAAACTATTATGATGGGGTCACTGATTTGCATGCAAACATTTTTCTGTGGAAAAATTTAGACTTTATTCTCCATCTGTCTCTTTCAAGAACAAATAGGCCATATGTCAACATCCAAGGATCCATACTGACAAAAACATTCAATGGTGGGTCCCTAGTACATGCCCATAAACTAGTGTCACATTGTTTCAAAAACACCACACACACACACACACACACACATGTATGTTAAGTAAATTTTCATTATACTCTAAATTTAGAACACGTTTGACATTTTTGTAACACACTGCTGACACCCAACTTGGCAACAGTGAATTGTAAAAGTAAGTTACATTTTAAAAGGTTAAATACATTCACTCAGAGAATGGGAGAATTTTCAGTTCTGTGGTTTCTGCTGTTGGTGGTTATATTATGAAAAGGGAATATGGGTATGCACCATGCTGATAAATGTATTACTAATTAAATTTGTATGACATTTGTGAATTAGATTCAACAGTATTTCAATTCTCTACAAAATGACAGATTTATATCCAGAAATATGTGGGTCTGATAGAAATTATTTTAAGTGTTTGATTAACTTTGGTAATACTCACGTCATGGCCTGGTAGATAGATTCAATGCCATATCTCATTGCAAACTCATCAACTATCTCCTCAGCTGGATCATCAAAATAAACTTTCCAGGCATCATCACCTTTGGCCTGTGGCAGGTTAACAATGCCACCATTTTCCTCACACAGGGAGTGGAACAGATTCTCATGCAGACATGTGTACTGTACGTGATATGGTGCAACCTACAAAAATAGACATACCAAGTACGTGTGAAAAATAATTCAAGAACATTCAGCTGAATAGAAAAGAATCATGGTATTTTACAAAATATATACTTCTCTTATGCTTTTGTAATAACACTGCTTACAGGTGGGCCGGGTAGCTCAGTCGGTATAGCGAATGACTACGGGCTGGAAGGTCCGGGATCGAATCCGGTTGGGGACAAGATTTTCCGCCCATCCAGACCGGCCCTGGGGCCCACCCAGCCTCCCATAAAATGGGTACCGGGTCTTTCCCGGGGGTAAAGTGCGGCCGGGGCGTGCTGCTGACCACTCACCCCCCATCTAGTGCCACGGTCATGGAAGAGTAGAGCTATACCTCTACGCACCCTCTGGGCCACACCGGGCCTCTAACGTGATCACTTTTCCTTTTAACGTTTTACTGCTTACAGGTAAAGTAAAAGCTGAAACTTCTGTTACTGGATCATCTGGAAAGCTTTATTAACTGGAAACTAAGAGGACCATCACATTATACCTGCAGCATGCAACACCTGTTCTGTGAGTTTAGCAATAAACTGTTAGTGTCTTACTCAATTTCCGTTTATTCGGATAAATAATTTAAAATTTGTTGAGCGCTGAGAATCAAATTTTTTTTCCCATTTACAATAATCACTCTGCTGCCCAGGGAAGCTTCATCACTTGCCTCCCCCCTTCTGTACCCCCAGCTGCGCCACTGCCGCTAGATGTGTTCATCAGTCTCTTTCGGAATTCAGAATTCATTGTCCCATTGCTGCCGAACCCAAGAAATGTGGACATCTGCATTCCACACGCAGTGCCTTAAACCCAAACGTAACTAACTATAAATGACTAGGCAGCTTAATCAAATTTCTCACTCTATGTTCATATTCCATCTAGATTGGGTTGTTTTACTTTTCATAAATAATGTAATTATAGTTCCCTTCCGGAGAACTATATATAAATCTATATGTATAAAAACACAAAGAATAAAATGGTGGGGACAGCTAGACGGAATGGAAGCAAAACTAGTTAAGCAGATTACTGATTGGAACCCTAAGGGAGTAAGAACTAAAGGACGGCAAAATGATAAATGATTTAAAGAAAGTAAAACTGAGAAAATGGAGCAAACTGTCAAAGACAGAAAATCCTATAGTGATCTGGTGCAAAGACCAACACCCATGTAGGGTTGTGGTGCCAGGAGGAGGAGGAGAGGAGGAGGAGAAGGAGGAGAAGAAGAAAAATAATAAGAAGGAGAAGAGGAAGGACGATGATGATGATTATAATAATAATAACTTATCTTTCTCAATTTACGTTAGTTAATGTTTTGTTACGCTAATGCAGGCCAGCTTAACAAAAAAATTCCCGTGCACGATGCCCTGTCACAGGATGGCTCGGTCTCCAACACCGTTATTCTACCTTTGTTTCACTCACAGCAATTAACAAATAACCAGGATACGAACTATTATACATCACCTATGATTTACGATTGGGTTCGAGGCCTTACGGTCCCGATGCACCTAGACCTTAATTGACGGGCCCTTTGTGCCCATACATCACCTCTATAACTAATGTACGTCTGATCACGGGTTAGATTACCCGTACAATGATTAACGGCACCCATTTATTCTGTAATCTGTTATCATTTCAGCAGTCTACGAATATCATGTTAAAAAGAGAAAACCATAATTATTTTCAAAAATCAAACCACAAAACAAATTTTGCGTTGATTTGTTACCCATAATTTCGTAGAATTCTTCCAAATTATTTGTTTATTTTCACGAAGACTGCAGCTAGACGAAATGTAACACGAACGAATTACTTCAATTCACAAATTTCCTCAGAACAGTAGGAAGAACGAAAAATACTTCGTTTTAACTCTTAAAAGTTTGCATTTGTTAGGTTGCAACGTGACTTCAGGACTAAATTCAGAGTTTTATGACATTTGTTCACCTCACACTGCAGTTACTACATTACGCATATTATTACTGGATTCTATCAGGCAGAATTTTTAATCAGTACATTGGCATATAAAAACTACCGAAGTCTTACTGTTATTTAAAAATAACTCGAAATAAATTACATGTGAAAATGTTTTTCTCCATGAGCAGAACAGAAGAATCTCTGACATATTTAAGAGACAACAGAGAAAACTGAACACAGAACAGCGGCAAGGTTGTAATGTTAACCTTTAGATGCCTAATGTCAACTATAGTGGTCGTACCGCACCGCTAACCTCTAAAGTTGCATTTTATATATTTATTCAACAAATATAGGTACTGAATATTTTAAACATTGTATATACTCTCCGTTTTTT
>Ga0136643_10000434_pt1 | contig 45765 bp, 24 predicted proteins | sample TergutLab28metaG_FD_96883 | JGI IMG/M metagenome (GOLD analysis project Ga0136643, IMG submission 96883) | Labiotermes labralis P1 segment gut microbial communities from Petit-Saut dam, French Guiana - Lab288 P1 (version 3) (version 3) | ecosystem: Host-associated > Arthropoda: Insects >... | reverse complement strand
TTTATTTTCTATATGCAGTACAGCTACACCCCAGCAATCATTTCTATATATATATATATATATATACACACTGTACAGATCTTATAACTGTTATACTCTTATATTCAGTCTTTACACATTACATTACATACAACTATAACAAAATTGAAATTTCAACCTTGTGAGATCGCCCACAGACATAAAATTGTTTCTTCTTATCTTCTTCCATACACCCAAATAATGGCCAGATAAATAGCCGAAGCATTTAGCTGCGCTTATGGTTTATCTTCTTGTAAATATGAGTTGTGTTTGACGGACATAGAGGCGGTTCGTTGTTTTGATTACCCTATTCATAATTACTGTAAACCAACATGAACTTACCTCAAGCCATTTAAATCTGTGTACAGGTTAATGCTGCATCACAGCATACACACCACAGACATGACAACATGACAGAATATAATATTCACTCATCACTGCAGTGAACAAATGATGTCTGGAGAGGATGAGGACTGAATGCTGCCATGTGAACTTATAGAAGTGTCATTTTATGGAAGAATTTAAGACAAAATAGTGGATTTCAGAAACATTTTGTGCCTCAGAGGTAACACATTACATATCCACATCAGGAAATGAGAATTGTTGACAGGTTATCACATAGCTCTCATGTTGATCATAGTGATCAACTAACTCTGATACTGGACACAGATATGTAACATACAGTTTGCAAGCTAATCTTCAAGAGGGGAACACTTGGTTACAAACAGTGATAACAATATGCTAAATGTAAAAACCTTCACTAAATTAATTCAGTGAGCAATAAGGATCCTGTAATGATGATTTCCAAAATACTACAGAAACAACAAACCTGAGAGCTGCTCTTACAGTAAACCATATTACAGGATGGAATATAATGGAAACAAAGAATACCGATTCCCACCACGGCCACAGTGGACAGATATTTAGCTGTGGTAGAAAAACCTTAAATAAGTTAAAAACAGGAAACCCACACTCACAAAGATACGTCATCTTCAAACAGGTCACAGAGTTTACTTTTTATTTTATTAAATTATGAAACTTGTAATAACTGCTGAGATTAAACAGTTATACTAGTAATGAATGATAAACCATAAGGAAAGTAGACATTTAACTCTACTTTTTCTTTAACCTTGGCGCTAGATGGGGGTTGGTGGTCAACGCCATGCACTGGCTGCTTACTCCCGGTAAAGATGCGGTACCCATTGTATGGGAGGCTAGGTAGGCCCCAGCACCAGTCTGGATGGGTGCAGTAAATAGTCCCCACCAGACTTCAATCCCTGGACTGTCCAGCCCATAGTGAGTCACTATATTGACTACACTATCCTGGCCCATACCAAAGTACAGGGAAGGGTTATAATCTACTTCAAGGCACTGAACTATCATTCTTTCAAAACACACTTAGAAAAACCACAACAAGCATCAGGTACAACTACTAACTGTGTAGGACTTCAAGTAGAAACATCCCAAAATTAAGTTCATGCCAAAGTTTGATTTTCACAACTTCATGTCTGAGTTTAATTGTATCAAAAATCTTTTTATGGATGTTACTGTAACAATGTAATTTCCATTGATGTAAAACCGTAAGTGCTTGGATGCAATGATATGTCAAGAGATGGCAAGAAAGTTAATTTTTACAGATTGTATCAAGCATCAGACACTAGGGACATAAGTGATTAGTGTTTTTAAACAATTTATCTTGGTTGAGGATGGAAAAGTTATATTCTGGTTTAATTTCTTGACAGTCACAAATAACAACCGAGATAACTATACACCCATTAACTAACCAACTACTATGCTAATCTGCTCATCTTGTGAGATACTCACAGTAGTGTTGATGAAGATTCAAGTAATCTGCATCCAGAAGACTAGAAATCTACACCCATTTTTTAAATTTATTAGAGTAGACATTAATATAGAGTCTGTTATTAACAGAATAAAAGGATGAAACCTGGAAGATGGTATGGGAAAGTACACTGTATAGAGGAGGGTCCTTCCATGACTGCCTCTTGAGCACAGACTTGTGACAGGACAAAGCTCCTTTGTACAGCCAATCAATAAGAGGAGAGGGAGAAAACAAAGGCAGACTTCAGGGACTAAAAACAAACATACACTGGACAGTGGAAGGACACAGAGTGCAAAGGAAATTGCTTTACACAGTTTTTAGCAGTGTGAGAATTCAGTGCTGTACAAAGACAGGGAATATGTTCTGGAAACAGCATATATATTTGTATTATGGTACCTAACTTTGTATGACAAGAATAGAAGAGGAAACAGGTTCCATGGGAGCAGAAATTAAGCACAAGAATTCTGTACTGAGAAATAGACGTGCATGCCCACAAGTATCATAGGCATACAAAGAAATGTTTATCTTCTGGTTCAATGACAATTTATTATCATGAAGAAAGTGGCCCCTTTATTATCTCTTTTTGCCATTAATCTGAATTCAGGGGTATACTTAACCTACTACAGAAGCTTACAAAAGTTACAAATATTTCAGGTGCATATTTTACAATTGATCCTAAAATGTACACACACACATATATACATATACATAATTACCTCTTATAATAAAATAAATGATGACTAACACACTTATCAGTTAACAAAATAATGGTTCCCCTCCCCCCAGGAATCACTTTCTCCTTGTTATGCAGTTTCTAGCTCATATGCTCATACGTAGACACTTAAACTTGAAGAATTACCAGTTATTTCAAAATATTTGATTGCAAATAAATAATTGTAGGTATCAGTAGGTACTAGCAGTCTATATTATAATATTTCTGCTTGCATTCTAAAAACACAATGTCAGTATTACTGACCACTCAGCAACCAGACAAACTAATTTTCCAAAGTGTTTCAGTCAACCACAGAACAGGAGTCTCTCATCTTTCTCAGACAAGCAGATGCTAGTAAGGTTGAAAGGCTGGTGACAGGAAATTGATACTTTTAAAAGTTCAAACTAACTTTTCTCTGATCACATATCAAAACAATCACAGGAATTAGAATTTCAAAATTACTTCAAATTTACTATAAATGGTAAGGTGGTAAGGATATTCAAATCACAGTGTGAAAATTACATCAGAAAATGCAGGAAAATATATGTCAAGTTTACATACTGATGGTTGTTCTTAGCAGTGAAACTAACAGTCTTTCTTGAGATCTGAATTGCTGTTAAAATAAAAACTGTTACACAGCTAGATATAGTATTGCTACATAACACTGACAGATGGGATGCTAACTGCATTTGATATTTCTGAAGGGAGGTTTCACTGATTTTTAGATCATTTATGAACATTGCTTTGACATGGGTTATAGAGTGCTAAAGGAATCAAGATAATCATGAATTGTACTCATGACCTATTTAAAGATTTATCTGGTATATGCTTGGAGACTCAGCAAAATCACAAAACCATTCAGGACAGCCAGCAGCCTACCCAACACCTTCTGCACAAAAGTCAAGAGGTATTTGCCATAACATCCTTCTGGTATGGTATGAATCCACTCATCTACATTGTAGTCATTAACTGTTCCACTGAATTTGTGAATCTATTTGCTAATATCCTGAATTTAATTTCACAGAAATTTTATGGTACTGGAAACTAACTGTCATGGTCTGTGTGTAGCCAGTGGCATTGTACCTGTTACGTGAATTTAAAAAAATCTCAGTCACATTTGGATGATGCTATGTACACCGCAAACAGAATAGACTACAGAAAGATTACGTTCTGCTCAGTGTCTGTTCAGCATAAAAATTCTGACATCATAAACCTGAATTAAGATAGAAAAAAAATCCAGTCAGAAACATCAATATTGAAATTTCACTATAGTACAAGAATTTTTAAGTCCCACTAAAAAACACCTACAATGATGCTAACCCTTTTTCTTAACACATTCATCTGAATCAATAATTTTAAATATTACACATATGAAAGCAGTTTCACCACCTCTGTAACACCTACATATCTTGATTCAACAGTAAAGTCCAACTTAATGTGTCATAATACAATGACTTCCTTTACCGTAACAACAAAAAAAAAAGTCTGTCATGTGATGTAAACTCCAATATCTATGGTTTTCTCATTTTAAAATCGAAATGCACTATTCCCCATGAAACACATGAATCATAACCTCACTACCTAAGTGCTTCAGATTTTGTGTACAACAAATATTTTGAAAGTAAGCTGGAAAGGAAACTGGAAATATCTTAAAATATTGTTCATTCAGTCATTCATTTCCTGTTTCTGAGGTTATATAGTCCAAAATAAAATACAGTAACACACTTTGTGGAAAATGAACAGGAATACTTCCAGGAGTGCCTATTCATAAGTACTAGTCTGGTGTTCACCTACGACAAGCAAGGAATGCCATGAAAACCTCAGTCCAGATGCCAAATTCCCAGCGAACAAATGAACTGGGTACTCCATAATACTGGCCTGATTTGTTAAAGCAACTTGTGAGAGAAGAACTATACTATCATGAAAAAGCTATTAAGAGTATTAGTACCTACAAAAGCCACAACAACCGTGATAAAAATGATGGCAACTAAAATGGAGGTTTCCGTAAGCTTATGAATGAAGCGTACTGTACCATAGGGTAATGAACACGACGTCAAATTTGTGACATCACGGCATACTTCAATCTCTATGGAAATCTAATGCAACTTTTGTAGATATAAATTATTTGCATAGGGTGCATAAAATGAAAACATACTGGGGGCTGGAGGAAAGTGGGGAGGTTGTAAGTTAATCCTATGGAATCCCTTAACACATTCTGACAGGTACAAAAGAAAAATTGTGCACCAAATTTAGTTTCTGTTTTGTACTTAAAATCAGTCAAACATTAAACCCACTTTCATATCTGGCTCAAATCAAATTTCAGACATCATCTAAAAAATTTCACTGTTCAAGATCTGTACATTTACATAACGAAAACACAACCAATGTTAACACATGCAACTTTTATTTAAACCTTTATAAAAATAATAAATATTAAACAAACTACAAGGAAAATGGACTTCTGACCCTACAGCATAAGTACAAAGACAATAACCGTGCAACACTGTACTGTGTCAGCAATATAATGTAGTTAATACAAAATTATTTGGTTTTCTGTTAAGAAGACACAAATTTAAAGTCGAATTTAATTTTTTAACTGATGCAACTTTTACTAAAAGCAAGTGAAATTTAATGCCTAATCAGCAAAACAGCAACATGGGTTGAGACATGTGACGGACTTGCCTTGGGCACAAAAAGCTGAGAGGCATAGAAAAAATTGACTGTATTTTTTTAAAACAGTATATTACAAGCCCACTGACTTATGCATTCACTGATTGTGTATGCCAATCTCATGACTAGAATAAACACTGTGTTATTATTACGCTCAATCTGGGTTTCGAACCCCAACGTGGCAAGAGATATTTCTCTTCTCAAAAATTATTCAAACTGGCTCTGAGGCCCACCAAGCATCCTATACAATGGGTACCTGGTAGAAGTTGTGTCCAAACACACTTCACATAAGAACATCATTATATATGTTTACTGTAAAGAACTGACATTTCCACCTGCTGTTAGAAAGTTGTACATTTTTGACAGATAATTTTACAAAGACAGGTATGTGGATGGTCTGTGAGATTTGAAGTCCTGATAATAACCATGAAGACTACTGTGTTCTGGGATGTGACATAATGCAGGGTTCCCTGAAGATGGAGGCAGCAGGCTACTTAAAATGTAAATACAGTAGGCTCTCGTTTTACAACAGGGTTACATTCTCGAATATTTGGTTGTAAATTGAGACAGGTTCATGCGCCAAACAAATTAGTCAAATAATTTTATAATTTATAATATTTCTTTATATTATGACACACAATTTTCATTTAATGAATTAGGTATATAGAAAATAACACAGATAATTGAAAAAAATCACTCAAGTCACTTTTTATTTTGTTGAAGAAGGCCCAGGCCGTGCGTTGGAAGACATCAAGAAAGAAAGTAACGTCAATTGTTTTGATTTTTTCTTCTTCATTAAAACAGAAAAATAAGAAACACACACACGCCGAAAAAGAGCTAGAAGTGCACAGAAAGGACAATTGAGTTGCGACAGTGATGCACCACTAATCAGGAGTGCTCTGTCGAACTCGACAAGGGTTATAAAAGTGAATCATTGCAAAACGAGACTCTACTGTACATACCCATCACATTATACAGCACCCCATCCCAGAACACAGTGTTCTTCAGGTAAATTCTAGATTCCTGTATTATTTTGCTCTTCCCAAGATGGTTTCTAATATTTTCATTCATTGTCTATCAAATATTCATGAAACTGTTTCTCAATAATTAATCATACTATGTGCTACCCATGAGTCAGAATCTATCCCATTCTAATTTGTACAGTGACTGTTGTTGCACTGATTCCAGAAAATCACACCAGACTGGTATGTCTGCATGTCTAATCCCTCTTATAGACAAAATCCATTAATTCTGAAATTTCAAATAGATTTTTTTCCCCCATAAAAAGCTTAAGTTAAAAACTGTTATATTGACTTGACATTAAATCTACAATCTGCAGCCTGTTAACACCTGCTCCATGGCAGTCCTACCAACTTTACATGATAAATCCCATAATCAGAACAAATATATAACAATATTTTTCTGTACTTATTGCTGTCATCTACTGATTAACCACAAAGATATCCAATAACTGACTAAAATTTGACAATAAATAACTCCTACATTTTCCCCCTCATTTCTCTCCTCAGTGACATTCAGATCTATACTTAACAGAGCTGAGAGGAAATATAATGAGACTGGATTTTAAATACTCTTGCCAACAAGACTGGACTCATATCAATTACGAGATTATTTGTTATTAATTAGTTACATTTTTCCTGAACCAAAGTGTGCACACAAAAAGTACACAATATGAGCTGAAAAGTGAGTCACATAATTCTACCAACTACAAGACTGCTGATTATGTACCTGTATTCTTTAAAGCTGCTACCAAACCCAGGAGATTTTTTCTAATTTCACCTAAATACCTTTATGTTGTGTTGACAATCAAAAACAGAATACAGTTTTGAAGTATGTCCAATTCCAACAATAACTACAGTTATATAAAAATAACAGCTACAATTACTGGGGACTCCAACATCACAGTACAAGTTATGCACATTATACAATACTGGACTAGCACTTTCATGCTGACTATTTCAGTAATGCACTAACAAACAGAAAATTTCAGAGCAAAATCCCACAGCCCTAGAACTTTTCCGTCCCATTTCTTGGATTTCTGTCTGATGAATAAAAAAATTCACTGAGCTCATTGTAGACATGATGCTGAACTAAACACTGGTCAGCATTCTGCACTGACAGAGAGATGGCTTTTCCAACTGCTTCCAAAATGAACACCAAAAGCTCTTCATAGATTAAATGGGGATTTAAAAAGTAATGACAATTGTCTTCATGTATCAGATTATGATGCTGCAGATCATCTGTCTAATTATTATGTGATGAATCCTTGAAAGTGCTGTGAGTTGTCTATGTGGGTTAACAGTTGATTGTCTCACTGTATGACAGCTTCATCCAGATGAGACTGAGACACTCCTTAATAGTCTGCTCTTACATGAACTGTGCTCCATGTTTAACCCTTTAAATGCAAATTAAATCCCATCTGCAATTTGCTGGCATTATTAGCTCACCATATTCTCCACGTTAGCAGGATAAGGGTTAATGCAAACATTCTTATCTTTTACCTTCTCTCAAGTCTTCAAGTTCTATTTCAAATTAAACGCAATACATAAGGTATGTGATAAACATTATCTTGTGGGACTCACAAGGTAAGATGAAAGAAAGTAATGCAACATAGGCAGCTTTCAAAGAGTCACTAGAAATGACTAGAGAATGTAAAACTGTGATGTAAGGTATCAATTTTACCCTTTATTATACCTATACTACTTGACCACATAAACTTTAAATGCAGGAAGTACGTGGCTAATTCAAGGTATCATAGGGAGTGAAGGAAGGGGTTAAATTGCCAGTTCCTAGTCGGTCTACTGTCAGGGATATTCATTTTCCCTCTCTTCCCAGTAGTAAATTTACAACCAGCCACACAAGTCAGCAGTGTTCTCTACTTCCCTCATAAACTGAAAAGTAATGTAGGCAGGTAGTACTCTGTTTCATCAAGAACACCAGCATGTTCCCAGAATGAAGATCTCTCATCATCCACATACATTGCACACACCTGTCAACCAGCTTTTTGAAGTATGCATATTTGGTTCATAACCTTGCATACCAACACTGTTCAGCTAATAATCCTCTCAATCTATTCATTTACACCATATGGCTCGCATGGTACCCTGAATTAATATCACATATTGCATCTTTATGGTTTCTTTAAATCAGAAAATATTTTAAGCATGTCACAGTAAATATACTTTATGCAATTATAAATTCTGTTTTCACCAGTCATGCTTAGGTTCTCAGGATAAAATGTACCATGGATACTTTCCAAAGTACTTGATAAAGTGGATTCAGCTGAGGTTAGGGTACATGGGAATGGTTTTGGTTCTGTATGACTACCCAGCCACCATCACCCACACTGTTTCTACGCCGCCGATGTATAATATCGAGCTGCCTTTTCAGGTTTCGGTGTAACGCCAACAAACTCTCCTGGAAGGAAAAGGACTATTTTAAAAACTTTTTCTTTCACACACAGCTGACATTGTATCTTGACAGTTTCATCCTTCCTGTTTGAATTTGTATGCTTATAGTACAGAAGACAACAGCTCATTCAAGAATTTTCACCGCAAGCAACAAGTAACTCCAAGGAGCAGTCTCTCCCTTGAGACGTTAACAGTTGCTCAGCTAGTCAAGAATTTATCCGCATTTCACGAAACCCAAGAGATCATTACAATGTTCACAACAGCCTGACACTGGTCCCTACTTTGAGCCACACCATGGGTATGAACATGATGGGTTAGAAATGAAAGAAAGCTCTGTTTCATATGTTCCATGTTCCATGCATTAATTAGATGCATAAAATTTATTAAAAGACCAAAAAATGCACTTGTCAGTGGTCCCTATGTAATAAAATCACATTCACAAATCCAAGTGCATTTGTTGGTCTTTTTAATAAATTTTATGAAAGAAAGCTCATTCAAGTCTAACTCTATAATGAAATCTCTCACACATTTCCTTCACTGTTTCATATAAAACTATCATGACTCATACAAGGAGTCACTGAACTAACACAAGAGGAACAAACATTTTCTCCAGAAAATGAGACGGAGTGGTTAAAAAAAGATACTGCTTTATTATTGCTATTTAAGAACTCAATCTTCATGTCATGCAACACACAGAATGCATATTGGTTAAGTGTGCCACACATGACATCTTCCATTCAGTCCACAAAACCTGGATTTTATACCTGATCCTATAGCCTTCAGGTTAAGACATTTTCACTGTGTCAGTTTTCATACTTAAGAAGGTGAGTGAATTTATTTCCTTCTTAATTTCACACCAAAATTAATGTTTTATGAATTAGGCAATACCATACAGTATTTCACACTGGTCAAACAGCAATTTTACGCACCCTCTCATTTTCAAGTTTTCTGAGTTCTTCCTGATGACGCTCAGAATCCTGCTGGTCCAGCTGACTCAAACCTTCAGCTTCACTCAGTCTTTCTGCCAGCTGGGCCTTGTAGCGAGATAAGTATGCAATTTCTGTCTGTACTTTCAAGTATTCTTGTGCTAGCTGAAAAAAGGGACATTTTAAATAATCTACTTAACACTTAACAGAAATGTTTTTTGTTTTTAAATCACAAACATGATGGCTGCAAATTAAAAAAAAAAAAATAAATAATAAAAAAAAAGGAACTCTTACCTAAAATCCTAAAAATGTAACAATGGACATCTGTACTGACAGAGGTTATACACACCAACGGTTCACAGAATTTATAATTATTAGTTTATAGCTGCTGTATATAGTGATGTGCGTGACACAGAGCAAACATAGTAAGTTACTACCAAACAATATTTTCAAAGTTTCTGAAGTGGCAAAAGAACTTTTACATACTATTTGAACTTTCCACAGCAGTGGGATTCTGTATGACAACAATGAGTCCTATAAATAATTAAATACAAATCTAAAATTAATTGTTAGTTTGGAATGTATGACCTGTTATTATTTATACCTCATCAATAAACTACAAAATAAGTAAAAAATCCTTCATTTCTTTACACTGATCAGAATGTTCTATAAAGCACATATATAAAACTGAATAAAATAAAAATAACCCCAGCAACAAATGTGAGAGGAAAATGAATATACACCTTTTGGAAACTTTGAGTGCAGATGACACACATGAAAATTATATTCTAACACCTCTACATCAGGCTCGTAGCAGAGTACAAGACATTTACCTGCTTGTGCTGCTCAAAGATCTGCACAGACTGTTGGCAAGATGTATTTGGGGTGATGGGATGAAGCTGTGGGTCCAGCATGAGGTAAACATTGTCCAGTTCCTCGTGGTGAGTGCTGCCGCCTAAGAGACAGACGATATGTGGTTTCTTACAAACATATCAAAAAGTCTAACACAAAATTCTCATCTGTTATAAGTGTGATGCTAAAAACCTCAAGAGGTTAAGTCACACTGTATTGTAACAAGTCAACATGTCACACTACATGTTTGGTAGTCATAAGATCTACAATACAAGCTTGTTCTAATGTGGTTCTTTATGCTCCTCTGTGTAAATTAACCTAAAACACTCTTTGGAGTGCCAGAAGGGGCAGACAGCACAAACGTATAGTCACCCTTACATGGTTTATGCTGGCGATGAAACATGTAGTTATTTATGGTTTATTTAATGAGGCTGTCAGTAGCTCAGACTATACCGCACAGAATAGTATGATGGCTACTGACTAATACACCCAAAAGGATGTGGAGGGAATCACTCAGGGTCTGGTTTGAGGTACCATCCCAGAATGCGCCTGCAGAGAGAGAGGGAAGCCACCCAATCCACAGCCAGTTTTCTATGAAGCATTATTCTGGGGAGAATATGGACCATGCAGTAGAATTAGTTGCAAGAAATGTAATTATAATTCAATACATTAATTTTTATAACAACTAAAAAACCTTATTTTATGGTATAGGAACATCTTGAAAAGTTGTTCAGTTGGTCAAGAAATTCTTCTTTGGCATAACTAAAAGGTCTATCAGCACACAAGATTTCAGGTTTTCACAGCAAAGTTACTGAAGGTTCAAGTCTTCTGGGATATCATGTTAACTGGTAAATAGTTATCAACATTCTGAACCAATGTTCTGAGGAACGACAGTACTGGACTGCTTAAATGAAGATGAAGGCATTATGATCCTCTGCAACAATGGTAACTACTTACTAATCAACATGGCAAAACATCCCAGATGATCCATCACCACGTTCACAAAAGCCTGTCATTGCACCCTACCCTGAATCATTTCAATCTAGTCTATCTCTTCCCACCCTATTCCTATAATGGTTTCTGAAAAACAGTTTGCATTTATTACTTCCCAGATACATGATGTTACATCCTGACCATCTCCTCTTTCTTGACTTATGTCACACAACAATATTACAGGAAAATTACAAGAAATATGGCACTGCAAAGAGCCTATAGACAATCTAAACATAACACTGTGCCACACTTATGCCATCTGCATGCTGGATAATTAAGAAAAAATACAGTCATAATATGTAATACCTATTACTTTCTTCATTCATACACCTGATCTGGTAAAGTAAGTTTTGAGGTCAGACTTCCAAAAACTGAGAAATTAATGTGACTTACGCAATTACAATCCATTTAGGTACACTGTTCATATACAGTAAGCCAAAATCAAGCAAATCGTCTTTTGTTCCAGTGCATGTTGGCACATTTTTTTGAGTAAATGTGTGAGGAGATTGCCAATTAGGTGGAACATAATTTCCATTGCAAAACTGGTATATAATCTGCATAATTCTGTTCCCTGCTATTTGAAACTGTCAATGAATACAAATACCTGAATAAACCATTTGGGTAAGCATATAATACTGACTGTGATGAGTGCATGCAGTATCATTAAACACATGCTCCTGTGAAATTTGACTACAGTTCTTAAATTTATTATTCAATCTGTAGTTTAAGGAGATAGCTACCCAACATACATAGAAAGGTAAATGAGACATTGTTTGTAAGTCAAAATTTAGAAAATATTTTGACTGAGTAAAACTTAAATATTATAACCAATAAATTTAACATGACAAAATTAACAGAGACATATAAATAACTTCTTCAAAGAAATACAACAAATAATCTAGATCCTAACAATAATTACAATGTACTACACAATATCTACAATGACAATCTGAGACGAGTCCATGATGCAAAGATCAGAAAATGACACGATGCTACGTTCCGTCTTTTTACATGTGCACAATTCAGTTGCTAAAATTCATTATTACTGAGCACCACAATGAAAAAACTTGTACATAAGAGTAACAGTTATATGTATTTGTCACCTTACCACAGAGTGTGATGCCTGTTCTGCTGGAAAACCAGCTGTATTCTAAAGCACTGTGATTCCTTACTTAAACGTGGAAGTCAATGAAACAACTACATTCATAAAAGTTCTTCTTACCATGAATGTTGGTGAAGCGGTAAGATTCTAAGACTTGAACATGAAAGGTACTTGATCAAAATTTTGGTTATGCTGCTGTCATGCCACTGTCCCTCCAGGCCAGGACTGCCCCCTTTTATATTCTTAATCACTAACTATTCATGATCATCTTTCCATCTCACTTGACAGTACATAACCTGTGCAGCTGCATAAATATTTAACCTAAAGGCAGCGTTTCCAGGTTTCTCACAGTAGTGTAGATTAGGTAGCTATTCCTCTCAAATATTATGCTGCATCAGTGAGTGTTTGGTTGCTGCTGTTTCAAGACAATGTAGTGGTCTCAAAATGTGAGGAACCAAATACCCAGTATCATGGCGTAACATCCCAGACGAATAGATACCTCAACCAAAGAAACAATCAATCTGTCAATCACAAACATTCTTACAGACAGACTTCACAAGTTCAAACATTACTAAAATTAAATATTTCAAATGTCATGACTCGTCACCATATTCTTGTTGAACAAGAAAAATTAAGCAAATACCTGTGTTAATTACAGTACACATGTTTATTTATTTATTCTAGTGGTGTTACCATTCATGAAGCTATGACCATGCAAAAAATTTATTAAGCCATAGAATATAGATATATTACACTTGACAAAAAAATACACAGATGATACATCAAAGTAATTTTCTAGGCTGCAGAGATCCTCCATCAGAAGTGGATGAAGAACAGTTCAAAATACTCTCTGCATGAAATTAAAGTAAAATTAACCCACTTAATAAATTTAAATAACACAATTTACAACAAACTTGAAACTAGTTTAAGGAAGGGACCTCTGACATGACAGGCAGAGACACAAATTTTAATTACTTTTGATGGCAGGTTAGATTATCTCCAAGTCTTCCCACAATAAGAATCCTAAATAATTTATAAATGGTAGACATAAACTATGTAGAAACAAATTTTACACTTCAAAAATAAACTCCTTTTTAATAACCTGCAACATAATAAGAATGTTCCATTATATGTAAAACTTACACGTGCTACTGACAAGGAGCCAACTACACTGTACAACATTGCAACTACAATCACACATAATGATGTGTGAGGTAAAAGGTCAAAGCACCAGTTCTACCACCACTACAATCAGGAGACAACAGTGAAGGCAAGATACAACATGCGTGGAGGAAGGCAGTGAACTGGCATGGGAACAGCCAACACAAACCCCCCAAGCTTCTATATCAAGGATGGTGACTCATAACAACAGCAGATGCTAAAAATGGCTTCATACAACAAGGCGAGGCAAAGCATGGCAAAGCAAGGAAGTCTTCTCTCTGCAAACTCTCAGTCCACGAATTTTCATCTTCAAGAACTCCACTGAGAAAAGAGATTATTTACCTTAGATTGCAAATAAAATATGCCACAGCCTGAGTTTAACAAACAAAATGCACCACACTGACTAATAACTGTCTTAGCCTCAAATCGAAATGCATCACAGTGGCTAACAACTGCCTAAGCCTCAAAACAAAATGTATCATACTGGCTAATAACTTCAGTTCCCAAAACTCCAAATTAAGATATTCTAATTAAACACACTTTATGGCATAAAAAAAGGGAGCCAGGGAATTTCAGCCAGTATAGCGATGAGGTTACTGGCTGGATAGTCATGAGTTTGAATCACGGTAGGGGCAAGGAATGTTTCTCTTCTCCAAAATGTCCAGACTGGTTCTGGGACCCACCCACTTCCTATTCATTTGGCACCAGGGTTCTTTCCCAGGTGTAAAGCTGCTGGTGAGTGAAGTTAAGCACTCATCCCCAGCTACTGCCAAGGTTGAGGATAAGTGGAGTTATACCCCCCACTCCCCCTATATGCCTTAATGGCATCGACTGGGAAAAACTCTATAAAAGTTACTTTTCACAAAGCCTTAAAATGGCCTAAATTAAAAAAAGTATAACCCTGACAATTACCATACACACGGAAAAGAGTATGGATTCTGACAGAGGAAGTATTCAATAGTAATAAGGCCACTTGGAAGACACGTTTCTTGGTCTTCACAAAAGTGGTACAGGTTACCAGTATGACAAAAATGAAATGCTTGGCCAATGAAGTTGAGTAGGACATTAATAAAGAAACTTTCTCCAAACAGAACACACCCGTTATAATTATATGATTAATAATATCAAGGGAGACAAATGAAGCAGATCGTAAGTAACTAAGTAGCTAACTGCATGAAGCAGAGTAGTTACTGACAAGCTAACATGTCATTATCTAGTCAAGAAATCTCCCACATTTTATGGAACCAAAAAGTTAATTACCACATTTACAACTGTCTGCTACCTGTCCCTATCCTCAGCCAGATCAATCCAGTCCATTCCTCCCCATCCCACTTCTGCAAGATCCATTTTAATATTATCCAAGGTGCAGCACCCAGTACTTATGAATTCTTACAAAAGGCATGCAGAAATTTATTCCACACTTACAACATCTACAGCTTTTGGTAGCAACATATGCACAGCAAACTCCTCTCTCTCTCTCCCTCCTCTCCCTATCTCTCTCTCTCTTTCTCGCTCACTCTCCCTCTTCACCCACCCCCAATTGCTATGCACAGAAGTTAGTGAGGACAATATCCTTTCATCTGCCTCATATTCCCTAATGTGATGTATCATTGTTTAAGCTGGCAATGTAACATACACATTTTTTTTGGCACACCTGCAGCCACATTTAAATTTCTGGCTTCACTAAGAACATAACTACAACCATAAATCTTACAAATGGTCCAACTTTTAATAGAAAACCCTACCTTGCTCTTTGTCAGTGGGCCAATTTCAAACAAACAATACAGTCACAATGAAAATATGCTTCACACCGCTAAATACCTCAACTAACATGATTTTTCACTTTCATACCATCTTTTTCAATGAATATAAAGAGGAAATGTTAGTTAACCTTTTGAAAATACAAGTAGAAATATTCTGTTAGACACGGCTTTATTGTATAATATACACAAATTATCTAGAATATAAATTTTAGCCTAATAGCACCATCAGGTCTGATACAAGAATGTATGTCATATTTGTTAGAATTACAGGTGTTTAGAGATGGAATTCATGGTCTTTCTACACACACACACGCACACACAAAAAATCAGTAATGCAATTTTATAACATTTAAAATATACATATATAATATTTATAATATACACAGGATAAACAAAAACGCATGATAGACCTATGAACTGTGAATCTACACCACAATACAAGACAAAAATAGTATATGAACATATGCCATCTGAAGCATAGATTCTAAGTCACAGCCTCCTGACAACTGAAGGAAATGTTCAGTGTCCACAAGCATTGCAGGAGACAGTCTTCTAGGACCCTACTTTCTTCCACCATGTCTGACTGGGGCTGCTTATCACAGTTTCCTACAAAATGTCCTTCCAGAGCTGTTGCAAGATGTGGCTCTCCAGAGTACAATTCATTTACTGATCACGCATGTTGATGCTCCACCACATTTTCTTCTCACAGTTCAGGAATTCCTGAATAAAGTGTTTCCAGGACGATGGATAGGACAAAGTGGACCAACAGCATGGCCTGCTTGCTCCACTGATTGAAATCCTTATATTTTTATCTCTGGGGACTTCCAAAGTGCAATGTTTAAGTTATGAAAGCCAGTGACATCCACGGTGTGCAACAACAAATACAGAATGCAATTGAGATGGAATTTTCTACCCATTCTGACCATCACTGTTCAGACATACAACACTCTGCACAGATGCTCAAGATTGACACGTTGAGCATTTTCTTTAGTCTCAAGGAGGTCATAACTCAGAAACCTTCTGAAGTATGCTTCAGAAGGTCTATTTTCACAAGACATTTTCTTCTTGTATTGTGGTGTAGAATCACCTTCTGTACATTTGGCTATGCATTTTTCATTCACCCCATATAATATTTTAACAGATTCTACCAAAAATCGCATCACAATAGGTTTGTTCTAAACTCATTCTGATATATTTTATCAAACAGTTTTATGATGTGTATACAGTACACAATAAAGATATGTCTAACAGAATATATGCAACTATAGGTCAGTTTGTACAACAGGATGCAATCTATCAAATTAACCCTCTGACCCTCTTAAGTTCTTTTAAGCAGTACATAAATATTCAGTTTCCACTGCACAGAAAAACAATGCATCTGTATTACAAAGGCTAATCATTCAAGGCCGCTTACGAAAAAAAAAACTGGTTTATTCACAGAATCGTATGAAAAATACACCCTGAAGACTGAATCGAGAGTTTTTTACTGTCAAAGGATGTGATATGTATGGTAGCTCAACACCAGTTTACAGACTCTATAATTCAAAACATACGACACACAATTGTCTGTCATAGACAAACTGACTCTGATAACAAAACCTGGAGCCTGAATGATAACACTACATATGATTTGGAGCCACTTCAATAGCTCTCACAACCACACAACCTGTTTCCTTTCATCCATTCTTCTAAACTGCTGCCTAACAGAACATCACACCACAAAAATTCTATATTTTCTCAACATGTGTAGCTCATCTTCAATGTCACCTTGAAACAATACTACCCCAACATATAAAAGTACTTGTTTCTAATACTGTCCTACAGTTTATTATATGCACATTTCCTAGTATCTTATTTTGAAAGCACTATTAACTAAACCAAAAATCAATGTGCATGAAACATTCAGCTTCCCTGTCCTGTCATTTCATACATCTGTTAGTGTCAGAGCTGAAAACAGCTACAAACAGGATGACAACAAACCAGTAAATGCTTACTATTCTGTTATTGAATATGTTAGTTATGAGCTGGCAGCAGATGCCAGAGTTGCTGGTACTTATCAACAAGATCACTAAATGTTGGCAGCAATAAGCAGCAGTGGAAGTTATGCTTGAGTTGTGGGTTTAGTAACAACTTTAGCATCTTACTACACACACACACAGAGCTAGATCATAAAATTTGTTACTAAAGTGAATTACGAACTGCTATACTGAGGTTGGGTATTTTTGACAAGGTTTGTTTCACAGCCAAAATACTGTATGTGCAGAGACATTTTCTCAATAGATTTTAAGCTCAATAATTTCCCACCAAAATTTCAACACACTTTATGCTAAGAATAAAAATAAAAATACAACTCTCAGCCCTGCTTATGTTTAAAACTAGTGACAAATATGCTGTGATACACATCATATGAGTCATGCAAGTGCCGCATAATATAATACATACTGCTCAATAAACTGAATTGTACATCTGGTACGTATGTTGTTGACCTTGCTGTGGAAATGTATCAGTCATACTTCCTGAAGATGGTCCATTGAAGATTAAAACATGTCAGAGTAACACAGTGCTAATAAAGTGGTGTGAATAATGTCAGTGTACATTAGTTGGTTTCTATATTAAGTACAGATCATATTATGTTTCACAACACAGAACAGGATGCTAAAAGAAACAGCCACATATGTGTAATGCCAAATTTCAATACATTCTACATAAAAATGAACTACTCATGCATGTATATACAGGTTTTTCACATTTAAATACAGTACTAAACTGGTATGAGAAAATATGTTTTCAATAAACTTTATTAACCTAATGTGAATTACTCTCATGCAGAGGACTCATAATAAGGGATGGAAGAGCAGATGGATATTCCACATGTTAAAAAAAAAACAGGTCTCTAAGCACAAACTTCTCTTACAAACAAATTCAAAAGTTTTATTATCAAAATTTCTTGGAAATCCCACTGTACCTCAATATAAATGTATATATATGACACATACAAGAGTTGGTTGTTTGTACTGCCAGTGCTTCCTTTAACATTTTCCTTTGAATTGCAGTTCAAGCCCAGCTGTGGTTATTTCCACTATATGTACAGTGAGTCATCAGGTTAGCAGAAGGAGAGGGTGCTGCAAAGGGGCTTATAATTAACTTGTGTCACACGCATGGCCAAACTCACACACAGAGACCAATGGCAACAATAAATCAATGTAAGGATGTGGCATTAAACTGCAAATATATTAACTTATTCTATATGAGTTAGAAAAACATACTACAAATATGGAGTGCACATATAATGAAAACTGCTTAGAATGACACCACCCATTTCAGGTAGGTTTCCATTTAATTGAAGGGCCTACTTACACTAACTAAATAATTCCATAGAACAGAGTCCTTCTTGGTAAGCTACCAGTCTTCTTAGCTAGTCGAGAAATTACCCATGTTTAAAGAACCCAAAGTTCATTACAGTGTTCACAAGAGCCTGTCACTTGCCCCCAACCTAAGCCAGTTATATCCAGTCTACACCAGCCCATCCTATTTCTGTGATATCCATTCTAATATTGTACTCCAACCTATATGCAGGTCTTCCACGTGATCCCTTTCCCTCAGGTTTTCCAACCATAGCCACATATGCATTTCTTTTTTTCCCCTTGCACACCACATGCTCTCCCATCTCATCCTCCTTAATTTGATCACCTGAAAAATATTTGGTGGGTAAAAACCATGAAGATCCTCATTACGCAATTTTCCTCAGCCTCCTCTTACTTTTCCCTTCCAGAGCCACTGTGAGCAGGTTCAGGCCCCTGTGAAAAAATGATTTGACTTTGCCGGGGAGGGTGGACTGGCTATAACTCTATACACTAAATCAGACTGACTCTCAGTTGCAGAGTGACTTGGACTTGGGCTGAAAGGGTTCATTTGTACAATTGACAAATACTGATACTACTGAGAAATACAAATACATAAACAACATAGTCAGATTCTGGGCCCCCTTCTGGACTGACAGGCACTGGAAATTTGTACCAGCTTCCCATCTTGTCGGCAATGCCTCTTTCTTAGATTCAAATATCCAACTCAGCACCCTAGTCAAAAATACCCTCAGCCTATGTTCATCTGCTACTGTGAAAGACAAAGTTTTACACCCAAATGGACAGAAATACAGTTAATATATTTGAGTCTTTAAACTTTTAGGTAGCAGACAAGAGACCAATGACTTGCAAACAAATGGTAGAGAGCATAAATCATTCTAGTGAAATGAACTGAACTTGTCAGAACAATATTCATGGTATAATCATTTGTCCTAACATGTCCATTATGCTAGTGAATAAGAACACACAAAACTGTACACCTTATGTGAGAGGAATCGTCATCTTGATCCATTCATTTATCCTGGTTTAAATTTTGTCATTCCCTTAAAGACAATACAGGTCTTTGTGTTCCCACATGGAATCTTAGGGTGCAGACACACCACAGCAGACCAGACCAGCCATGCTGGCCAAACAGCACTACAATCAATCCCAGTCCAAACAACCGAACATGCGCTATCATGAAGATCAGTCGACTAATGAATCTGTCAACATGGGTGTGTTTAACTGACATTTTATTAGTTTCTGAATATAGTGTGGTAGTTAAGATTCTGATGTAAATCCAGCCTTACAATGAAAGGACGTTACATCCTTATTCAAATTGTTTTGAAATACTCTTACTTAGCCTTCATAATACAGTTCTCTTTATGTTAACAATTTGCAGGCCACTTCATTACCCCTGTTGGAACACTTCAATGATAGAATAATTATGTGCAATAGGGCTATTCTGTACAGTCACTGTAATTAGAATTAGAATTTTACAGTAGACACAGTTCAATTGAAAACCAAACCCAATCATACATGAAGCTTACCAGCCTTACATTTCTGCACATAACACATATAACTTAGCACACATCAGAGTAGGTGATAGAAATTAACTCCTCAATCAGACATGCTGGATTTCAAAACAAGTAAAACATTGGGAGGCCATATTCTAAATCTCCTACGACACTTTTCACATGATTTCTTCCTTATACAGCTTTCCACAACATTAATCCTCTGTATTCAACTGTACTGTTATGACTATAGAAGTCAGATGATTCAGTACAACTATACACGTGATAATAGCACTGGCCATGTCTTGAGGTGGCCTATGTCAGCAATTTCTAGACAAGGACTTTAAACAGTATTTAATAATTTGTTCACTGGGTGTCAAGCATGCCTGACAGCTGAAGGAGGACATTTCCAACACCTACTCTAACATGCAGTAAGCCACATACATAAAAATGTATGGCCGTTGCTTGCCATGTGTGTGGGTCCAGGTTTCAATTGAACTCCCTGTACTATGGACGTAGAAAAGTCATGGCATGAACACGATGCAGTACAACACAATACAAATATGAAGTGCGTGATTTGTACAGTTATATCATCTAAAGTCCACTTGTTTTAAATTTTACTATACTGTCTACAAAGAAAAACAGTAATGAGAACAGGTAGGTAATGACTGGCAAGAAAGGGTATGCTATATTATTAATTTGCAGGACAAGTTATAACTATTGATTTTTCAAACTTCAACACTACTAACATGCCTTGAAAAGCAAGCAGGCCTAGGCTAGTTTGGCACTTGGCTGCACTTAAGTTGCATCACACAATAAAACCCAGTCGATTATTTCAATATCATAGTGTAAATTTAAAGTTAAAACATGTTTTATCATCAGCAGCAAATTACTTGGAGTTTGGTTTGTAATAATTTGATGTTACTTTACTATAAATAATTGGTTCAACTTGGCAAAGGCACCAACCCCTTGAAGACTACTGGCTACTTCATGTACTTCATTAAATAATTGTACATTCTGCACATAGAGTGCATTTATAGCTCATGAAACAGCAATGTGTCCTAACCCATTCATATACAATTTTGTAGGAGATGTAAGAAACTTGATAGCTCATTAACAGGCCAGCACTTAAACATGTTACGTTTTTATGATAGAATAAGGAGAAGCTTTTTTTGGGGGGGACACAACATTTTGACAGAAGGTGTGTTTGTAACCCAACTGTCTTGTAATGCTGCAGTCTCATTTTTATGAATTGTGTGGGTTATGACAAACTGATGTTTCATGAACATTATGCTTTTTACATTCCTCAGAACAAAGAGTGATTACTTCCTTATACAGCATTAAATTAACAGCGTTTATAACCGGATGGAGAGTGTCTACTGTGCATTACAATATGAACCTGTAAGTACATAAAATTGAGGTTACTTTCGCTGGAAACTCACCGCAAATGCCCAGGTTTGACACCAGGTCATTTCATGTGAGATCCGTGGTGGATAAAGTGGCACTGGGACACGGTTTTGTCAGAGTATTTAGGTTTCCCCTGTCAATAACATTCCACCAGTGCTCCATACTCATCATCTACATGTTGCTCTTACTGGAATGACAAATGACTGAAGCCTGGGAGCCTTCCAAAAAGCGTACTCTTTCAGAAATAGGGGAGCATTGGATAGGAAAGCACTTTTCACTTTTTTTTTTTTACTTTGAGTGCTGGTCACTTTACGGCAACATACGGCACCAGTATAATCGGAAAAGAGGTCTGGACTGTGAACTGACAGCTGAAGATAAATTAGTTATCTACATCAGTACAACAGCTAAAAATAAAGTGTGCAATATACCACACTAGTATCACTGTACATGTATACTCTAGTAAATTTACATTCTCAATAATACCATAATGCAATTAGAAAAGTGTAATAACTCAACAATACATACAACACCAGACACAACTTCATGGGGCCTGCCTGCAAATTATGTGGCTGGACAACCAGCATAGTCTAATATCAGAGTTCCCAGTCAAACTGGCCTGGTCTTGTCTGTTTCAGTGTGTCTGAACCCTCAGGGACTCTTCAATGTTCTATGTCAGTTCTCCATGCAAGAATTGTCCTGTGCTAGATGCACATCAGCTGCAAATTGGAGACACATTTAAAACTAAACCACTAAAAACACTTTTTAGTGTTTGTTCTTTCATTTACTAAATCACCTTATCAGGGGTGAAAAGGTGAACATTAAAATTGTTCTGTTTAACTCTGATTTATTAGTTAAATTGTAGTCATTATCATTTTGTGTTGTGTTATGGCCTATTCTTTTCATGTTTGTACATACACACTTTGTGAATCAGTTTTATTTTTAAACTGACTTACAAGCTAGAAATAAACTATATTATTATTATTATTGTTACTTACTTACTTACTCCATGGTGCAGAGTCCTTCTTGAGAAGCTAACTGGTTTGCAGCTAGTCAAGAAATTCCCCACATTCTATGGAACATGAAGGTTCATTACCGCACTCACAAGCGTCCGCCACCCGTCCCTATCCTGGGCCAGCCCAATCCAGTCCACATACCCACATCCCACCTCCTGGAGACCCATCCTAATATTATCCACCCATCTAAGCCTAGGTCTCCCCAATGGTCTCTTTCCCTCCGGTTTCCCTACCAAGACCCTATACGCCCCCCTCTCCTCACCCATACTCGCCACATGCCCAGCCCATCTCATTCTTCTTGATTTTATCACCCCCACAATATTGGGTGAGAAGTACAGATTATTATTATTATTATTATTATTATATTAAAATATCCATATAATGGGTTTTGATGTGTATGTTACAATTACGTACTATATTCACCTCTCTATTTGCTTTAACGATGATCTTAAATTGCCTGCAACTGTAATAATGCTTTGCTTCTCTTGTGTCCTGGGGTTTATTCTTGTCTTTATTTTGTTTTTATGCGTCTTGCTGGTCATTACACTACTGAGTCAGAACGTAAATAAACAAGACTGCCAATGTTGTATTCTGCAATGCAGCACAGATCTAACCAAGGCATTCTTTACTTTCCAAAGGACATACAGTAGCATGGTGCATGCGTAAATATATTTTAACTTATACCCATTAAATAAGTATGGCTTTCCCCATGCTGATTTTCACTAAACTTGCAAATACTCAACATGGTTTTGTGTGGATCTCTTACACAATTTCACCCAAAATGAAAAAAAAAAAAAAAAACATAGAAAGTATTGACAGAAACTCAATTAGGCCTGTCAGTGAGATATGGCTTTAACCGAGCCGATTCTCATGAAACCCAAATTACTTAATAAATTTTTGTGGACGTTTTCAGTACAGAATTTATCCAAATTGGACGAAAAATTGGAAAATAGGGCAAAATTTCACTTACTGCCTGAATTGAAGTACAGATTTAAACTCACCGATTTTTCACGAAACTCATACCTGCTTAATCACATTATGTGAAAATCTCATGTATCGAATTGCGCCCAAATCGCCCAATAAATTTGGAGAATACAGGTAGAAATTCATTCACGTCCTTAAGTAAAGTATGTCCTTACGTAAAGTAAGACTCACGGACAGTGGGCCGATTTTCATGCAACTCACTCTTGATCGACAACTTCTTGTAAAGAAATTCTATACCGAATTTCATGAAAATCCGACAATCTTTAGTCCTTGATACTAGGTCACAGAGAGAGGGACGTGGTCGCCACATCAGGCACTTTTTTTTTTAACTTCGTGACGAATAATCCAACAAGAATTCAATGTGTGTGATTAGATCAATAATAATAGACTATTCACTCTTCTCAATATGTCTGCTGGCAAACCTTCACCCATACCTGACTGTCGGTGGGATTAGGCTCAGTCGGGGGAAGGAGAGTCATTCTATCCCCCAAGATCAAGGGCGTGGCCTACGGAGTTGCAACTATAAGGCACGTTTGTATAGTGCTGCTTTTTGTCCCACTCTTAAGGTATTTTGGTTAAACCTATATTCTCTAGATATTTTAGGAAGTTTATGGTGATCACTCCTTCCGCCGAGATAACTAAGGGATGTACAAATACGTTGTTAGGCTTCCCGATACTGTATTATTATTATTATTATTATTACTATTTTTCTCCTTTATGCAAGGTATCTACATTTATATGCCTGAAACAAACCATATTTCCAGGGCACATTAGTGTCACAGCTATTCGGTAGTTACAATTTATGGTACACGTAATATTATTTCCAACGCTGAATGTTTTGTACTTTTACATTAGCACTTTCCGAAATATGTACGCAGTGCCTAATATGGCTCTTTTTTGTGGTTTCATGATTTCGTGAGTTCCCGATGTGTTGCGCGGGTATTTTCTGTACGATTCTGAGATGGTTCCAGTTGCCCCCATTATTACTGACATAATCTTTGTTTTTTACATTCCACACGCACTGTATTTCTATTGTAAGGTCTTCATATTTTAGAATCTTCTCCGCTTTAGTCTTGATCACAGTTCTATGTTCTGGAATTGCGACGTCTATTACCATGCATGTTCCTTTTTCACTGTCACGGGTTACCACGTCCGGTTTATTGTCAGAGATTTTTTTTTCGGTTTGCAATCGTTAACTACATAATATGGTTACCTGACCTTCACGACTCGTTTCTACTGATTCTGGTACACGTTCCTACCAGTGTTGTTTAATTCTATCCCTATTTCCTTGCACATCTTAAAGTGTAGTTGAGCACACACTCTATCGTGTTTCTTTATGTACTGTTCTTTTGCCAATATTGGGCACGCTGATATTAGGTATTCTACTGTCTCATCAAATTGGTGAAATAGCCTACATTTGATGTTTCTGCTTTTAATATGTCTGTTTATCACCATCATCCACTTTTGTTACTTGATAGAAGGTTAGTTGGTTCTCAAAACAGTACGGGTCTCACTGACCAACACTTCTTATTCACTGTTTTGCAAAAAAGTGCTAAGTATAGGCATGTATTAAGTATTACTGCTTTCGTCATTAAAATATATACAGCAGGGCGGAGATTAGCAGTTTCAAACGTCCATGCAATTTGTTTCGGATAATACCCGTTATGTGCGACGTCTATAAGCCGCTTCCGGTTGCCATATTCTTATTAGCCCTTTTTTCAAGTCTGTTTATTGTTATTATTATTATTGTTGTTGAAATTTTTAGCGTTTATTCACACATTTGATATTATTAATCACAAACAGCAACATATCTGACATAGTTTTGATGCCACATAATATATTCAGGCACAACAAAATGTGACTGGTCCCGAAATAAAACATAGCCACCACAGACCGGATACTGAACAGGGTACAATAAAAGAGAAATAAGTTTTGCTATACTGACAAGACAGCTGGAATGAAAAATGAAAATATGTTGAGTGACAGCAGGGCAGAAGAGCTCTTTCGGCAACAGACAGTAGCAACATGCCTAGTGTTTCAGATAATGTAAACGGCAGTTGTTTCGTAGCCAGGAATATCCCTATGAGTCACATGCACACAGATCCTCGGGGACACGTGTTCCCTGAGAGCCACACAGCCTTAGAACTCACAGACAGTAGACGACACTCAAGCTACGCCACACTTGTGACAGAAATATACAGCTGATTCATGGTACAGCTATGGCTAAAAGACTTGGACACTTCTGAAATTATCCACATATACTGTTCATGACTCTGAAGCAGATGTGTGTCAACTCCAAAATAAATAAATAAATAAACTAAAAAAGGACTGCATAAAGTAAAAAAAAAAAAGGAGGCTTAAGCTTCCCATATGTCCCAGATATACCGATTGTGAAGCCAGTTGTTAATGATGTCACCCCCCCCCCGCCTTCCATTTGGGTGTGCCCCAGAGCCAAACTGGTCATAGGGATAAGGGGGAAAAAACCCCAATGTCATCGCGAGGATTTTAACGCTAACTTTCCAGGCTGTAGGCCACCACTTGACTAAGTTTTCATGGCACCTAATTACAAATAGTAGTCTGTTACATTTAATGTCTGCTATGTTTTCAGAAAGTTGTCCCCCCCCGGCATTCTTCATACCCTCAAGGCACCTTCCTGTGCAACTGTGCATGAGTTTGTGGTTTCCCTCAATCGTTCCAAGTAAGGACCAGACGAGGAACAATTCTCTGTTTCTGTCCTATAGGACCAAGTACCCTAATAAGCCTGGAAATTAATTCATGGAATTTATCCAGGCTGAAATGTTGGCACGGAGCAAAACTACCAACAAGGTGGAATAACAGAACTAAAAAGAATAAGCGAAATTGCCTGTAATATGAGGCCGCCGGGATGGCGTAGGCGGTATAACGAATCGCCACGAGCTGTATCGTCCGGGGATTGAATCCCGGTGAGGACGAGATTTTTCGTGCCCGTCCAGACTGGCACCGACGCCCACCCTGCCTCCTGCCTCCTGCACAATGGGTTCCGGATGTCTCTCGGGGGTAAAGGGTAGGGGCGTGGGGTCGAGGCTGTGAATGGGTTGGAGCTATACATCAGCCTCCACTCCGTGACTGGCCAGACGTATCATGGGGTTACCTTTACCTTTCATCTTTGTACGCAACATGAACCAGATGGGAAATATGCATACTTTACTAGTACTAGTAACATAACATAATAATCCTTATGCTACTAAGTTCCTACACAACAATTACGGTTGAGAGGGCTTCATTAAATAACGCACAAACAGCTCAATCAAAACAGTAATGCTTGTTTGTACTTGGGAGGCACCCTATTTAAATTTTGGTCAGGGTGCCAGTTGTCCTAAATGAGCGTTTTATGATCTACCTCAGGAACATGCTGAAATAAACTATTACTGCTCCAATCCAATCCTTTAAACTTGACCACACACGGCCATTGCCGTCTGACACCAAATAATCTCGACAGCTGATAGTGTGGTTTCATAACCTATGAAACACACTATGGCCAAAATTTAACGTGACGCATAAGAGTAACTTCTGATAGGAACCCCCACCCCAAACTATAAATCACCAACCCAGATGTAAGGGATAATCAGAAATACATCAAAGAGTTAAAAAAAAAACCGTGCTCTGTAACAGGCAGCCATAACAGTGCAAACAGTAACTGATTTAAAGCTTTTGCTAACTGTATGATGTGTGCCAGTGGGCTGTGCTGCTGACGTTCAGAGGGACAAGTAGTCTAGGTACTTCAAAAGACAAAACAATGCTGCTGATCGCGGCGGCGGCGGCGGTACTAGTAGGGCGTTTATCGATGTCATCGTCATCGTGACAAATGGACGGATAGATGAATAAATTAATTAACTACCTGAAGCGTAGTCTTCTTCCAGATACTTAGAGTCATTCAGATATTGAAAACAATCCCTACTTTAATTGAACATGAAGGTTCATAACCATGTTCACAGAAACACATCAATAGCCCAGTTAACAAAGAAGAGTGACAATTTCTTCTCACAACTTCACATCCATTAATCCCTTGCTCCTACTAACGTAGCAGAATCAAGTAAAATGAAAACAAGCCAACCCCATCTAACAGATCACACCACCAGAAAATGTAATTTAAAATTTAAATACTGGCTGATAACACCATGCAGTAGTGTTTTAAATGGAATGGATCAAGAGTAGAAGTCAAAATTCAAAACCGAAAACTACATAAAAACCACAAAATTTCCCCTCAAAGTAAACACTTAGTAAATCAGAAAAACAAAAAATGTACATGTAAGATGTAAAATTAACAACCATTTACTTTCTCTACAACATATTTCAACCTTTAACAGGGTAGAAACATATTAGGGTTGAAGGAAATGGTTGCTAATATTACAACTTATATGTACAATTCTGTTTTTTTTTAAGATTTATTCTTTTGACAGATACATGGTTAATCATGCAACAACAACAACAACAACACATCTAGCATAATAAGATGGAACACCTTTCATTGTATTATCACTCACTAAAAAAAAACACTATTATAGAAGTATGGTGTTAACAAATTGGGAAATCTGTGATCATGTTTGCAGATCAAATGACCTAAATGAAATACTTCCTGCAAACAACAAACACCATATAATAAATTTGTAACTTAATTTAAAAACTAAATAACGAATTTAAAATGACATACCATTAAGATGACTGCAAGGAAACATTTCCCCCTTCCTGAGAAGGTTGCTTAATCTGACACTTTGTTAAACAGTCATTATTCAGCTAATTTTGACAAGTACTTTTACAGTGGACAAATCACTTGATAAAGTGACTAATGCAAACAAAGCCATGTTCATAAATTAGAATCAGAAATTACTGTAAACCACCTGACAATCTTTTGACATAAATGTCAACAAGGTACAGTTCCATGAACACAAGAAATAACTGATTTCCCACTCAACACTTGAACAAACTGTTAACTTTGCCTTCACCATACAACGACAATCACACCAACTGCAGAAGTTCCTACTTACTCATACGTGTGCTGTGTGTGCCTCATCTCTTAAAACTAAACACTCCTTGGCCAACAGCACAGAAGCCAAGCAGTCTGACCCACTGCAGGCACCCCAAAACCCTTCACCACACCCCTCCCCCCACAACTTCCTTGCTTACTGCTTGGTTTATTTCTGACAAACTACTTTGTCTGCCTGCCTACAAACGCTTTTACCCCACATTCTACTCTCTAGTAATACATCCAACAGTATCCTGACTCTCTCACTAATAGACCAATCTGTACATCCTATTAGTCACTAAGTACAATGAACCAACACCAGGTCCAATGAAAAGAACAAGTACTGATCTTCACAGATATGAAGTTAATGCACCTGTTTTCTATACAGGTCTTGGGTTTGTCTATTGTACCTGGGGATTTGTGCTAAGCAGTATGAGCACAGTCAGAGCATTACTCAGTCCATCTATGCAAATGCTGTGATAATACCTTAAAACAGAGCAACAAATTTTCTTTGGACTTACAGCCAGAACACACAGACTGAGCTGCACTTCCTGATCAGCACACAAATCAAACTTTACATTAGTTAACAGCATTACAATAGTACGTCCAGCAGTCACTGACAGTAGTACCAATGTAGCTGTGGATGGTCAACAGCCTGAAAAGATAGCTTCTGAGGCACAGTCAGTGTTAAGGTCGGATTTTTAAAAATCATAAGCTGACATATATTGAAAACATCTACTACTTCCCTAGACAAAAATTTTCTTTCACAGCAATACTCCCATCCCAACAATGCAACCTTTCACAAAAGAAGGTTCAAAATGCACAGAAACATAGGGCCATTATTTTAAATGACAACTGCTAGCCATTTCCTGTCAGATTACTTATGTTATACATCAAGCCCACTCATTGGCTTGCTCCCACACTGCTTGTAAAAGTGGATGTGATATATCTATAAGACATACATAGTCACTATGAGGATTCTGTATGATACTTGCTAGAATAAATGTCATAAATTCAGATGAAAGTTTCCTGTTGCACCTCTTCCAGGCAGGTCAAAACTTTATAAATACATGAAAAGTTTTCAAGCAACAGATTCTGCTCTGGATAGTAAGAGAACATACAGAAGATGTGTTCTGTGGAAAACCTGCAAGATACTGGTGCTACTTGTAGACTGGAGACACCTCCAAGAAAACCACTGGCTCACTTTGCACAGTAAACAAGTGTGTCTGCATCATCAGCACAAAATACAACTAAACTGCTGCACCTGCATCCATACAACACAACTGTGGTTCACAAACTCAGCACCACAGACTGTGAAGAAAGACTGAATTTTGTGACCTAGTATGTTCCTGAGGTGCAGATGGTAGCCTGCATAAAACCTCACATTAATCAACAAATGGCCCATACATGATGTTAAGGTTTATGTGTGGTGAGCTAGCACAACTAGGTTTCCTGGCTCCATTTATTTTTTCTGAGACCATATATTCACACTAATATGTTACACACATTCAGACACTACCTTCTGATCACATCAAAAACAATTCTATGCACGATGACCATGTGATAAAGTTTTAATATAATTAAAAATCATACCATCACTGCTCAACACACCATTCTGAATGCTTCCTTTCAGATCTTCTTTAATGCAAAGATTATTACTATACATGTTCCACTTTAACCTGCCCAACAAGTCAAAAAACCGAACAAGATTAATGAAATGATTTTCTTTTCTGAGACCATAAACATGCACCAATGTTACACACATTTTGACACTAGAAAACTGTTCTGCATATATAGTGCACAGCATAAGAAGAGCCAAGATAACATTTGGGAGTCATGCAGATAGAAAATATACGTTGAAGCTTAAGATTTAAAATCAAACACCAACATTTTACACTACATAACATGTGTGAACTGAGGCAGTAAGGACAACGAATATGATGACTACTGCCATGCAGTCTGGGAAGGCTGTCCCAATTGCTTTGGAGGAACCTACTTCTACCCTGAAGATAGTGGACACAGGTTCCACCAAAATGTCTCTCTACCAGACTATGCGGCATCAGATCAAAGAAGACATACATTCTTCACAAATAATCCAGATATACTATCAGCAATAAAATATCTGTTATACACACTTTACTTCTCTGAGAAAGTAATTTGTTGAAATTATGCCAACTACGGAAGAAGAAAGAGACTAAACTGAAAGGAAAATTACTCTCGTGACCACTCCTAAAATTCAGCCAGGGTTTTAGGCAGATTTGGTACAGTGCAACACACAGCAGCAAGAAAAATAAAACCAAAGAAACATGACATGGCAGATGCCCAGGTCTGTAGTAATAAAACATGCTGTCCCAGTGACGAGTGAAAGGGAAGTGCAATAACCTCTATCACACAGACAAACTGTTGCTACCGCCTGCTCACTGAAACCAGCCTCTGTCACCAACTTAAAAAATTAGTGTGTCTGCTCCCAAATGTAATTCTTTAAAACTGCAGTCTAAAATACTCAAAATACAATTATAAAAGAGGACCAACTAACCCCTCCATCATATCTACAGATGTCACTGGCCCATTCATAAAGCATTATTGGAATGTAGAACTTTCTATCCTTTCTCCCACCTCCTTGCATGTTTCTCTTTTCTTGTATGAATATAATTTCCAGTTGGTACTAAACATCTGGGGACCATGGTAGCACAGTGGTTAAGGTGCTGTGCTGCAAATCGGAAGGTCGCTGGTTCGATCCCAGCTGGTGTCAGTGGATTTTTCATTGACATAAAATCCTTCTGATCATACTATGGCCCTGGGGTCGACTCAACCTCTAACAGAAATGAGTACCAGGAGAATTTCCTGGGGGTAAAGGCGGCCGGTGCGTAAGGCTGACAACCTAACCACCATCCTGTGCCGTTGTCATGAAATATGGGAACCTTAACTTCCTGGAACCCTCTGGGCCACTCCAGGCCTGTAATGGGACTGCTTTATCTTTTTTTACTAAACATCTACACCACTGTATTCCGGATACAGTAACCATTTTAGAAAATAGATACATGCTGCTTCTATTTCACTCTTTAGTTTTCGTTATAGCATGGCAATCTAATTCATATGAAAGAACCATATTCCCAAACTTCACAAAATTCATGCTGCTCTTTTAGTACCTTTCAAGTGGCGTATTGTACTGTTATTCATATATTTTGGAATTTTCATAATGGTGTTTTAATCTCCTTATTGCTGCCTACTGTATAACATGAGTAATTGAAATTATTAGTATTATTATATTTCCAACTACCTTATAACTGACTACAACATTAGCTTCTCAACAGTCACAGGATGTTGTAATGGTCCAAACTTGCATTCAAAGAGTCTGTCTTCCAGCAAGTCCATAACCTCTTTCAAAGTGAGTTCTGTACAAAGTGTGATCTACTGTTTCAAGCACCAAGTTAAAATCTCGGTAATGTACTGGATATTTCTGTTATCCCTTATGTATCAAATGTTAATTCCATGCCATTTGATCCAAATGTACTGAAACATGAAATTTAAAAAATTCAAAAGTTTAAATTAGTCATATTTAGTTTAACATAATATGCCCATGTATTATGAATGGAAAGAGAAAATTTCAAACTTCTGACAATAAAAACAATAGGGGCTCCCACTGAGGAATATCAATGAAACAGAAAGAGCATTTAAGAAGACGTAATCCTAAAGGACAGAAAACACTGGCGAAGAGTGAAAGAGAAAGATATGTGCACTAAATACATGTCAGAGGATTGGCTGAAACAACCCACACAGAAAAAAAGAAAAAAACTGTATGATGATGTATGTCATGTCAAAACTTAAAATTAGAAACTCCATGTGATCACACACTTCAAGAATGTGAACCTTTGGAAAATAAAAACTAAAAGTATTTAGTGTAAGACACAAGAACTATGTATCATGGGTACAAAAAAAAGCTGCACTGTGAAAGATGGCCTGAGTGTTACTGCTTGACTTGTAATCAGGACACACCTGGTTTAATTCTCATCTGGATCACTATCTAACCAGACTAAAGCTTTCTGAAATTGTTTCCAATTCATTATACACTAATCATCCTCTCATTCAGCCCTATATAGCCAGAGCAACTGATGGCATCATTAACATTCAGTGTATGGCCTTCTAAATGCTAGGTTTCTGCTGCAGCCTGAGCACTATTCAATTTAAACATCTACCATCAAACATATTCCCTTTCCAAGGAAGAGGAAATACATTTAATGGGATACGATATGGGAAGAGCAACAGAGAAGAATAACAAAGAATGTGAGAAGAGCCTGGCAGGATACTGAAGACAGAAGAGACTTGGTGTTTAAAACAACCAACACAGAGTAAACAACATCTGATATGTTATAGTCTGTAACTGGAAATGGCATGTGATCATCACATGGCTTCAAAACCTTGAAGCCATGTGCCCTAAGCAGACTAAGACAGTCATCACAACACAAATCTGGCTATGTACTACACTGCAGTCAATCAATTCTAATTCTCAAACAATTTGTTTTGTGCAAATGTATGACACAAGGCATATCTACTTTAAACTCATGTAATTTTGTTTACCGATCAGATTTCATGCCATCTGACAGACTACAAAGACTGTCTTATTCACCCACTTGCAGTTAAAAAAACGATAATAGGACATGAGATCAGAGGTTCTTATGGCAGTGACTATCAAGACTACTGTTCTCAAGGATGTGATTTATCCTTAATCATTGCTTATTTAACAATGACAGTAGCTATACAGTGTCAATTCAGGGATGTGACACCATATAGTTTAGTACCTATATCAAACTACATGGTGTCACATCCTATGCAACTGTAATTTACATGTGTATATATATATTGATATAATGAAGACAAATGACTTATGCTGCACAGTGGGACTACTGCCAAACACCTGCTTACTCCTCTAACAGAAATGATAAAGATACAAAAATGAAGATGATAATTACACATAAAGTGAATATAACTTACTGTAAAGTGAAATACCAATAATATCTTTCGAAGACATCACCAGTGTTATTTGTGAATACATTTTGCCAACACACTGCCTACCAATTTTCATGCACATCTCATAATACCCTGATACAGTACTGGTGGACATGACATCATCAACAAGTGAACAGTTCTATGAATTGCAGCAGGCAACCAAGAATTTATAAATAAACACCATATGATCATGTGTTCACATGCAATCATAAAGAGATCATAGTCACAAACGTTTGTGGTCAAGAACAAATAGCAAAGCTCCAAAGCCAATATTTTACTTAAATGGTGTTGCAATGCAATGCGGCAGAATGGTTGGCAAGCCATACCAGGTGTGACTCAGTGAGATTAATCAAGATGATGAGATTGCAGCAACACACCATTTTTCACACAGCAGCTGCTGGAAATAGCTTAACCCACCACAGCTTAACACTAGGATTGGAATGAAGTTGAACTGTTATGTGTCAAGTCACTGCACAGTGATGAGTTGCCTCAGAACACCAGGACACAAGCTGGCTTCATCACTGTCTTAAAGTTCGTTCTGGCTAAAATGCTGTCATTTTTTCTAGCACTGGCAAACACACGTAAAAATCTTTATAATTATAACTGAGACAGAAGGACAAGAGGATTTAGGACATGACGAAACTGAAAAGAATGCCCCATGCAACATATGTGGACAGTAGGGGTAATTAATTAAGTTACCTCATTTTTATAATATACAGGATTCTGAACAGTCAGAATATATAAATGCAAAGTATTCTATTAAAGGACAATGGCATCTGATGGGTTTAAAACACCTGAAGCCCACTAATGTAATAAAAAAAATGGCTGTTTAAATGAGCTGGCACATTTGAAATACATCTGTTTCTGCTCCATTCCCTAACTTTAATTCATGCTGCCCATAGAGAGAAATTTTACAAACATGCTTAAGGTAATATTCAAGCATACCATTCTACTTTTCATTAATACAGAATTTATTTAAATATATTACCTCAAAATAAAAACTGCAGAATTTCTTACAGAGCAACTAAACATAAAACAGCACAAACTGCTAAGTTTATAATGAAATACCAATGGTAAGACAATTTTAAACAGTAGTGACATATGGGAGGTATTATACACATATGCTTGCATTAGTTGAATCTGGCTGGGATCTGATGAGGGACCTTCCAAATATAATTCAGATATTACACTGCTCAACTACTCACTATAAATATTTCACTCTAAATTCATTGTTTTATTAATATCTAACATCAGTGTCTTGGAAAGTAGGTGGGATTTTAAGAGATCTGCAGCTGAAAAACTAACACTGCTTCGAGTTTTTATTTTCCAAGCTTCATCAGGAACTATACTTGTTATTCGTGCTAGCTCATTCAACCAGACTAACCATAAAGTTGAACATCCCAATGCCACCAAAAACAATTATGCATTCAAATTACAACAAAAAACAGAAAACTCAGACAATTTAGTATTAACATTACATTTTTCACAGCTTTCATCCTCTTCCCATAAATTTCACAAATGTAATTTAGATGTGCATGATTTTCATCTAAAACAGTGTGTGATTTGCATAAAATTTAAAATGGGTCTTCCAAAAAAATGACAGCCCTGACTGGCCAATATTATTATAGTACATAAAAGTGGTTTTTCCTTGCTATGAGGTAAGCCACATAAAATGTCAACTTCAAATCTTTAATAGTGTAGTACATACAGTAGATGACATTAAATTCTGGATACACATACATACATACATACACACACACACACACACCACACACCACACACACACACACACACAAAGATGTAAATACGACCATACTTCACACCTCTACTTTGAAATACATCACACATTCATTAAGATACCCAAAATTACTTCCCAAATAAGAAGCTTGAAATGGAAAACCTACGGAATTCTTTTTTTAAAGTCATGCTACAGTTTCCTGTCTCTCTCTCTTTCTGTCAACACCCAACATCTGTCTACCATGTGGTGGTCCCTCCCAGATGGTTGACTGGGCTCTCCTACCGTCATTCTGCCTCCTATTTCTAGCCTCCCATTTGCTTTCTGTCAGCATCTGTCTCCATGCCTCACTCATATACTTCTTGTTTCATCTCCAGCATCCCAAATCCCCATTTCAGTTCTTACACTTCTGAAACAATCCCCAACCACCCACCTACTTTATCACACAAATGACCTTTAACAATCAGTTGTTATGGGATTCTTAAGCATTTGATGGTAAAAGGAAGATAAAAGGCAAAGAACTTCTTGCCTAGCCAAGTGAACAGAAATTTCTCAAACAGGCATCTACATCATGGAGTTATACATTTCATTAATTTGGGGAGACATTTTTGAAAATCATTCTGCATACATCTTCTTCACAAATTGCCAATAATGCTACCTTTATAAGTTTCTTAGCAACAGTGCAGGATATACCCAGAGATTTCATAACACAATTATTTAATAATATTTAAGTCTTAAATGCTTGATACATATGACATGAGAGAACAACATAAGAAAATGCAGCTTCCTAAAAATAGTATATTGTTTATCTTAAGGTGCATTATTTTGGTACCGTAAGTCTGCTCCTGCCATATTCATTCCAAATAAATTTCATTACTGTACGTGTGTAGCATGAAATTCTTCCTGTAAACTGTTGTAATGACACCACTTTAGTGAAGGAGCATATTTTGTCTTTACATAACCCCTTTAAACAAATCTAACAGAATGAGATGGGTGAATGGAGGAGCCTAGAGATCTGTATTCTTCTGTCCACCTGATTATGAGAAAACTTCAGCATTCCTATAATACACTATACAAGTGTGGGGGTGCATACTTTAATGGAAAATTATGGAAAAGCAGGAATTTAGAGCATGTTAAAAAACATTAATTTCTACAGTCTTTTCAGTGAAGGAGAAAAATAAGAAAAAAAAAATTTTTTTTTGTGCTTGCAAACAAAACCCATACATTTACCTATGAAGCACTTCTTTCATATTATAGCTTCATGGACAGACTATATACCAAATTGCTAGAGTTATGCCTGTTTACAATTCCAAACATGTGGTAAGCAGCTTTATTACAAAATTCATCTTAAATCATCCATAAGATATAAGGGTGTCATGGCAGTGACAATACAGATAGTAATTTTCATGCTGCTACTGCTGTCATCATCATCATCATCATCATCATAAACATCCATGCAGCTATCACATCACAATTAACTATCAACATTACTAATTTGTTAAATCATACAGAGCTTCTGAAACACAAAAAATACAAACTTGTTTTAAGCCACAATTTGCTTTGTTGCTCTACCTGATCAAAATCGGTAACTATTTAAGTCTGAAGTAACATAAATCCTACACAGAGGTACGTTTTTAATGCCAGTACAAAAACAGTAAAGTTTTCCCTGACTATGCCACGAAGGCATAAGACTAACTCCACACATTCTTAACCATGCACCAGGAGGTGAGCGGTCAGCTTCACATCCTTGTCATTCTACCGCCAGGAAAAGAAATCTAGTATCCACTAAACATGAGGATGGGTGAACTGCAGGGCTTGTCTGGACATTTCTGAGAGAGAAAAATCTCAGGGGAATACTGAACAAGAAGAGATGCACAAGAATCACCAATCGTAATTCCATGACAAAATGTAGCAAAAGTACAACAAATTTATTGTTACATGACTTCTCATCTTATTGTGTCACAGATGGACAGGCAAAGTTAAATCATTTGGTCTTTAAGACATAGTTTTGGAGGTACTCTCAGCATTCTCCTGTGCCACAACTGAACAGCCAAAATCACATGCATTGTCAGGAAACATATTTTGCTAGTTGTCAGGAGGGCATGCCATGGAGTGACAACGAAGAATTAACATTGTGGTGAAAGGTGAAACAAGTTTCAGTGTATCTGTTTTAGACAGCTGCTCTCAATTCAGCGACATAATTCTCTCTCTCACTCTCTACCCCTTCTACCTCAGTCCCAGAAGCATGACTCATACAGCCCAGAGCTGACAATGAGCTACCTCATCATCCAACAGAAATGCAGCCACTTACTTGCCAGTTCACTACATTTCTTTCTCTTATGTTATGTTGAGTACACCAGGTGGAAAATTTCCAGAAAAGAAACAAGCAGTTCTGGGCAAATGCCCAAAGTAATAAATCCTTCTTCTATACACTTCATGAAGTTTTAAGAAGGATTTAATTTCTGCCCTTCAGCCAAATACAGAAAAGTCAAATCCAACAAATTAGTCTCCATTTCATGACGCAAATAATCAGTTAAAGGCCTTTTCACTGTATGTAGTTAAGACCACAAATAATTGCCAGTGTACCAGATGTGGTTCGTGGAAGTTAATAGTCTGGCCAACTAGCTACTGCACAGTTGTACACTACTAGATGTCCTAAAGTATCTTTCACTCTAAATACACAGCAAAACATATACAAATCCAGTAGGAACCAGAAATTCTCTCCCAGTGATGATATTATAAATGGATTACTCAAAGACACTTTCTCAACTGTATCAACTATTGTTTCAAAAACAAAATAAGTGCAAATTATAAATTTCAAAGAACGTTAAATACAGCCATGTTAAAAGGTACAGATTGAATAATGTCAAATGGCAGACTGAGTGTACACTGTCAATTGTGGCAATGTGCAAAGATTTCTGGAGTTTCATGTTCAAAGCTGACAACTCTCATTTTTCAGGGAAAACCTGTCACATTTTTTCATGAAACAGAAAAAAGAAGATAAAAGTGTGTCAGAAACTAGCAGTATTCCTGATATCACCAGTGCAAGAGCATCCCCTTTTTTTTAGCTGAAAAGCAAAAGCACTAATGTGCCTAAAATGTATTGATTGTAATTAGCTAGAGTTTAGAAACCACGAAAGAAATATAGATTCATCTATTTCACCACAAATCTTTCATCAAAATATTAGGGGACTAAAAAGCAAAAAGATGAATTAATAAATTATATAGAGATATATAACATTAATCCCCATGTACTATGCTTTAGTGAGCATCACATGCAGGAACAGGACCTGCTACATCTCACATTACCAGACTATATATTAGGATCAAGCGTCTCGAAATCCACAGAAGGATGGTGTGTATTTTAGTTCATATGACCTGTATTTCAGCAAAGTCAATACTTCACATAACTGTACATAAAAGGATTTGGAAATCAGTGCCAATGAACTACAGACTGAATAACCTAAATTAATTATATTAAGCTTATACAGAATGCCTACCGGAGAATTTAATCAGTTTATACAGGATCTAGATGATCCTTTGAAACATCTGTATAAACCTAAAGCAGAATTTTTAAACTGTGGAGACATAACCACAGATTACCTAATTGAAAGCAACCTAAAAAAACAATTAGCTCATTATTAACAGTATACAATATGTCTCACACAGTTAATTTTGAAACAAGAATTCAAAATAACTGAAGTACTACCATTGATAATATATTTGTGAATAACAGTCAAATAAATTTATCTTCTATATCTATCACAATAAATGGCCTAATGGGTCATGTTGCTTAAATTCTCACAATTAAAAATATATACGCAATAATAAACAAATTTCCTTTAAAGCAGAGAACCAGAATAACAGACAATGAAACAATCATGAACTTTCAGAATCTACTTACACCCACCTCATCCTACCACCCCCCAATCCCTCCCCCCCAAAAAAAACCGTGATAAAGATCCTAATCACATTTTTAACTCATTTCTATGCACTTCCTTAAACATTTTCCAAGCAGGTTTTCCAGTTAAATATAAATGTATGAAAAACAAAAATGAATGGATTACACAAGAAATAATTATCTTGCAAACATAAAAGAAGTATGTATGTCTTCACTAAGAACAGCAATGATCCAAAGCAACAGCACATTAAATTCAATACCACATAATCCTAAGAAACATCATAAAAAAAGCCAAGCTACATTACAATAGATTTATATCAAAATCTAATAAAAAAATAAAAACAACTTTGAACATTATAATGAAAGAGACAGGGAAAATTCATTCAGTGGAACAGGTTCCCACATGACGTGTGAAAGATGAAAAATCAAAGGATCCAACAGATGTGGCCAATGCCTTCAACAATTTCTTTATAACAATTATAGAAAAATGAAACATTCAACAAATACAGAAAGGACATGCTATCTCAATTCTAAAAATTCATTTCCTGGAAACTTCCCCAGCATTAAAATAATCCTAATCACTAACACTGCAATATAAAGCATTCTACATTCCCTAAAACCAAAAAAATCACCAGGTTACAATAAAACAACAAGTAAAACATTAAAAGCTTGCGCATCTCTCATTACTCATCCATTAAGCTACATTTATAATCACTCACTGTATACAGATAATTCTCCTGAATGTCTTAAAATTGCAGTAGTAAAACCAATGTACAAGAAAGGAAACAAAAACTAGTACGATAAATTGTAGGCCTGTACAATTATTAATGGTTAGTGTCCAAGGTATTTGAAAAAGATATGCACAGTAGACTAAGCCAACACCTGCATACTAACAACATACTAGTCACAGAACAGTACGGTTTTAGGAAAGGGATGCTAACTGAAGATGCAGCCTTCAAACTACAGATAGCATATTAAAATCTTTTAACCAAAAAATGCATGTTGGAAGAATTTTCTGTAATTTGGCAAGGGCTTTTGATTTTGCAAATCATTAAATTATGTAAGATAAATTACATTTCTACGGAATTTGAGGCATTTCTGAAGATGGGTTCAGGTCCTATTTAACTAACAGAAGACAGAAAGTTGAAGTAAAATAAACTAATCCAGCTGAAAACTTTTTCTCTGACTGGGGTAAAATGTTTAGTTCCCCAATTAGAGCCTCTATAGTTCATAATATACATAAATGACCTTCGCCTGCGAAGAAATTCTGTATTAGAACCAATATTATTTGCTGATTATACTAGTGTCACAATTTCAAGCAGAAATTTTGAAGATTTCTATTCAGTGTCAAATTTATTTCTCTCTCATATGATTAAATGGTTTGCTGCTAATAATTTAGTTCTGAATTAGATAATAAGAATATAATGAAAATCACAACAAAGAATTCAGCACATTCTACATTACATTTTGTTTATAAAGAAAAGCATATGGAGTGGACATAGAATACAAAAGTTCTTGGTTTACAAATTGATAACCACAAAAAATGGAAGAACCATATTGAAGAAATGATTCCCGCGTGGAGTGGAGCGTGTCATGCCGTTAGGTCAATGGTCCATGCATGTAACATTAGCACTCTGAAATCAATTTACTATGCATACTTTCATTCTATTATAAAATATGGAATAATCTTCTGGGGTAATTCCTCCAACAGTGGGAAGATTTTCACTTTACAAACGAAAATCATCAGAATTATGGCTGGTGCACAACCCAGAACCTCATGTACAAGTCTATTTAAACAACTCAAGATTCTACCTGTTCCATGCCAGTATACACTTTCATTAATGAGCATCATTCTCAATAATCAGGAAATTTTTCAAACAAATTCACCTATACACAATATTAATACAAGGAATAAGCTTCATCTTCATAGGCCAAATGCCAACCTTTCTTGTTTTCAAAAAAGTACATTCTATGCTGGCATTAACATTTTCAACAGTTTTACCACCTAGTGTGAGAATCTTCAAAACTTAAGGCAAAATTTAAAGCAGCCAAATACCAACATACACACTTCTTTTACTCTGTAGATGAATTTTTACACCGTAAATTTGTGTATTTATGACTTGTTCCACATCCTGCTGTCCTCATGACACACTAATGGATCCATGGAATGTACGTATGTGTGTGTACATGCATGCGTGCGTATGTACATACGTATGTACGTATGTATGACAGTCTGTTAACGAAAAGTGTATGCAGTTCAACTACTCGTGCGTGCATGCGTGTGCGTGTGTGTGTGTGTGTGCGTGTGGGCATGCACATCCACATTTACAATGAAACAAAATAGGCATTTGTCTGAACATCTGATGTCTGATAACTAATGAACCTTCAAAGTGGGAAATGAAATTCAACACAGAGAGAAATTATAAACAGACATGTATATTATATTAGAAACAATGTTGTAAGTCAACAATAGTACGCAATTTTCATGTTATGTCTGACAAATTTAGCATGTACAGAATCAGTATTTAAGTAACTGGTTCTTCACAAAAATGAAATTAAATAACAATACTAACAGTGACAGATCTGTTAGAGTAAAAATCTTTGTAAGAGGAAAGGCAGCTGTAAGAAGACTGCACTGACACTCATATTTGTGTTGCACCAAGGTATGATACGGTACTGAATAAAGCACATTTCTTGTTAAAACAAAACAAGAAGGAAATAACTGTTCTCACAAATGTATTCATAAATACAATCAGCAGTAGCTGAATTCACCTTTACTCAAAAAATTATGTGTCAGTAGAATTAGAGAAACAACTCACTGTTTCTGGAGGCTCTACCTATTGAAATCTGGAAGATGAACCTCAAGTGTCACAGAATTACTCTGTGATGATATGTGAGGTGGTGTTGGAGGACAATGCTTTTAGCAGCTGGTGTATAGGGGCATGATTTTATCCAACAAGGGTCACTAATCACTTACCATCAGCTTGGTTATGTTACAGACACAGGCCCATTCACCAGAGAAGTGCCAAGATGCTTACCAGAGTGTATGCATCATATGCTAGTTGTTATGCTCATATCATGGTACATATGCAGAATACAGTTCCTACAGAAGCATCTTGGCAATTCAGAGAACAATTTACAAATCTGTGAAAAGGTTCTGAGCAAATCATTCCACTCCAGACAGCAAGAAAACTTGCACAAGACATGTGTCAACTGCATCCATTAAGACTGTCGTGTCCGGCGACTTTAATCTTGCCAAGCGACCAATTATTTCCAGCTATAGTCTAAGAAGCAGGGTGCATGTGTGTATGGACCTTGTCACTCACCACAAGAAACGATACACATGCACCCATTACACACTCATTCTTAGGGGGAATTTTTTGCTTACCCCTTTGTTTAACTCTCTCTTGGGGAATCTTATGCGTATTGGACCGTGCATCATCTTGATATTTGAATAATGGTTGACCAACTGGACGTATTAATGTCTGAAACATGTTGAGCAATATATAATAAAGCAAGTGTCATCTAGTTGGTCAACCATTATTCAAATCTCTCTTGGGGGTTGTTGAATGAGATGTTCCATGTGGACAGTTGTTGTCCTGTTTGTATTTTTTCAGGGACTCGTAACCATATTTGGTAGTGCATCTGGTCCAACCACACCCTATGATGTCACTTGCTGCCCAAGTTTCGATGCTATTTAATCTAGGGGTTTGGACGCCTCACAGGACATTTTGGGTCGTCACGTGCTGCAGGAATCTTTGTCTGATCGCATAGCTAAAATTTCTTTGTTCTCCTTACGAGCAGTATTACAACTTAATTCACAGTGCGTTGCATCATTATCACCCCAACGCACTACATCAGTTATTTTATTGTATTCTCCGATCAACTAACCACAATAAACCTGCATCATTTACTCCTCAAAAGTGTGGTTGGAGTCTCGAATATCAATTCTTAAGCATTCAGCATGAGCCTTGAACCAGCTTCCCTCAGGAACCAGCCGCTTGGTCAACACCGGTGTACCTGACTTCGAACATCACACTCGGGATACAACAAGACGACTGTGGTTCACAGACTCTAAAACACAGATGTACTGAACCAAATTGAAGCGTCTCATCATCACCATCAGTCTTGTCATTGTCTTCGTCTTCATCACCGTCGATCATAATCATAATCATCATCATCACTATTACTGCTATTATTAAGTGGCTAGACTACAGGCTGGATATTCTGGAATTCATATCCCTGCAGGGACAAGGGACTTTTCTCTTCTTCCAGAACGTCCAGACTGGCTCCAGGGCCTACCCAGACTCTTATTTGAGGGAAGCACTTTCCCCAGGGATAACGTCACCATAGCATGAGGCTGACCACTCACCTCCAGCCTATGCTGGGGTTAAGAATTAGCGGAGATATACCTCCACTCCACCTTATGACTTTTTGGAATGCACAGTTACTTTACCTTAATTATTACCATTGCTACTGTTGTCATCACTGCCACTGTTAATACTAGCCTTGCTGTTGCCATCGCTGTCAACACCAATGCTACCACTGTTGTTGCTAGTAGTGTTGTTACTATGATTGTTATTGAATTCAACACAGAGGCCCTACATCTTACTGTTGACCACTAATACAGTGTGCTCAAGCATTCTATAGATTCACATTGAGGTTCAGAGTTTTCATTTTGTCAGAGCAAGAGATAAGGAAAAGAGAAGAATCTGATGCTGAGTCTTGAACCCAATATATAACACCTCAGGGACTGACACTTCTACAGTACTTCTACATTTTAAAGCTCTGCTGGAAGATATAATTCATTTTTAAACAAATCAACAAAAATAGTGAAATCAAACACAAGTTGTGAATAAACACCTGACTTACCAGTACCAGCTGGGGGCTGCAACTGATCAGACTCTTCCTGTAGCCGATGTATATGTTGCTGCTGATGCTGTGAATTGGCAGAGGTGACAACCATCTTGTCCAGTCCTGGCCTATTGCAGATTTCCATGTGAACCAGACCAGGTGGTGTTGATAGCGTGTCATCAAGGCCACCATAACCTGAGCCATTTTGTTGCCAAGTGTCCCCTTCCAGTTTCCATGCATCCTAAAGAACATCAGTTATGTGAGTCCAACACAAACCATCAGTCTCATCAGACAAGAAAATTTAGCTTAACAATTCTACTGTTTTTGTAAACAACAACCAGACCCATAACCCAGGCTCCAATAATTTGCCTATCTGTCTACCATAGGTGAATTAACTGAAACTGGTGGTGTGTAAATTTTAGAATCACTTTAAGCACATTAAAATTGAGTATCTATCACATTTGGTAGATCATCACAACAATTACCATATGAAATTCATTATATAAATACAGAACATAAAAGCTGTATGGTGCATAAAGGTGTTTCTTTATTGTATTCCTGAGCATGGCAACTTTATCCAATAAAAGTCAGCATCTGCAGGAACATCCTATGACAGCTGCCATTCTCAAGGAGATAATAAAAAATAGCCTGTAAATATGGGTGGAAAATTTTAATTTCATTAAGTGGTTAGTAAATTTATATTTCTGCAGCCATAGCTGCAACACAAAACAAGTGAACATTTTTGCCAACATCAAGTAATGCAGTTCGTAATACCCTTTTAGTTTTCAGCATTAATTTCTACACATTTAACCTTTGGATGAATGGAGTGGGTATTTAAATTTTAGTTCACAGTCTATGAAAAATGTTAATATTATTTGAACAGAAAAAGAAAAATTCATGAAATAAATGACTTTTTTTGGAATACAAAACAGAGATTAGGCAGCATCTCTTACAAATGCAGTAAATTTCCTTGTTGCCTAAATATATAATATAACTTTCTAGGGGAGTTTTCCTATGTGTTCACATTTGGCAATGCATGCATTTAAAAGGTTAGGAACAAAATTTGTGGCTGACCGCAGAAGGCACGGCCCCTGTGTCCTATTTCTTGACATGTGACAAAAAAATACTGGTACAGGTGTCTGGAAATACCATCAATAAAACAAAGCATGTAATCACTACAAGTGCAAAACTGCAACGCCTGTATTCTTGAAAGGCACCATGATTGGAAAGACCAAATCCTTATGAAAAAATGAGGATCAGAAGCAACAGAGTCACTGTTAACATCAATCAAACACTAATATTCTAAATCTTATGCGTATTGGACCGTGCATCATCTTGATATTTGAATAAAGGTTGACCAACTTGATGACACTTGCTTTATTATCTACTGCTCAACATGTTTCAGACGTTAAAACCAACAGACAATCCCGCTACATAACACCAGCACGCCTCAAGTCAGCCTACACAATGCAACAAGTAGTCGCAAGCTCCTGAAGATGGACGTATTAACGTCTGAAACATGTTGAGCAGTAGATA
>Ga0136643_10000433_pt1 | contig 45879 bp, 44 predicted proteins | sample TergutLab28metaG_FD_96883 | JGI IMG/M metagenome (GOLD analysis project Ga0136643, IMG submission 96883) | Labiotermes labralis P1 segment gut microbial communities from Petit-Saut dam, French Guiana - Lab288 P1 (version 3) (version 3) | ecosystem: Host-associated > Arthropoda: Insects >... | reverse complement strand
GCAACAATCTAATTTTGGTCGTTCCCAAATCCAAGTAGACAATGTCCGTACCAATGTAATTCGGCTTAACGTAACTTCTTCTTGGGGGAATTGGATTGGGGCAAATGATATTGTTATTTGGGGGATGAGGGCTGCATAAAAAAGCCGTCTTCGACGGTTTCTTGGACATTAAGGTTTAACTATTCATGTCAAAATCGCAAGCGATTTTTCCTAGGTCATAAAAAAGGCAACTTCGATGCGTTGCTTCGCATCGCCTTCTATGCCTTTTTTGGACATTAATGAATTGATTTATGGAAATATCCGACGATGACCTGTTCGCAAAGCGAACATTTCTAATAATTTATCCTTAGTGTCAAACACCGAAGGTGGATATTTTTCCTAGGTCATAAAAAAAAAGGACGCAGGTGCGTCTTTTTGTTTAATCTGTGATGAATTCTACTACGAAGGCTTCGATTGTATCGTGGTCGATTTTAACTTTGTCCGAAATATCGTGACCAGCAATGAGGTAAATTTCACTTCCATGGGCAAGCACGGGAACTTTGTCTCGAAGACGTGATGGGGTTTTTTTATCGATGAAGTATGAGTTAAGTGCCTTTGTTCCGCCGCCGAATTTTGTAAACGTGTCACCATCTTTTCGTGTGCGCCATTTTGCCGCTTTTGGAAGTAAATCGGCATCCATAACGATGAGTCCACGTTTCATTGCGTCTTTGTATCCAATTGTTTTTGTGACTTGGATTGTGCCATATTCGGCGAACACAGTTTTACCAATTTTGAATGGGTATGTTTTTGTGACACTTGATGGTTGTTTTTTTACAATTGCAAGGTACTCGTATTCACGTGTTGCGAACAAACCGTTAGGAAGATCTACGCGTTTGCCGTTCTCGCCGTTTTTTGCTAACTCGGATGCAAGTTCGATGTGCTTCTTTTCAATATTTTCACGTGCTCCGATTTTGTCAAAGGCGGTTATAAGAAGTCGGTTTACAAATGCCTCGGGGTATGCAAACAGGTTTAACGGAATACGTACGACGTTGTCGGCAACTTGGAAAGAATTGGTGTTGATTACCGAGTTCAAGTAATCGTCATCGCATCTGCAGTTATTTCCAAAGTCAACGATGTTTTTCTCGACTCCGCGCCATTCACGTTGCAGCGTTGGGATGACTTGGTTGCGGATAAAGTTGCGCGAGTATGAATCGTCTTGGTTGCTTTCGTCTTCGATATATGGAATTTGGTTGCGATATACATATGAAATGATATCGGCTTTGATGGTTTCAAGGAAAGGACGAATATAGATGCCGCGTTTTGCATCCATACCACGAGCACCTGCCAATCCACTTCCGCGAAAGATGTGTAGAAGAATTGTTTCGGCTTGGTCACTTTGATGATGGGCGATTGCGAACTTTGTTAATTTTGCTTTTTTAATTGCCAATTCAAAGCATTCGTATCTTTTGATTCTTGCACTTTGCTCGATGCCCATTTTAAATTGTTTAACATGTGCAGGTACGTCTACGTTATATTTTAAAAGTTCGATTTTGTTGTCTTTGCAATATTTTGCAACGAATGCAGAGTCTCGCTTTGATTCGGGTCTGATGTTGTGGTTTATGTTTACGGCAACAATAGAAAAGCCGCATTTTTTTGAAATGCTGTTTAAAAAATATAAAAGAGCCATGCTGTCGACGCCGCCACTTACGCCTACACCGACTTTGTCACCTTTTCCAATAAGGTTGTTTTCGACAATAAAATCGACTACGTTTTCAAGATTTTCCATGCCTTATTATAGCATATTTGATATGTGGATTTCAAGACCCAATCTGGTAATATTTGACACAAATGCTGGATTATACTAAAATATCATAGAACAAGGAGTCAATTATGTTTTGCATTAAATGTGGAAAAAATTTAAAAGAAAATGATGCATTCTGCGGTGGGTGTGGTGATCCACAGAAAAATGCTGCGAATAATAACATGGGTGCGGGAGCAGCAATGGGAGCAAGTGTGGGTAACAGCTTCGACCGATTTGAACAGGAAAACAATACAATGGCAATTCTTGGCTTGGTCTTTGCTTTTGTTGTGAATTGGCTTGGGTTGATATTTTCTATCATTGGACTTCAACGTGCAAAAGAAATGAATGGGAAAGGACGTGGTATGGCTATGGCTGGATTAATTATTTCTATTATCAGCATAGTTTTAAGTATCATTTGGATGATATTGATGTTTATTTACATGCGCGAATTTATGGATTGGATTCAAAGTATCGTCGAACAAAGTACGCGACATCATTAATAATTAAAAGACAGCACTTGCTGTCTTTTTATGACCTCAGAAAAATATCCACCTTCGGTGTTTGACACTAAGGATAAATTATTAGAAATGTTCGCTTTGCGAACAGGTCATCGTTTGCGATTTTTCATATATACAAATTCATAAGTCGCCTTTTTTAATATAGACAATTTAAAGGTTGGGTATTGACAATTTGCATTTTTTGTGGTAATATATGGGTATAATTTTCTATAAAAGAAGGGGTGTTATTTTATGAACAAGTGGATTTATTTGTTTATCGCTTTAATTGCTATTGTTCTCATTATTGTAATTTGGCAGGCAAACGCATGCAGTTCGGGTTCAGGTGCATTCACACTTATGGACAGCTTTTCTCCTGCGAACATTAATTCTGTTGTTGACACGGGCAAAGTTGCATAATATAATAGCGTATGACAACAAAGAAAAAATTAATCAAAGCAACGGGGATAGTTTCAATAGTATATGGCATAATTGCGGTACTTGGTGGTATCGCAATTTTAAGTACGAGCTATTGGTTATCCTTTGTCGTAAGGACAGAATACTGGTGGAATGGAAGTTGGTGGAGCACCAGCACTTATTGGCAATTTAGTGGATGGTTGATGGCATTTTGGATTATCGTTGGTCTTATGATAATTGGTGTTGCCATTACACAAATAATACTTGGTGCAAGAGTTACCAAAAGAATTTCTGAACCAGAGTCAAGTTCAACAAGCTGTAACGGCTCATTAATTGCAATTACTATTCTTAGTGCGTTTGTTGGTGGGGTTGTATTATTGGTTCTTGGTATCATATCATTGTGTTTGAGTGATAAAGATGATGAAGTATCAAACAATCTGCCTGGTGCAAAACCTCAGAGTGGAGTTCGCGAGCTTGAGCAAATTTGTGCAAGGTTAAAGATGTACAAGGATGATGGAATTATTACGGACGAAGTTTATAAACAAAAGGTTGAAGAGGCTGTGAAGAAGTGTCTGTTGGATGAAAAATAGTTTAAATAAAAAAAGGTCGGTTGACCTTTTTTAAATTAATAATTCCGCTTGACATAGACGATATGTTTGGGTATAATCAGGGGTAGATTAGAAAAGAAGACGAATAGGGTCTTTTTTTAAATTACTGGCTTGGCAATACTAAAAGGGAGGCAATGGATGGCTAAAAAGGCAAAAGGAGCAAGAATTAAGATTACACTTGCATGTACAGTTTGTAACCAACGTACTTATGACACAGAAAAGAACAAAAAGAATGACAATGAAAGACTTGTGATGAACAAGTACTGTCGTTTTTGCAAGAAAACTACCGAACATAAAGAAACAAAATAATTGTTGTCCGTGCATTTTATTATCAGGAGTTTTTTATGAGTAAAAAAAACAAGAAACCAGAAACAGGTGGATTGCAACAGCCTAAGATGACTGTTGCCGAGCGCGAACAGGTCAAAGTAGAGCGCGAAAAAGAAAAGAAAAAAGATAAAAAGAAAAAAGAAAAGCGCGAGCGTAAGGGAATTATTCGTACATTCCGCGAAGTTGGTGGCGAGCTTAAAAAAGTTCGTTGGCCTTCGTTTGCACGTACAGTAGCAAAGACTGGTGTTGTGCTTAGTGTTGTTATTATTTTCAGCTTGGTTATATTTGGTATTGACCAAGGATTGGGGCAGTTGTATAGACTTTTGACACGTGGATTATAAGGAGTACACTATGAGTGATGAAATAAGAGATGAAGAAATTCTTGAAGAAGAAGTTGTAGAAATTTCTGAAGATTCTGGGCTTGTCATAGAAGATTTGGATGAATCTGTGGAGCAGGTTATTGAAGAAATTGAAGTTACAGAAGAATCGGCACCCGAAGTCGAGGAAGTCGAATTTTCAGAAGCGGTTGACATTATTTTGACCGAAGATGAAGAAGGTGTTCAACCAACAGAAGAAGAAATTGCGATGGAAATCGCAGCAGGAGATCCACCGCCCGACACAACTCAAGTCGGTCGTCGTATGGAGACCGAAGAGCGTTGGTATGTATTGCACACATTTAACGGATACGAAGTTGTTGCAAAGGATAATCTTGAAAAAGTTATTGAAAAATATAATCTTCAAGATCGTGTTAAAGAATTGTATATCCCAACCGAAGATGTTGTTGTTGAAAAACGTGGTAAAAAGACATTGGTTCCAACACGTACAATGCCAAGTTATGTTTTCATAAAGATGATTTATGGTGATGACCTTTGGCATATGATTACACGTACTCGTGGAATTACTGGGTTTGCGGGTCCAAAGGGTAGACCATTGCCACTTTCTGCAAAAGAAGTTATTTCTATGAAGCTTGAACGCAAGGCAAATGTAATAAGTGTCGACATCGAAGTCGATGACACAGTACAAGTTATTGATGGTCCGCTTGGTGGGCAGACCGCGGTTGTTACAACAGTTGATGTGGCAAACAAGAAGTGTACGGTAACCGTTAATATGTTTGGTCGTCCGACAACGGTGGAATTGGCATTCTCGCAAGTTAAAAAGATATAATTAGTTATCCACACGATATCCACATTTTGTGGATATTTTTTATTACTGTTATTGGAAGTTTTCATGATGGTAAAAATCTATAGTGATAATCATGCTGGTTGGACTATGCCAAGGTAAACCAGATACAGCGCATAAATTACAATGAGTGAAATCCCCTGCCAACGATATGTTCGCCCTTTTATCATGATTGGTAAAATTGCAAGCATCGAAACAATGGCAAGGACGGGAAGGCTTATCATAAATGTGGATTGCGAAATTGGAAGGTGTCCACCCATTAATCCAAGTGAACCAAGTAACAAGGTGGCAGTAATTATGTTTGACCCCAAAATATTTCCAAGTGCAAGGTTTCCGCTTTTGCGTTTGATGCTTGTGAATACTGTTGTAAGTTCAGGTGCACTTGTGCCTATTGCAATGAGTGTGAAACCTATGAATGTGTCGCTTAGGTCAAAAAGTGTTGCGATATTATTACCATTTTTAACAAGCATGAATGCACCACCGATGAGAAGTATTTGACCAAATAAAAATGTAGACAAGGTTTTACGTTTTAAATGCTTGCAAATTGGTTGTGGTGGAAGGAGAGATGGTTGCTTTGTTGATTTGGATTTTTTGGTAGAAAGATAAAGATAGAGACCAAATCCAAACAAAAGGGCAATACCGTTTTTCCAAGTAATTAAAAGATCGCGTGCGAACCAAATGATAACGACCAACGTAACCATAAGGAAAATATTTTTTTGTGATACTTCACTTTTATTTACCGAGCCTGGCATAAAAGTTATGTAAAGACCAAGAACCAAAGCCATGGTTGCAATCATTCCGCCGATTGCATTTCCAGTTGCAAGTCCATGGTTGCCGCTTGTAACCGCGAAAATAGATAAAAAAAGTTCAGGCATCGCGGTTGCGATTGCCATAAATGTAGCACCTATGAAAACGGTGCTCATACGCGTGATTTTGCCAAGTTGAAGGGCAGAATCCACCAAAAAACCACCGCCCTTTATAATAAAGGCAAGCCCAGCACAAAATAAAATGACGGATAAAAAAAGCTCCATTAACTTCCTATACAATAGGTATGAATAGGACATACTTTGTAGAAGTTGCACAACGGAATTCCTTTGATATTATTGTTGGCAAGAGTATAATGGGCTATGGAAAAAGTTAATTGTGATATTTTGATAATTGGTGCTGGACCTGCTGGACTTACTGCGGCTGTTTATGCTGCGCGAAGTGGAAAGAAAACAATAGTTATCGAAGGGCGCGTGTGTGGTGGTCAGATTACTGGGACGGGTGATATTGAAAATATGCCAGGCATGATTATGGTGGACGGAGCCGAACTTGCAATAAAAATGATGGAGCAAGCCGAGCATTCTGGTGCCGAAATAGTATATACAGAAATAGAGAGCGTTGATTTTGGTAAGACTCATGTTGTGACAACGGCGGATGGGATTTATCAATGTTCGGCGCTTATAATTGCTACTGGGGCGGGACCAAGAAGATTAAGTGCCGAAAATGCAGAAAAGTTCGATGGGCGTGGGATTCATTACTGTGGGCTTTGTGATGGGAACTTTTATAAAGATAAGAATGTTGCAATTATTGGCGGTGGTAATAGTGCGGTGGAAGAAGCATTGTATATGACCGACATTGCCAAATCGGTTACAATTATTAATAATACAGATAAATTTAATGCCCAAGTGGTAACAATAGAAAAGCTGGAAGCTGCTTTGAATTATGCGGGCGTTCATCATGGACACGTTGTAGAACGCATTAACGGTGATAAAAAGATTGAATCAATAGATATAAAGAATAACGAAGGGAAGGTAAAAACAATCCCAGTCGATGGAATTTTTGTTGCAATTGGTCGTGTGCCAAATACAGTATTGTTCAAAGGAAGGCTTGAATTAAACGATTGGGGATACATATTGGTTGATAAAAATATGCAGACAAATATCGCGAATGTTTTTGCCGCAGGTGACGTTGTTGACAAGCCTGTGCGACAAATTGTAACCGCATGTGCTGACGGGGCGATTGCTGCGGTTTCTGCGGCACACGTTGTATAAAACAAAAAGTGTAAAAAAGATACCTTGACAATTTTCGTATTTTCAGCTACGCTTTTTTTAAACTACCGAACTAAGGAGTAGATATGGAAAAACTTGCATTATTTGAAATAGACTTGAGTAAAGTCAAACTTACTATTTATAATATTAAAGAAGGTGAACACTTTACAAAGTGTGAAGAGCTTGTTGAGAGACTTGATATAGATGAAGATATTCGTGAGGACGAACTTATAAAAGGTCCAAAAATTCGCGAAGTAATTACAATGCTTGGCATGTTTAAGAAAATTTGTGAAGCAGAAGGGGTGAGTCGTTATCTTGCTGTGTGTTCTGCTTGTGTTACTAATGCAAAGAACTATCAAACATTTGTAGATGAATGTGCAACCGCAATCGGGATAGAATTCCGTGTTATGACGCCCGAACAGGAAATCAATGCGTTGTATACCGCAACAATTAATACACTTGATGCACCTCGTGGTTTGATTATCAATATTTCTTCAAATTCAACAAAGTTAATTCATTACAATCGAAGAATTGTAATAGAGAGTATGTCTCTTCCAATTGGTACAAATAATTTTATGGGTGGCGAGGCTGACCTTGAAAAGGCGGCGGTTGCTTTTAAAAAAATGCTTGCAACAAAGGCTGGATTCCTTGCAAACGTTGATCCAGAGGCATTAATCGTTCTTACGGGTGATTCCATGGCTGGGTTCGGTATGCTTTCACGAAAGATTGGGAAATATCCACTTGATGTAAATCATAACTATTCGGTGGACAGAAAATCAATCGACGATGTATTAAAGTTTTTGGGAACACTTGACCCAGTAAAGCAACAAAAAATCAAAGGTGTTTCATCTACAAGTGTTACAAGTATTCTTGCTGGGTTGCATATTGCAAAAGCAATTACAAGTATGGCTGCGACACAGAGTCTTGTTCTTAGTGACCATATGCGAAGTGCAGGATTATTGTTTCATTATGCGCTGCCATTTACTGTTGACCGTGGTGTAACCGACCTTTTGGGTTACAGCTTGTTTTCTATAACCGAATCTGTTGGTCTTAAAAAGAAAAATTGTGACCAAATGTACGATCTTGCGTTAACTTTGTTTAAACAATTAAAAGTAATGCACAAGTTGCCGCGTGGATATGCAAGGATTTTGCGTTCGGCATCATACCTTTATCATATTGGAAAGAAAACGGGTGGAGATAATTGGTCAAAGCAAAATTACAATATTATACTAAGCCTTCCATTAATTGGTTTAAGCCACAAGGAAATTGTGTTGACCGCATTCGTTGCATCATGTCGCAAGTGGGAAGACTTTAACTTGTCTGAATGGGTTAAATACAAAGACATTACTACCGACGAGGACCTAGAGGCACTTCGCAAACTTGCAAATATTCTTGCAATCGCCGAGGCGCTTAATATTCGTGCGCAAGATATTGTAAAAGACATCACGTGCGATATCTTGGGTGACAGCGTTATTTTAAAACTCATTACTGACCTTGATACAAAGGCAAAGCGCATAGACCCAAATACCGCAATGATTGAAATCTATTATGCAAAGAAATATAAAAACGAATTTGCAAAGACGTTCAAGAAGAATTTGGAAATATTATAAAATAAATGAATAACATTTGAGATATTGCACACACCATTACTACCACCCAGGGAATCGTCCTTGGGTGGTTTTGCTTCAAGTAAAAAATGCACCTGACGGTGCGTCGCTTCGCGTCGTTTAATGCATTTTTTGGACATTAAGGTAATATATTTATGAAAAATCGCAAACGATTTTTCTTAGGTCATAAAAAAGACCCGAGTGTAGGGTCTTTTTCCGTTATTGCTGGGTAGGTTGGTCTTGTTTTTCTGGATTTTCTTGTCGGAATTTTTCGTTTGCCGCACGAACCCCAAAGATGCTTTTTATATCGCGGCTTGGCTTATCAAGTAACAGGTTGATGAGAATTTCTTCGAATGTGATTATAAAGATGGCTGCGAACACGAATGTAATATAGATTTCGAGTCCAAGGCTTGTACCAAGAAACCAATACAAAATTGGAATGATAAATAAGAGAAAGCCAAGCAGTTTGTTTGAATATGTGTGCAAGAGAACGGTCTCTTTGTGTTTTGCATATCCGACGAAACCAGACATAATTTTGAATGACAGCGCGGCTATGTAACCCCAGAATAACCAACCCCAGATATCCATTACTGGCATAAAGAATACGATTGCTACTATTACCATTATCATGTCTGCTACGCTATCAAGGATTGCACCAAGTTGACTTTTTGCGCCTGGGATTTTTCGGGCAAGTGTTCCGTCAATCATGTCGCTTACCCCTGCGACTATGAACAAGACTATCCATGTGACCCCAAGCTTATCTGGAATAAAAATCAATGCGATACAAATTGCAATCCGCATGATTGCAAGTGCATTAGGTATATGTTTTGCTATTTTCATTTTTTACCTTTTTAATAAATGAGTTTAATTAAATATCTTATATTAAAAAAGCCGTATGGCTTTATCTGTAAACTATATCATATTGGATTTTATTTATCTAGTTAATCATGAACGCCTTTGATATTAATTTGTCAATTTGGTTATCTGCATTCCAATTCACCAAGTCCTTGACCTCTTTGAACTTGCCTATCATCATGCGTTTTGTTTTTATTATCTCGGTAAGCTCGTCAAAATCAAGAAGGAACTCTTCATCTGGTAATGGCTTGTTTGCAAAGTCTTTTACCCAATTTAATATTGTAACATGGCTATATAAGAGCAGTTCTGCGATCTGTCGAAAAGACATGCCCGCACAATACAAAGTAATTGCGGCGTCTTTTTCACGCCTTGAAAATGAATAGTCATTTGTAAATTGTGAACCGCACTTGCGGCACATATAATTTTGCTTTCCGTGTTTGTTACCATTTTTTACATATCGGTCAGACCCGCATTTATTGCAAACTAAAGATTCCATAGTGATAATATATCATCCACAAGTTACCACCACAAGCGTTTTTTGGTGTTATAGTGTGAATACACATAGTAAGGGAGTGGAAAAATGAGTACTTGGTTCATAGTCGCGCAAATATTTGGGGTAGTGGTAATTTGTTTTGAATTTGCGTCGTATCAAATAAAAGACAAAAGAAAGTATCTTTTGGTTAATGGTATAGGAAGTGGGATATGGGCACTTATGTTTGTTGCGATGGGTCTTGCGACATCAATGAGTACTTTGTTTTCTCTGGTGGTGGTTGCCGTTTACAGCTCGACTCGTGCTTTGGTATTTTGGTGGATATTTAAAAAAGATTCGAAAAAGCGAAGACTTGCTGGGAAAATATTTCTTGGGTTCATGATTGTGGTTGCGTTGTCGGCAGGTATATTTGTTATCACGGGAATTGAATACAGAGAAGTGAGAATTCTGCAATCGGTTGCCCTTGTATTTGCTCTTGGATTTGTTATAGGGCAATATTTGCCAGGCAAGCATCCAGTACGTATAACAGTTTTCTTTTATGCGATTATGCTTTTCCTTACGCAAACCCCATTAAATATTGTTGAAGGTAATGGAATAGAGCGTTGGAATATCATGGGTATGTTGATCGAAGCGTCTAAGATGGCATCGGTAGTAGTATTCTATGTATTGCTTGTACGAAAGAGCCATCTTGCAAAAAAATTAAAAATCATCAAAGAGCAAGTTGCATGTGAGATGAATAAAATCGACCTTTGCTCGAACATTGAACAAATTGCCGCAATTATTCCTGTTGAAAAAATAGAAAAATTGGCGGCAAAGATGGTGCGACTTGAACTTAGTCTAATTGATAAAAGCGAACTTACAGATGCTCGGACTATTGAACAAAAGACCCAAGCGGTAACGGACGATTTAAATACAGTCCACGATATTAAAATATTGCTTGAAAAGATTATGAAATTAAAGTTGCAAAAACTGGACGGACGAAGAAAAGCATTGCAAGAGGCGATGGCAGATGTCATAAAGCCAAATGCATCAAGTGTAATATAAAAATAACCCTAGTACGAACGCTTAATGGCGAAATCTGTAAACGTACTGGGTAACGGCATAGTGCTGTGGAGGAAAACAAATGGGAAAAATTACAATTAGTGTCGACAATACATCAGACCTTGGGGATGAACTTTATAAAAAATATGATTTGCAAGTCATTTACTTTGGGGTATACATAGGTGACAAATTATACCGTGATGACGAGGTAAAACCCGATGACATATATAACGCAGTCGAAAAGGATGGGGTTGTACCAAAGACAAATGCGGCTTTGGAAGTTGATTATCGTGAATTATTTGAAGAAGCAACCAAAGATAGCGGATCAATAATACACTTCAGCATTTCAAGTGAATTATCGGCAAGCCACAGCAATGCGGTACGCGCAGCAAAAGATATGGAACGTGTACATGTTATTGATACAAAAAACGCATCGGTAGGTATTGGCATTTTGGCAATTCGTGCATCAGAGCTTGTTCGTGCGGGTAAAAGTATAAAGGAAATTGTTCCAATTATGCAAGACATGGTTGGAAAAATTGACACAAGCGTAATTATGAATGACATCAAATACTTGCACCGAGGTGGAAGAGCAAGTGGTTTGAAATTGCTTGGGGCAAATCTTTTAAAAATTCGTCCATCACTTCGTGTGAATGAAGCAGGTAAAGTTGTCCCAGATAGAAAGTTCAAAGGAGAATTCAGTCGGGCAGTTAAAGAATGGGTTGAATATAAACTTGTCGGTTCAGTCGCAGACAAGAATCTTGTATTCATAGTACACACAGATATAGCAGAACAAATTGTACTGGATACCATTCAAGAATATAAAAAAGCGGGATTTAAAGAAATCATTCGCATATTAATTGGTCCAAGCCTTACGACTCATGTTGGTCGTAATGCAATCGGTGCAATAACGATTAATGGCTAGAGGCACTTATCTTGTACCTAGGTACAAGCTTATATATACAAGGGTAAAGCCCTTTAAAAAAGGAGATAATTATGGAATTCTTGAAAAGAAATTGGATGAAGCTTGTTGCCGTGATATTGTTCTCGGCGGTCGCTGTATTTGCGTTGATAACGTCAATTAATGCATTTTCTACAGCAAGCGCATTGCGCGACATACCAGAGGCAATGCGACCAGCACTACCAGGCGCTCCACACGAAGTAGCACTCAGCCAGGCGAATGCGGGTGCATTTACTTATCTTGCGATTTTCTTGTCATGTTTCTTTGTGATTGCTGCAATTAAGATGAAGATGTTTAAACTTAATAGAAAAATCTCGGGCATTGTATTGATTGCGGGTTCAGTTGTTGCATTAACAATCTTTGTTACTGGAATTGCTTTGGGTTCAGACTTTATCTCTATGCTCTCACAAAACGTTGATACAGCAAGACAAGGGTATGAAGCGGCAAGCGGTACTCCAGGTGAACCATTGTTCTTGACAGGGTACAGGGCGGCACGTGCGGCACACATTACTCAAATCTCACAAGTTGTAATTTTTATAATCGTGTTTGGTGTGGCGCCACTTGCGATGGGAATCAAGAAGTTATTCTGTTCATCATGTAAAGAAAGCAAATAGAAATCGAGACATCATTTTAAAAGAACACCCGCCAAGGTGTTCTTTTTTCTTTTGAAAAAGTGTTGACAACTGGTAAATCGTGACCTATAATAGGTTCACAAGTGAACTTAAAAGAAGGTGGATTATGAAGTTGCAATATGTTGCATTCGAGATTGGGATAAAAATGAAAAAGCTGATGAAGAAAATTGAACATGTACAAAATGTTTTAGAGGATGACGATATAACGATTGCACAGGAAAGGGTAATTTTTCCATTGTTCAGAGATGAGAGAGGTTACACAATTCAAGAACTTGCAACCATGGGTGGTTTTGCAAAGAGTTTGGTTTCAAGGACAATTACCGATTTGGAAAGTAAAGGTTATGTAAGGCGTGACAAGGTATCGGAAAATCAAGATAGAAATATAAAAATAGTCTTAACAGAAAAGGGAAAGCAATTTGTCGAAAAGAAAAATGAACGAGTTCTGGAAGTTTTGTATAAGTGGTTTGCCAATATACCGCCTGAGACTGTACAAGAATTTAGCAGTATGCTCGATGTGTTGCTTGAGACCGATATAGGGGAGGCAGAATGAGAAAGAAAGTTCCAAAAATCATTGTAGATAGCCTGATGTTGATTACACTTATAATTACACTTGTTACTATGCGTGGGAATATGATTGTTCACACGGTCATAGGTGGAATGTTTACTTTACTTATGGCAATCCATATTTTCCAAACAATCAAATGGACAAAAGCAATGAGCAAGAATTTCAAAAAAATAAAACCAAAAATAAGGAGGCAATATATAGTGAACAAGGTATTAATAACAATGTGGGTTATTTGTATAATTACAGGAATTTTGGCAGGGGTGCATACTTTAACTGGAATTGATGCATTGTTTCCAGTACGAAGGATTCATGGAATTACTGGAGCTGTTGCATTTGCGCTTACAATCGTCCATTGTATCCAGCATAGCAAGCGTTTAATTGGTCTTTTCAAATTTAAAAGACCAAGACCTCAAGCGGCATAATTAATCAATATGAATACTGTGTTTTGTAACCATCATGACAGGGTAATAAGATTGCTTAGCTTTTCGCAACCCCATGATACCAAGATCGTCTTGGCGATTTACATATTCTACATCATTAAATAATTCTTGTGCCGTGAATTGGTTAATTGCTTGGTATGCACCCAGATAACTTGTGTCTGCCTTTTCGAAAAGGGTGTGGGCAAGAATAGGGGGTTGGATATGATTGATTGAAAAAGCAACAAGTTCATCTTCAATATATAAAACGGTTATTTTAAGATCAAGCTTTGTATAAAAATCGAGTGCACGTGTTAACAATTCAAATTCATATGACCAAGTATCGTGGCTTGTTGTTGATTTCCATTTTTCGTAAAGTTTGATAATTTCTTTGTTGTCTATGTCGGGGTTATACATTCTGAAATCATAGTTATAAGAATTCTTAAATCGTTTTATAAAGTTTCGTTTTGAATGATATTTTTTGCCGACAAGATTGATTAAATCTTTGGCGTTATAAATATAGTCTGATTCATCTGGGTTGGATATTGTTTTATATGTGGTCTCAAGAACCTGTTTTTGAGTATCTGATAACACATATATCTCGACTAGAGTTTTTTCACGTTCACATTCTTTTCTTATAAGCTTAATTGCATCATATAATAGTTCGATTTGTCGTACCAGCGGTGCAAGATAAATGCGTTTGCCACAGCACATTGTACGAATAATGGTTATATCGCCAAGGTCACATATTTCGGTTTCACCCTGAACATCCTCTATCCAAACCATAGCAAAGGTAAGGTCATAGGCAAAGTAACCTTGTTTAACTAGATTATATCTATCAAAGATCGCTTTATCTTCCAGCGACAGTTTGCGAAAAGTCATATTTACAAGTATACCACATTTCATAAAATCTAACTTTTAAAATTAGTTTAAAAAAGCCGAACAATTTCGGCTTTTTAGGTTGGATAACTTATTCAATAAGTGCGTTATCACAAGTCTTTGCCCGTTGTCTGTTCATGATTTTGTCTTTTGACAATAATTAGATGTGCTGATTTGGCTTGCATCGCTCTTAATATAGTTTGTGCCGCCATTTCGTCGCTTTCTACAATTGGAATACCAAGTTTTTCCGCTAAATAGAGTAGTGCATTTTGATATTCCTGTGCTTTATTGAATTGTAAGTAAGCATCTTTGTGCGAAGAAAATCTTCTTGTGGGATGTGTTTTATCGCTTCCCATAAATCTATTTTTGTATTCTTGTTCATCGTTTATGTTTAGAATGTATTGTGTTATCTCAAGCGGTGGGTCAATTATCTTATCTAGAGTTCCTGGTAAGACATGAGCCCCAAGCACAATGATCGATTTTCGATTAGTTTGTTGTGCCCCAGTTATCAATGCACTTAAGGCATCAGGAACAAACTCGTGAATCTGAGCTATGTATTCTGGGATATTCATCTCGAAAAAGGATTTATTTAGTATATGGTTTGGGTCATTACTAGTTGTTTTTCTGTACATTCTTCGCAATACATCCATATCTGCAACTATAACCTCTGAACTTACAAGTTCAATAAGGTTTTTTGCAAGCGTTGACTTGCCAACAGCAGGGGCGCCACTAACCAGGCAAACATTTACTTTTTCTTCTGACATTCCAATATTGTACCTTATCTTCCAAGTCTTAGCAACATTAAGTAGAGTATTTTGCCCTTATCAGCCCCACCGAAAAATCAAAGAAATCAAACTTTTGATTTTGCGACGGAAGAGTAGCGAGCGGACACCGAAAGAGCAACAAAAAAGCACAAGGCGTTTGATTTTACGACAACGCATCTTGTGCTAGTTGTTATGTGGTGCGGCCAAGAGTGTGGTAATCGAACTTTTGATCAAGAGGGACTATTTTGCGATTAGTCTTATTTGTCTCTAAGAAGTTTTAAACTTTTAATTTGATTATGAATTATCTGAGAGAGCGCCAAGCAACAGACTGCGCCTATTGTCAGCATCATTATGATTATGCGCATTGATTTATCTCCCCAAAGATTATTACTAATCATCTGAACCCAGTAAACTGTTGAGAGTGCGAACAATCCAAGTGCGAAAATATTTAATCCGACTCGAAATACCTTGTTGATTCTCATGCTGAAAGCATATACTATTACAAAAAGAAAGTCGAACCTTTTATGGTTCGACTTACAACAGTTTGGTGCGACCGAGAGGACTTGAACCTCCACAGCTATTAACTACAAGATCCTTAGTCTTGCGCGTCTGCCAGTTCCGCCACGGTCGCACGTATCAATTATTCTACACTAAAATTAATTTCTCGTCAATGAAAAGTCATCTTTTGGAACTCTTTGAAAGTGTGAAAGTAGATGCTTGCAAACTAGATCATAATGGGACGAGCCAACTTGATAATTTAACTAAAGGCTTTATGAATACAACCAAAAGCAAAGCCGTTGCCACATTAAAAGCAACATTAAAAACCGAAAGCTGCCAAGCAAAATTAATCCTTTCAAAGGGTGTAATCAAGATATTTGAAAAAGTCCAGACAATGAATGTAAAGAATACCGCACCAATTGCGTTGAACAGAAAGTGTATTACTGCCGTGCGTTTTGCATTTATGGTGCCACCAAGTGAAGCAAGATAAACCGCCAAGCACATACCAACATTGGCTCCCATAATTACAAACATTGCTTGCTCTAAGGAAACAAGCCCATTTCCCATCATACAGACAAGCAAAGCTAAAGCAACCATCGAGGATTGAACAATACAGGTTAATAAAACACCAAGTAAAAGTAAATAAAATGGAAAATGTGCATTTCCGAAAATATTTGAGAAAAAGTTACGTAAATTTTTATCTTCAAGAGCAAAGTTCATAACTTCCATAGCGATGAACATAATCCCAAGACCTATGAAGAAATCCGATAAGATTGTTATAGTTTTCTTTTTGGAAATCAATTTAAGAATCGCACCAACAAAGATTAACAACATAAATATGTACTTTATATTGAAACTTGATAGTGAAATTAATAATCCAGTTACGGTCGCACCAACATTGGCACCCATGATGAGTGAAGTTGCTTGAAATAATGTAAGTACTCCTGCGTTCACAAGACCGATAATCATAACAGAAGTAGCGGTAGACGAATTGACAATGGCTGTTACACCTGCACCAATACCTATACCAGCAAAACGATTATCGCAAATTCTTAAATACGATTTCAAACGATTAGAAGAAAATTTGCCAAGTGTATCGCAGAAAATTAAAATACCCACAAGAAAAAGACCAATAGCAGATAACAACAAAACCATTTCAATATATATGCAAGCAACAAAACATGGAAAACTCCTTGACAATTTGTTCGGTAGCGAAATATAATATAGTACAGTACCGAACAAATTAAGAAGGGGGCGTGAATGGAGAAAGAATTACAGAACAAAATGGCACTTGTACAATACATGATGCAAAAGAAACGCAAGAAAGAAATCAAGGGTGAATTCGACCCAACACATGGGCAAGGACGAATTCTGGAAGCGTTGAAAAACTATGATGGAATTAGTCTTAGAGATTTGGCATATATTCTTGACCTTGCACCATCTTCTATGAGTGAGATGCTTTCAAAGTTGGAAAAGAAAGGATATGTAACTCGCGAAATTGATGAACAAGATAAGCGCGCACAAGTTATTAAATTAACCGACAAGGCAAAAAGTGTTGAACAAGAAAACCATCATATAGAGGAAGATTTGTTTTCATGTCTTACTATAGACGAACAAAAATCATTTGGGATAAGTTTGGATAAGCTTGTGGAATCTTTAAAAATAAAGCTTGGGTATGATGATGAGAAAATGCTGCGCAAGATGAATAAGGTCAGGGGGTAAGTATGTTTGAATTGCCAACAGAATTACCAGTAGTACTTTGGATGTTTATATTGTCCCAAGTTTTCGGTGCAATTAACATAGTAATTGCATTCATAAAATTCCAGTACAAAGAAAAAGCCAAGACACTTAAACTATCAGCCATAGGCAATATTTTCAAGTCCTTGAATTATATATTTTTGCTTAACTGGTCGCTTGCTGGGTTAAAAGTTGTAAGTATCTTTAAAAACCTGTTTTTTGCTAAAACAAGTAAAGGTGAAGTTAAGCGTTGGAAATCAATTCTTGGATTTGTTATATTTAGTTTAATATCTGCTGGGGTTGTGTTTTTGGCATGGTGGTTTAATCGACATTGGTTTGAATGGGTAATCCTTGCGGTTGTTTTATTTGCTAACTTTGGCAAGTGGGTAAAAGGTATACACATCATGCGCTCAAGCCAGCTTGTGTATCGACTTGCGATGATAGTGAACAGTATATTCTTTTTCCTTAATCCAACGAACTTGATAAAGGCAGTAGCGGTAATCACATCAATCATAATTTTCTACATCCGATTACTTGTTGGTAAGAAAAAGAAAAAAGATGAACAAGCGGAACAAGTAGTCATGGTTGAAGAAACCCCGATCGAAGGTGGTCTCTTGTAGTCTTCTAATGCGATTTAATACTTCTTTCTTTATATATTGGTCCAAGAATATGAATCTTTGTGATGGATTTTTGTTCTAAAAAAGTATTGACAAGCATTGTATATACTGTTATTATAGCGTATATACAGTTGGAAGGAGTGTTGTGTTGAATGTAGTAATTTCAAATAAACTGGATGCACCGATTTACGAACAAATAAAGGAACAAATTCGTTCAGCAATAATTCGAGATGAAATTGTCGAAAATGAAATGTTACCGTCAATTCGTTCGCTTGCTCATGAATTGAAGATTAGTGTCATTACAACCAAGCGAGCCTATGACGAATTAGAAGCCGAAGGATTTATTGCAAGTGTTCAAGGAAAAGGATGTTTTGTTTTACCCAAGAACAAAGAACAGATAAAGGAACAAAAGTTAAGAGAAATCGAGCAACATTTTATCGACGCAATTACATGCAGTAAACTGATAGACCTTGGGCATGGCGAACTTAGAGAAATACTGGATATATTATTAAAGGAGGAGAATTAATGGAGAACGCAATTGAGATTAAAGATTTGCGGAAAAAGTATGGAGCCTTTGGGGTAGACAACGTAACGTTTACTTTGCCAAAAGGGTTTATCATGGGATTTGTTGGAAAGAACGGAGCTGGTAAAACGACTACGATTAAATCAATTTTGAACATGGTGAGCAAAGATACTGGAGAAGTTAAGATATTTGGTTTGGATAGTGTAGAGCACGAGGCGGAAATAAAGCAGAGAATTGGTATTGTTATGGATAGTCCTTTTTTTGAGGAAAATTGGACGTTGTTGCAAGTTGGAAAAGCGTTGAAGCCTTTTTATCCAAATTGGAATGATGAAAAGTTCAAAAGAATGCTTGCCGAGTTTATGCTTGACCCAAACAAGCGGGTTAAGGAATTGTCTCGTGGTATGAAAATGAAAATTATGATTGCCTGTGCTATGGCTCATGATCCTGATTTATTAATTCTTGACGAGCCAACAAGTGGTCTTGACGCCGTTGCACGTGATGAGTTGATGGATGTATTGAAATCGTTCATTAGTAATGAAAATAAATCGATTTTATTCTCGACCCATATTACTACCGACCTTGAGAAAATTGCCGACTATATAACGTTTATAGAAAACGGCAGAATCGTACATAGCGACACCAAAGACAACCTGCTTGAAAAATATGTTGTTGTTAAAGGTGGGCTTGGCTTGCTTAGTCCAGAGCAAAAGAGTTTAGTCATCGGTTACCAAGAAACCAAGGTTAATTTTGACGGCATAGTCGACAAGTCAAAGCTTGCCGAGTTACCAAAATCATTGATAACCGAACCATGTGCATTGGATGAACTTGTCGTGCGATTTAACAAAGAAGGAAGGAGGTCATAATGAAAAATATTAAAGCATTAATTGGACTTGATTTTAAGCTTGTTGCACCTTATTGGAAATGGTGGTTGATGTTTCTTGCCATAGCACTTGCCATGAGTATCTTGAACCAAGACGGCGGCTTATTCATATTGTTTATGGCGATGTTTGGTATGACAATGATGGCATTCCCGTTCGAGGTAACCGAGAAAAGCAATATGGATGTATTATTCGCAACGTTGCCAACCAATAGAAAATCCATAGTCCTTGCAAGATTTGGTTCTACACTTATATCACTTTTTGTAATTATGTTGATTTCTCTTCCTGTTGGGCTTATCATACACGCGGCATTTGGTAATACAATAAACTTCTCGGCATTTGCTATATTTACATGTTTCTCGATTGGTGTATTCCTTGTAAGTGTAAGTGTCCAAACACCATTCATGTACAAACATGGTTACAAAAAAGGCAGAATATTTATGTGGATTCCGTTGATTGTGTTTATCATAATATTCAATTTACCCAACCTGTTTGAATTGTTTAATTGGGATGTGAACTTTAACATATTTGAAATTCTATTCAGAAATACCGCAGCAACAGTTCTGATTTCCCTTGGTGCTGGGGCAATTGCATATGTTATTTCATTCTTTATGTCGAACAAAATATACCTTAAAAAAGATTTATAAAATATGAGCCAAAATGAAAATCCCGAAAGGGATTTTTTTTAAATTGTTTGAAAAACATAGTACCAAAATGAAATTAAGTATTGACAACATAATACCATTGTGATAATATGTTGTAGGGACACATAGTATTAATATAGTACTAAGTGAAAAAAATAAGGAGGTATATGATGGAAAGAAACAAACCAGATCAGAAAGCGTTGATTATTGTTGACATGATAAGGGGGTTCGTGAACGAGGGGGCGCTTGCCGATCCATATATCGGCACAATCGAGGATGAGATTGTAAGATTGACAAGGAAGTACCTAAGCAATGGTGACAAGGTTATTGCATTCAAAGATGTCCATCACGAGAGTGCGACCGAGTTCAAATCTTTTCCACCGCATTGCATCGTGGGGACAAGCGAGACAGAATTGGTTGATTCATTAAAACCTTATGAACACAGCATGAAAGTCATCAAGAAGAATTCAACAAACGGTTTCTTTGCTCCTGGTTTTATTGAGGAAATAAGAGGGATTAAAGATTTTGTGATAACAGGATGTTGTACCGATATATGTGTCCAGAACCTTGCGATTACTATGAATAACTTTTTTAACCAAAAGAATATCCCGCACAACATTCAAGTCCCACGTAATGCTGTTGAGACTTTCCACAATCCTGAAATAGGGCATGACAGACACGAGATGAACGAAGCTGCGTTCAAGTTTATGAGCCAGGCTGGAATTGATGTTGTAGGCGGCATCGAGCTTGGCAAGCGTAAAAGTTTAAGGACAGATGCGACTCGTGAAATTGACCATAGCAATGGCGATGCGGTCAGAGACAGGTGGCTAGAAACATCGGGTGGTAATCCAGAGCTTGGTTTGGGTAAATGGGATTGATTTAAACAAATTCAAAAAGGAGGGATGAGTATGATAAAAGTTGCAGGTAATGAATTGATTTCTGAACAATTTCCGAACAAGGAAACAAAGTTGAAAGACTTTGTGGGTGGCATCGTAATTCCAATAGAAATGTCGTACAGCGGGGATTATAACGAGCTTGTTAAACTTATGTTTACTAAAAAACACCTTGACGATGTTGGAATAAGGTCAAGCCTTGATATAGACCTTGGTCAATGTAATGATGCCGATAACCATGCAGGAAAATTTATCAGAGATCTTGGTTTTGAAAACATTAAAAACATACCACAAGGATTCGAAGAACAAATATCAAGTGTTCCTTTGATTGACCAAGTACAAGTTACCCAAAATGCACCAAATCATTCCCAAATTGATTTCAAGTATACAAACGATGCAGACCTTGTCTCATTGTTCGGGATAAAGCGTCAAATGGATGAACTTGGGTTGGGTGCAGACCTTGTTATACATTATATGCCATACAGTCGGATGGATCGTGAGATTGGGGGGAAAGATGGAGAGCCAGGCGATTTGTTTACTCTTAAATATATGACTGATTTTATTGCTTCGCTTGAATTTGACAAAGTCACCGTAGTTGAACCACATTCGCAAAAGACTGTTGATTTATTTAAAGAAAATGGTGTCAATATCGAGGATGTCTATCCAACAAAAGAATGGATAACCCAATTTGTTGAAGAGGGAAGGCTTGGTGAAAATGACCACATCGTTTTTCCAGACAAGGGGGCATGGGAGAGATACTCGGACCTTGATTTACCCAATGTAATTGCACTCAGCAAAACACGCGACCCACAGACGGGGCAGATTACCAATATGTTTATTGACCATGGTCAAGTAAACGAAGGAAGCAATGCGATTATTGTAGATGATTTATGTTCAAAAGGTGGAACATTCGCATGGGCGGGAAAGATTATGAAAGATGCGGGTGTCAATCAAGTTGACCTTATGGTTGCACATACAGAAGACTCAATCCTTCGCGGTAAATTGCTTGAACAAGATTCACCAATAACAAATGTATACACAAGCAGATCGATTTTCACGGGGGATCATCCAAACATCAAGATACTTGACCCGATGATTAAAAATTTAAAGGAGGATACATATGAAAAGTAACACATTAAAAAATCCATTATTCTGGACGGACGGATACAAGCTTTGTCATCCAGAACAACATATTGAAGGAACAGAATGGATATACGAAACCTGGACGCCAAGAAAGTCACGTCTTGAGGGAGTATCTCATGCGGTTATGTATGGTTTGCAAGGTGCATTGCAAGAGCTTACCGAGAACTTTGATGAGAACTTTTTCTCGCAACCTATTGAAAACATAGTCAAAGACTATGAAGAACTTCAACATGATGTATTTGGCAAAACAAATAAAACATTTGCAAATAATCCAGACGTGTCGCGAATCAAGGCACTTCACAAGCTTGGATATTTGCCAATCAAAGTAAAAGGATTAAAAGAAGGAACATTTGTACCAGTAGGTGGGGGCGATGAACAAACGCCACATCAGCGAAAAGGTGTGCCTATGTTTACGATTGAAAATACTCGCGATGAAGAATTTTGGTTGCCTGGACATCTTGAAACACCTTTGTCATCCATGATTTGGTTGCCTATGACTGCGGCAACAATTGCTGACAAGTATAAAAGAATCTTTGACAAGTACGCACAAGAAACAAGCGATACGCCAGAGCGTTCGTTCTTGCAAGGTGGTGACTTTTCAATGCGAGGCATGGCATCACCCGAGGCGGCATTGCGTGTTAGTGGCGGGCATCTTACATCATTTGGTGTTTCGGCAACAATTGGTGCAAGGAATTATTTAAAAGACTATTATGATGCGCCTGGTGATGTTATTGCTTATACACCATCAACCGAACATTCGGTCATGTGTTCATATGGCGAAGGCGAAAATGAATTAGAGGCATTCCGTCATATGATGACCAATGTGTACCCAGATGGTAATTTTACAATAGTATCAGACAGCTATGACTTTTGGAATGTGATTGATAATGTATTGCCACAACTTCGGGAAGAGGTTCTTTCAAGAGACGGAAAAGTTATCATTCGACCAGACAGCGGCGATCCAGTAAAAATTCTTTGCGGTGACCCAGAATCCGAGGATGAAACAGTAAGAAAAGGTCTTGTACAAAGACTTGCTGAAATATTTGGTTCAACAATGAATAAAAAAGGCTATCTTGATCTTGATCCACATATCGGTGCAGTATATGGAGACAGCATAACACCAGAACGGGCAGAGATGATATGCACACAATTAAAAGAAAAAGGCTTTGCAACAACAAATGTGGCACTTGGAATTGGGTCATACACATACCAGTACAATACACGCGATACGCTTGGTTTTGCACTAAAGGCAACCGCCGAGATTATTGATGGTGAATTTCAAATGTTACAAAAGCGACCAAAAACCGATGACGGTGGTTTTAAAACTTCGCAAAAAGGAATGGTCGCCGTTGTCCAGCGTGAGAATGACCTTGAGCTTGTTGACGAGTTAACGCCAGAGCAAGAAGCCAATTATCCAGGCAACATGTTCGAAGAAATCTATGAAAACGGTAAACTTAAACGTTTCCAAAGTTTCACAGAAATTAGGCAACGTGTCGCAGAAGAATCAAAGCGAGTTTACGGTGAAAAGGAGGTTTGATACATGAATAAATATGGAAAAAATTTCTTTATTAATGATGATAATGCAAAAGAATATATAGAACTTATAGGTGATTGGATGAGGGGCGAAGTCGAGGCTGCGGGAAGAAGTGGGCTTGAAATTGGTATGAGTGGCGGCATAGATTGTTCGGTTGTGGCACGTCTTGCACAAGAGGCAGGTATCCCAATAACATTAAATATGATGCCGAACGGACAGAGTATGGATGGCGAGGATATGGCGAATTCAATGGAATTCATCGAAAAGTTTAACTTTGAAAAATATCGCACGATTAACATTCAAGGAACGGTAAAGAATGCTCAGAATGAAGTTGAGCAAGCACTTGGAAAGCCGCTTGATAAACTCAGCCTTGAGAATATTCCACCGCGTGTTCGTATGACTATGCTTTATGCGCTTGCACAAGCAAATAGGTCGTTTGTCATTGGAACAGGCAATCTTAATGAAAGGTTGCTTGGATATTTCACAAAGCATGGTGATGGTGCAAGTGATCTTAATCCGCTTGGCATGATTACAAAGGGTGAGATTTATACTTTGGCGAAACATCTTGATATGACAAAGTCGATTATGGAAAAACCACCATCGGCTGGACTCTCGCCTGGGCAGACGGATGAAAAGGATCTTGGGTTTCCTTGGAGTGCGGTAGATAAATTTATTATGAATAATACAAGCGGTGACGAGCAAATTGACAAAGAAATTGAACGCAGGATGACAATGTCAGGGCACAAGTTAAAAGTCCCGCCTATGTTTAATGGGTTGAAAGGTATTCAAAATGATGCTACAATTAATTATGAAAAATAATGTGCTTGATAGAAATGGTTTGACCGAAGAACAATTTCTTGGCAAATATGACCCAACAATTTATCCAAAGGGTCCGTATATTGCGGTTGACAATTTGCTGTTTGCCATTGACGAGTTACAAAGCAATAATATAAGAAAACTTAATAAAAAAAGATTGCAAGTTTTGCTTGTAAAACGTGAGAGCCATCCGTTTCTTGGTCGGTGGTCATTGCCTGGTACTTTTCCGAGTTGGACAGAAACATTAGAAGAAGCATGCATCCGCAGTTTGAAGTTGAAATCACATCTTGAAAATATTCACCTTGAACAATTATATACATTCAGCGACCCGAATCGAGACCCAAGAACAAGGATTGTTGCCACAGCCTATATGGCTCTTGTTAACAAATCGGATTATGAACATGCCGAGCTTGGTGACAATGCATCATGGTTCACATTATCCCAGGATGGGGAAGAAATTAAATTGTCAAATGGGGATGAAGTACTTGTATCAGGTGATATTGCTTTTGACCATGCGAAGATTATCCAATACGGTCTTGCACGTTTGAGAAATAAAATTGAATACACAGACATAGCATTCAGTCTATTGCCAAAACAATTTACTCTTGCCGAACTTCAACAAGTATACGAGATTATCTTGGACAAGGAATATTCAAAAGCAAACTTTCAACGCAAAATTTCTGACAGAGTTGAACCGCTCCAAGAATATCACAAAGGGGGATTCCGTCCCGCGTTACTTTATACTCATAAAAAATAAAGCCTCGAGAAATTCGAGGCTTTATTTTTAAGCGTTTACCATATTGTACCAAGTAATTATATGATGGATTGCGGTTGAGATTTTTACATTTTGAAATTCTTGTGCAACAAGGTTGGGCAATCGTCCAAGTTGATAAAGCATAACATCGTTTCCTGATTCCAAGAACTGTGCATGAGGGCTTTGTTCTCCGCCTGTGTATATTATTGTACCCATCAATATGACTTCTTTTTCCAATTGGTTTGCATAATTCAAGATGTCTGTTGAAACATGGATCATTGTTTCGGCTGTGTTACGGAATGCCATTACCGAAACTCTGTCTGCTTCGCGAATGATTGCACGGTATGCAAGCACGTTTTCTTCATTTCGGTGAGTAATTCTGTCTGTTGAACTTTCACGCCACCAGAATGGAATAATCCAATCAAGTGTGAATTCATCACCATATGTGTCGGTAACATGTTCAACAAAATCAATTTTTCTTTGCAGCCAAATTGTTCTGTTCTCGTTCCAGTCGGTTTGTTGGTGTGGTTCAATGTTAAATTGTACGCCCGCGAATTTTTCATTATCCTCTACGATGCTTTGATATACTCGCAATCCGCGCATTATATTATCAAATTGTGTTCTGTTGACAAGCCAACCTCCGTCATCGCCAATAGTCATGAAAACGCTGATGTTACGTTCACTTGCAAGGGCAATAAATGCTCTTGTAGGGGCGACAAGATAATTAAGTCCGTTTGGACCAAAGAAACCAAGTGGGTTGTCGGCGTTCGGCGGATTGACATCGCGTAAAACGTGTTGATTAAGATAAATTTCATTTACACTATTTTGGTATGCAAAGTTTAATAGTGTAATATCGCATGGTTGTCCCGCAGGCAGATCACCCGACAAAGTATTATTTGTGATTGGACGCCACCAGACGACTCCGACTGGATTTGGGTCGGTGAGGTTTGGGTTATCATCAGATGGTCGTAATGCAAGCCAAGTTACAATACCACCACCGATAAGCAGTAGCACAACAAGCACAGATATTAATATATAAAGATTTCTTTTGTTCACTTTGTCCCCTTAGTTATTTTTTCGACGTGAAATAAGTATCATATCAGTTATTGTGTCCTAGATTATAATAAAAGTAAATAGGAATTTATTCTCTCATGGATTAGTATTTCGTAATTGTTAATATTTATCAAAAATGAGTCAGGTATGATAAACATTTGACTAAAAGCATCAAGATGTTGGATAATATTGTATGACAAAAAAGAATTTTTTGAAAACAATGGTTGTCTTCACCTTTGCTTTGGCAATGATGGGGGCGATTTTAATTGGCGGAATGTCACCAATGCGTGTACATGCCGCTCCGCCTGTTGGAAATTGGATAAATTATGTTGCATCCGATTTCGAAGATGGCGATGGCAGTAGTGAATATCCATGGATAATTACAACACCGAACCAGCTCGCACTTATGGCGCAACGGGTAAATCTTGTTGGTGTTGCGGGTGATGCATATCAACAAGGGCATTTCTTGATAACAGAAAACATTGACTTGGCGGGACATTACTGGACACCTATATCGGTAAATATTACTACGGCTAATATCTTCCAAGGAGTATTAAAAGCACTTCCGAATGTCGAGATAAGAAACATGACGGTCAATTCTTATTCATCTGTTCAAGGAGAGGCTGGGTTTTTTGGAGCGATTGGTACTGGTGCCACAGTCGAGGGTTTGAATTTTACTAATGCATATGTGCATGGTACGTCTGGTGCGGGTGCTGGGGTTCTTGCTGGTCGTCTTGAACCATCTAATTCTGAAGTGAACGAGACAAGAATTTCAAATATTACTGTTGATGGGGATAGTATTGTTTCAACGATAGATGGTATTGCTGGTATAAGAACGGGCGGTATTATTGGTTCGGCTGGTGGTTCGGAACGTTATGATATTATCATAGAAGATGTTGAATTCAACGGTACTATAAGATCAGAAAACCATGGTGTTGGTGGAGTATTGGGTCAAAGTGGTTCGGCACATGTAAACATTTTTATTACAGAAGCACATGTAGATGCGACTTTTGAATTAGAAGCGGCGGTAATGACTGGTGGTATTGTTGGATCTTTTGGTCCATCAAACAACTTTGGTGTGAGATTGGATATTATTAACAGTTCTGTTGAAATGGATGTTGTGTGGAATTCAACAAATAATGCTGCTGCGATTGGTGGTGTGGTTGGGACATTGATTTCTACGATTAATACAGGTCTTGATATGACAGATCGTGTAAGAAATGAATTAATAATAAACAACGTAGAAGTAAGTGGTAATATCGACTTCGTAGACGGTTGGGCGCAAAACAGAGGAAGAGTTGTCGGAAGTATACAGGGTATTTACAACCACGTTATCATAGAAGATGTTTGGGTGAACCAGTTAACAAATAATCACCCAACACAATGGACGACTCATACGGCAAGACCATCGATAATACCAGCTGGGCTTGTGACGACTTTTGTTGGTTGGATGACAACCAATGCTGGACAAATTGCGGCGTCACAAAACATTGTAGATATAAGACAAGTTTCGTCTATTGCATTTAATACAGGTGTGGGCGGCGATGCAGTAGATTCAATGCCATTTATATATAATACAGTCCCTGCATTTACAAGAAATCTGCCATTGACCGAGCCTACCGTCGGAAATGGAAACTTTAACTTTCTTGGCTGGTCACGCACACAGGATAATGTTGTTGCGTATGCATCAGGTGCATCAATCATAGTAGGTTCAGGAATTACAACACTTTACGCAGTTACAGACCAAATCATGCACCCAGTAAGATTCTATAATGAAGGTGTTGAATATACTGTCCGTTCGATTGGATCTGGTGAGAATTTAACCGAGTTCTTTATACCAGAAACTGGACCTGCCAGCCACACATTCTCGCATTGGGCGAATTATGCACAAGGTACAACTCCTCCAGGCACAGTAATCGAATTTCGAAGCGGCGATATACTCCAGATAAATGCTTCTTTAACATTGCATGCACATTACACGGCAGATACTTATACAATTACTTTCGAGTCACGAGGTGGCTCGGCGGTAACGTCGGTAGACCGTGATTTTGGTACAGATTTCGAGTTGACAGGCGCCCAAGCACCGACATTGTTGTTCAATACATTCCTTGGGTGGGCGACGTCAGAACAAAGGGCACAAGATGATTATGTTGATTACATGATTGGTGAAGATGTTGAAATTACAGGAAACCGAACATTGTGGGCGGTATGGGAATTAACAACATTTACACTTAGCTTTAACATCGGAGCAAGTACATCAACAGTTCCAAATATTACAGGAACACAAGGACAAACGTTCGAGCTTGTGAACGAGCCAACACTTGCACACAACGATTTCAAAGGTTGGGCATTAACATCAGGCGGAGCGATAGCACATGACACAGGTGATTTTGTTTCACCATATCGTATGACAACCGAGAGTCCGATTGTGCCAGAAAATTGGACATTGTTTGCGGTGTTTGAACTTACAGAATATACAGTAACATTTAACGAGCGTGGTGGTTCAGCGGTTGCAAATGTACCAATGACACATGGAACATTGACACTTGGAAGTGCGCACACATCAAGCCTTGCAAATCATGATTTCCTTGGCTGGGCAATAACAGAACAGCGAGCAATAGATGGCTATGTTGATTACGTGGTAGGGGAAGATTCTGTCCAGGTTAACGGAAATAGAACACTTTGGGCGGTATGGCAATTAACGACATTTACAATCACATTTGATGTACGTGGTGGAGATGCAGTAACGGCAGAGACAGGAAATTACGAGGGTACATTTTATGCGCCAAACGCTACGCGCCAACATTACAACTTTCTTGGTTGGGCGACAAGTAACCAGAATGCAATTGACCTTGAAGTAGAGTACACAGTAGGTGCCGAAGTAACAATTACAGGCAACCGAACATTGTTTGCAGTATGGCAATTAACAACATACACAGTAGCATTTGAAGTACGTGGTGGGAATATAGTAACAGCAGAGACAGGAAACAATAATGATACGTTTAATGCACCAAATGCATCAAGAAATCATCACAACTTCCTTGGATGGGCAATCTCGGAACAAGATGCAATTGATCTTGAAGTTGAATACGTGGTCGGTGATACAGTAACAATTACGGGCAACCGAACATTATGGGCGGTATGGCAATTAACAACTTATACAGTAACATTTAATGTGGGTTCTGGAAATGCGGTTACGGCGGAAACAGGTACAATTAATCAAACATTCTATGCGCCAAGTACATCGCTTACTCACCATGATTTCATGGGATGGGCAACATCAAATGGCGGAGCAGTTGTATATATAGCAGGAGTCGAAGTAACAATCACAGGCAACAGAATACTATGGGCTGTGTTCGAGGCGACCCAATACACCGTAACATTTAATGTACGAAACGGAAATGCGGTTGCGGCAGAGACTGGGAACCACAATGATACTTTCTATGCACCGAATGCTACACGTGGAGGATATAACTTTGTTGGTTGGGCGCTAACAGAACAAGATGCGATTGCAGGCGATTTCGAGTACGAAGTCGGCGATGAAATAACAATCACAGGCAACAGAACGCTTTGGGCAGTATGGCAGGAAGTCACACGATACACATTCACTTTTAATACAGGCGAAGGTACAGACGTTGACGATGTTATCCGTAGCCAAGGTTCATTCTTTACATTTGTTGGTGCTCCAACACGTGCTGGATACAGCTTTGCTGGTTGGGCAACAACAGCAGGCGGGGAAGTAATCCACAGAGCGGGCGACACAATAGAAGTAACAGGAGACATGGAATTCCACGCGGTATGGATACCAGTTATTAACAACAATGATGGAATAGATTGGTTAATTATTGCAATGATTGCTGGGTTTGGATTCTTGGTCTTGGTCACGGTTGGATTAATTGTGATTGCACGAAAAAGAAATAACCAAGGTTCCTAATAGAAAAAAAGCATCGGATTGATGCTTTTTTTTAATTAGTCTTGTTTTTTGTCGACATCTTGCTCGCCAATTATTTCTGTCCAAAAGGGTTTCTTTTTACTTAGCTTCATTGCCGAAGATATTGGGTCTTCGGTTGTTTCTTTGTCATCATCATATCCGTAGTTGTACTTTTTCAAGATAGTTTCCCATTCGGGATCATATGTATGAGTAAACGATTTATACCATTGTTTGCTTTTTTTTCTTTGTTCTTCTTTTTCTGCTTCTATTCTTTGTCGAACCTCTTCACAAAGCGAGAATTGTGGAATAGGCTCGTTTAGCATTTGTCGTGTCAAGTTAAGAGTATTAAGCCATTCAGATACAACCAATGATTCTTTGGCAGAATGTTCATCGTAATACCCGACACTAAGGTTAACGCCACAGATGCTTTCACAAATAACGGAAATGTCGGTTATTGACGACATACCTGCGTCAATATATCCTGTTTTTTCTTCGATATATTTTTTGAATTCGTCTTGGACGGGGATTTCATAACATTTGTAATCATCTTTGCCGCGTCGATCGAATTCTATTGCAAATCGTGATTGGTTAATTTGTTCAAGGACTTCTGGATGACTTGTCATCAAATGAAATGCACCAACGCAACCAGACTCTTCACCATCAAGGATAAGTAGATTGTGCCCGCTGTTTTGTAAGAGCCATACTATTGCACATCCTGCTCGGTCGTCTGCGCCTATTCCGACGTCTGGGTTGGTTCCGTTTATGATTTCCTCGCCATCTACGATAGTGGATTCAATTGTTTGGTTTGTATCGATTTCTCGTAGTGGGATTGCGATTTGATAAGGGCTTATGAGTTTTGTAAAGTCATTGGTTTTTTCATCTTGACCAAGGTCATAAACATAATTTCCTTTGTCATCGAATGTATAGTTGTCATAGTCATCATAATCGTCGTATTCATCAAATCCAAAATCGTCAAAAGCATAAGAATACACAGAACCACCGCGGAATACCGTGTCCGCATGTGCGACCAAAGTCACACGGTCTGGGCGTGTTCCTTGTTTAAATATAAATCGGTCTTGTCTGTCCAAACCTTGGTAAAGTTCGGCACCAGGAATTGTTTGAAATTTTTCGAACACATCATCGGCGGTTGTTAAATCCATCGACAAAAATTCTTTTAATACTTTGACGTCGTTTTCTGTTTGTTTATCGTTGTACATTATTTCCTCCGATGCGTTTGGTTACGCATAACTAGCTTTTTAATATCGGTCAACTACACGTTCTTCTTGTTGAATTTGTGCTTGTTCTCGGTTTTGCCCTCTCATGAAGTCATTAACAATTTGCCTTACATTGTTGAATATCGGGTTAAGCCTTGTCAATCGTCGGTTTTCTTGGCGCATTTCGTTGCGTTCTTGTTCTTCAATGTTAAGGTATTCAAACGTAGGCTGAAGCTCGCTGAAATCAATATTCATGTTTTCGCGCCCGTATGGTCCGACTTCGAAATATCCCGGGAAGGCAAGTGGATTTCGTGCATGTTGTTCACGGGCATGATGCTCAATTCGTGCAAGTTCATGTGCACGGTCAGGATCCATTTCGTAAAATGAACCAGCAGGTTCTGGGCTTTGTTGGATTATTTGTTGGATTATACAATCTATACGATCTATGCGGTCAAGCACTTTATAATATTCGCGTTTGATGGTTTCTTCTGCTGGTTCTACTATCTCTGGTTCTGGTTCGACTTCTGGTTCGGCTAGTCGATAGAATATGTGTTGCTGCTCTTTTGCATCGTTAAAGCAATAATCTTCAGGTGTTCTAAGCAAATTATCTTGTGCATCTACCATAGGAAAACGTCTTGTTTCTGTACTTAACTTGTTACAACCCATACCCACATTGAATTGCTTGAACGGGTTTTCGGGGTTTTGTTTGTTATATTCTTCGACAAAGGCGTTGATGCCACGTACAAATGCTTGGAAAATTGGTTCACGGTACTGTTCCATGTACCATTCGCTGTCATTTACATCAAATTCGTTTATGACCGCATATCCTTCTTGCTTGTTTACGTATATCGTGCCTTTTGCGATGATTTTGTCATCTTTGTTTCTGTCGCGAACGACAAGGTTTTGGACGTCGGGGGCAACCATAGATGCCTCGGCGATATAGTATCCATAGTGGTTGCTTGTCAATGATCCACAACAATCAACAAGGTCACCCATAATTGCGTTTGCTGGATCATATTTGTCCAGCATCTCGTACATAAACCGTTTGCTGTGTTCCAATTCATCTTCGGTATCTTGGGCAATGTCTTCAATTTGTTCAAGCAAAGTTTTCTCGGATAATGGTTTACCAAGAATATGGCTTGGTATGTTTTTTCTTTTTGCCAACAAGCGATTATCACGTGCGGCATCAAATACTTCTTGGTCAATGCCTGATTTACTTGCAAAATATTCTGCGATATCTATGCTGTCGTCACAAATGCCGATATATTTAGTTCTATAATAAAAGTTTCGGAAAGCATCTTCCCACGAGAATGTCTTTGGTTTTCCATCTTCGCCAAAGCCTCTGCGATAACCGCTTGCAGCTTTGAAATCAAACATGACTTTGGAAAATATACCTTCCATACGATATTCCATGCTTCGCAATAATTCGTAGTTAGGTTCATTTTGGTCGTTTTTCTTGGTTAGGTATTTTACAAAGTCTTGGTTAGGTTTTGTTCCAAGTGGAAGCGAAGTAAAATTGTCTTGGAAATTATATAGACTAAATGTTTCGTCTCGAAGAATATTTGAAAGAAGGGTACTTGCCGTTTGTGCCAATGGTTTGTTGGTTTCGACTCCGTTTCTGTCTTTGATTTTTTCTTCGCTGAAGCACCCGAGTGAGAGGGCGAATTTCATAAAATGAAGTAAATAATGTTCGTTTAGGTCCTCAATATCATCCATGTAATCTTTTAATTCGTTTTTGAAAAATTTGAAATTGGTGTTTTGAGAAAGTCTGTCAAGCAATCCGTTTTTCGATAATTCAAGAACAAAGCTGTGTGGAAGTACATACTTGTCTTTTACAAGCCTTTTTACAAGGGCGTCAAGGTCATCGGGGTTATGTTTGACTATTTGACTCGCATCAAAGTTTGAAAATACTTTGGTAGTTTGTTCAATATTTACTATTTCGGTTATTTCGTTTTGGTTCTCGGGAAGCTCTTTTGCAAAGACTTGGTATCCGTTTGAGTTTAACTTATAAGCATATTTGAATCCACAACCGCGGAATGCGTTTTCACCAATCTTTTCAACACTTGATGGAATTATAATTTTTTGAAGTGCTATACAGCCTTCGAATGCACTTTTGCATATTTCTGTTTGTCCTTCGGGTACTTGGTATTCGTATACTGGTTCACGGGTAAGGTCAAATGATTCTTCTAAAAAATTTCCGCATTGTGTAAAATCACCACCCCTTGGTGCAGTATAATCAAGATTTCCGTTTTCTGTAATGTTGTTGACATTAATACCATTAAGAAAACCACGTATGGTCGAGTTCTGCCACATATTTCTATTTCTGTCGCCGCCTGCTGGATAGAATGGAATATTGCTCATGATTGCTTGATCGGATACAAGCTCGATTATTGTATTTGACCCATTGCCGTCTGGGTTTATGTCTGTTGATAAATCGTCCCAATTTCGGATTTTCCACGTAATTGGTTCAACCTTTACCCAACGTGCAGTTCCGTTTTCGGGTGCGCGCTCTCTGGTTGAATACTGAATGTTACTATCGTCTCGCGTGGTAATTTTTCGAATAAATTTTTGACCGTCTACCTCGAATTCTGGGTTTTTTCTTGGTGTGAAGGCACCTCCGCTTGTTATTGCTGCCGAGGTCCATAATCTTCCAGTTGCTTTGTCATCAAGTTCACCACTTTGATAAAGACCCTCGAGATACAAATTTAATTCACTTCCAACGTGGGATTTGTCTTTTTCTCCAAATTGAAGTGTGTGGTATATGATTCTGTCATATTGATTTCTTACTGGCTGGATATTGCAATCCATATGTTGCAGTACATGGGAGTGCAGGCGCATCGCGGGACAAAGTGAATAATCATTCCTGCGTGCGGAAGTATCATCGCTATCACCATTTGATTCTATTGAATAAACAGATCTTTCACTATTATATGCCGTTCGCAGAAAGTATCGGGTTGTTCCTGTTCTGTTGGCATAGTCATCACGTCTCCGATTTTGGAAAGCACCATCCATAAGTGCAGAATCAGTAGCCGAAATCATACGCTCTGCAACGTGAAATTCGGATACCTCGGGTGCACTTAGAATATATAAATAATCAGCCGTGTTAAATGCTAGATCGCCGTGACGTTGGTCTTCGTCCGAGTTGCTTAAAAAAGTTGTTGCGATATAGTTACGAAGGTCTACTCTCGATTGCATGCCTTTGCTCCTTTCTTATGCTTGGGATACACTTTTCAGATTACTTATTTTATCAAAAAATAGGCAAAAAGTCAATACCCATTATAGAACCAATCACTATAGTGAGTGAATAAATCATAGATAAATTGTATGAGAATTGTGGATTTGCATAATGACGTTATAACCGAGATGGATGACGAAAAATTTTTAAAATACATTGCCGATGTCGAACGAAATGGGGTGGATGTGGTGCTGTTGTCGATATGGACAACGCGAATGGTAAATCCATTAAATGAAATCCGAATGGCAAGGCAAAAAATTGATAATATTGAAACTTCGGTAAAGTTGCTTTTGCATGTAGAGGATGCTTGGTTTATTAATGAACAAAATTTGGACGAGCTTGTTTCATTAAGACCATTTTCTGTTGGGATAACGTGGAACTCAGATAATGACTTGGCGGGTGGGGCATATGGCGAGGGTGACCTTACCAACTTGGGCAGGATTGTAATTAAAAGGTTGGTACAAGAAGGAATTGCAATAGACGTGGCTCACTTGAATAGAAAGAGTTTTCATAGCGTAATTAATTTTATTAAACCCTTGGATGCTAAAGTGTTCTGTAGCCATACTTGTATTGATTATGTTAATCCACATCCACGTAATCTTGATGATGCACAAATCAAAGAATTAATTAATATGGACGGAATAATTGGATTAACATTGGTCGGCGATTTTTTAAATTCGGATAATGTGGCACGGATGAATGATGTTTATTGCCATATCCAATGTTTTATTGAAAAATTTGGTTCGGATAACCTTGCAATTGGTACCGATTTTTTTGGTACCGCAAATTTGCCCAAGGGTTTAAATGGATACAAGGATTTTAAAAAGTTGAAAAGGTTTTTTGTGAAAAAAGGTTTAAGTGTCGAAACAATAGATAAAATCTTTTATTTAAACGCTTGGCGATTTGTCTCATATATATAAATATGAATTTCAATGAATTGATAAATCAAATCAAGGGGCTTGGAGATATCTACGGTGTTACTATGGAAGAAAAGGGGGTCAGCCTGCTTGGGCGACCAATATATGCTTTTCATGTTGGCGATAAAAAAGGCGACCAGATAATTATCACCGCGGCAATTCATGCGCGCGAATGGATAACCGCATTTTTGGTGGTCGAGCTTGTTAAAATGTATGCCAATAAAAAATTTGATGGTGGCATTTGGTTTGTACCGCTCTGTAATCCAGACGGGGTAGAAATTGCAATGCGACGTGAGCCATTGTGGAAAGCAAACGCACGCAGCGTTGATCTTAACGTAAACTTTGATGCCGATTGGGGTGGTGGGGCGCAAAACATCCGTGTCCCAGGTTCAGAAAATTTCATAGGTGAATACCCAAACAGCGAACCAGAGGTAGGGGCGCTAATTGATTTAACATTAAAGATAAAGCCAAAAGCAACAATCGCATATCACAGCAAGGGTGAAGTTATATACTATGGCTTTGAACCGAGTGATGGGCGGGCGACGCAAGAAAAGTTAGAGCGTGACAGAATACTTGCATACAAGGTGGGTGAAGTTACGGGGTACGAGCCAATAAAAACAAAAAACTCGACTGGTGGATATTCGGATTGGGTATCTATGCATCTTGGTGTCCCAGCACTTACGATTGAAGTTGGGTGTGATGATCTTGAACATCCAATTGGGCTTGATCAATTACCAAAGATATTTGAACAGAATAGAGAAGTTCCTATGGTTATGCTGTTGAATTGATTAGTAAATGACTTGAAAGTGTGGTATAATAAGCTTATGAAAAATTTTATTGAAAAGCTGAAAGAAAATCTTGTTAAAACATCTGCGTTCGGCATTTGGTTGTTGGGCGGTATATTTGTGTTGTCACTTTTTATATCCGAAGCGTCATTTGTAGGGCAATCAATGCAATATGATGGTGAGCGTTGGCCTGGATATTCTGCCGCTATGAGTACCGCTTGGTTTTCATTCTTTTTGAATATTGTAATCGTATTCGCATTAGGGTTGATGATTTATATGATTGGAATTTGGTATGAAAATAAATTTCCAAGACCTGTGAAAGAAGAACCTTATCAACCATATGTCGCACCACAACAAGTGCCACAGCCAATGCATCAGCCCGAGCCACAGCCACAGGTTCAATTAGAACAAATGCAACCAAGACAAGAATTTCAACCAACCCCAGAGCCAATGCAACAAGTCCAACCAGAACCTTTGGACGAGCAAACAGATTTCCGTCCGCAACCTGCGCCAGAGTCAACACCTCCACCAAGGCCAGGGTTACAGCCTTTGGTGGATACTCCGTTGGATGAAATTGATGAAGAGCCAAAATCGATGTTTGACGATTAGATGTTTGACGATTAATAGAGTATTTGAAACCAAGTGTAATGCTTGGTTTTTTGTTTCAATAGAGGACATATTTGTATCGTCCTTCCGCTTGCCTGCGGCAAAGGCTTCGCTGCGCAATGACTAGATAGAAGTTTTTTCTCCTGGTGCGATGTGGAGATTACTCACTTTAAAAACTTTCACTTTGATGCTTTTTATCTTCTTGATATAATAAAAAAAAGGGGGTGGTTATCATGGACGAAGAATTTGGACATTATGATTTTTCTGAAGATCACCTTGAAGACGAAGAAATGGATTACGAGTACGGCGGCGAGGAAGACTATGCGGGTATTGCGGATTATAGTGTTACTGATGAATATGAAAATATAGCAAGGTTTAACAACAAGGGTTGGGAAGGTGATGAGTTAATTCAAACAAAAAAAGATAGAGAAGATATAAAAGACAAGAGTGGAAGGAAGGTTGGAACAAGGGCGGTTACTCATGTAAGGGTTAATTTCCGATATCTTATGTATTGGTGGCCGATTTGGATGAAAACAATCAGACTTAAACCAGACTGTATTAAACTGAATAAAAAAGCACTTGGAATTTTATACAAATCCACAGCGGGATATTTAAAGTTTATCGCACTCTTTAAGCCAAAATTGGTTTATAACACAATTCAAGGAACAATTGATTTGCTTGGTCATCCTCTTTTGGCTGCCGTACCTTTGTCGGATAAACTTGGTGATATTCTTGTTAATCATCCATTGATTCGTGCCGATTTGGAAATTATTGATAAGAAATACAAGGCGTTGTTGACACCATACCAAATGGCAAAGAACAAAGTGAATGAATGGACGGGCGGTGAAGGCGGTGCGGCTGCGGGGGCATAGCAGCCATGTATAACTCTTTTACATCTCATTAGATATTTGGTAATATTAATGCATGACAAAGTTTGTTGTGAAAATAGTATTTATTACGATTGCTTGCCTTTTTTTAGTGTTCAGTTACGGGTTGGCAATATTTGGGTTTTTGTTTCCGTCCCCTATGGTTCGTATGTCAGATAGTTTGGGATTGAATGGTATGGGGGCTATGTTTTCGATGAGGGTATATAATCAGAATCCAACCGAGGCGAACAGATTGGACGCGTTGGAGAGAAATATTGACGCGGGCAGGCATCGGCAAATAATCATATTGTTCGAAGGCTTTGACGACGAATGGCAAGACGAGGCGAATGGATTTCATAGACAAGCCTATGTTCGGGCATTGTTAAATCGCGGACATTACGGGCGGGCATTAGGTTTTGTTGATTACGAAGCACTTGCAGGTGATATAAATCTATTAAGACCGTGTTTAATATACTTTGTATTTGCCGAACACAGTTCGAGAGGTTTTACTCAAGCAATGTATGACGGTGTGCGAAGTTCCTTTGAAGTATATGTGGCTGCGTTCAGGTATGAATGGGAAAATCATAATACTTTAAGTACTTATGAAACGGCAATGATACAAGTGTGGTTTGTGAATATTTTAATAGAAGAAGGAATTTGGTAATGAAAATACATGATAATGCAATAGAGTCTGACCGCGCTATATTGGTCGGTGTTGGTGTTAATGAGAATATAGACGAGACAAGTTTGGATGAGCTTGATGATTTGTGTCGAACTTGTAATATTGTTACGGTGGGACGTATTACACAAAATCGCCCTGATGTTGATGTTACTTATTTTATTGGAAAGGGAAAGGTCGAGGAAGTAGCAAATGCAGTCGCCGAACATGATGCCAATGTGGTGGTATTCGACGTGGAGCTGAGCGGTTCAAAGGTAAGGAATCTTGAGCGAGAATTGGGTGTACCAGTACTTGACCGCAGTAAAGTTATTCTGGACATTTTTGCCCAACGCGCCCAGAGTATGGAAGGCAAGTTACAGGTAGAGCTTGCACAATTAAAATACAATTTGCCGCGTCTTGTTGGAAGTGGTGGATTGATGTCAAAGATGCGGAATGCTGTGGGTATGCGTGGACCAGGTGAGAAGAAACTGGAAATGGACAAGCGCCGAATTCAAGAAGATATAATTGAACTGCAAAAGAAGTTAAAGAAAATAGGCGAGAGTCGGAATTTGAACAAGACACTTGCAAACAAAAGCGGCATGAAGCGGGTTTGTTTGGTGGGTTATACCAACAGCGGAAAAAGTACGCTTTTGAATACTATGGCAAAGGCGGGCGTGTTGGCGGAGGATAAACTTTTTGCAACGTTGGACCCTAAGACTGCACGCATATATGTACAAAATCCCGAAACGTATGTGGGAGTAGAAATTTTGTTAACCGATACGGTTGGATTCATTAACAAGTTGCCTCATGAATTCATTAAGGCATTCGAGAGTACACTTGACGAGGCAAGATATGCCGATTTGTTATTGCACGTGGTGGATATATCCAACGATCAATTCAAGGAACAAATTGCGGTTGTGGATTCGGTGCTTGCGAAAATTGGTGCCGATAAAGTTCCGCAAATATTGGTCTTGAACAAAATTGATATGATGTCAAGTGTTGGGCTGTCATTAATAGAAGAAGAATTTGCGGGCAAGGATTATGTTGCGGTTTCGGCAAAGGATAATGTGGGGGTTGAAGAGTTGAAGCAGAGAGTTATATCACGGGCGTAAGATAGGAGATAATTATGAAAGCAGAAATGTTTACGGTGTTGGATGAGAACGGAATTCCAGACGGAAAAACAATATCGCGTAACGAAGTTCATCAAAAGGGCTTGTGGCATGAATGTATAATCGTTTGTGTGATTGATAAGAATAACAAGTTGTTAATTCAAAAACGTGCCAAAGGTAAAAGCCATGCTGGTCTTTGGGATTTAACGATTGCTGGACACATGTCTGCGGGAGAGTTTCCTATGGATGCATTGTTTAAAGAGAGTATGGAAGAAGTTGGGGTTATATTGCCAAGGGATTTGAAAGTAAGTGACCTTAAACATTTGAAAACTTTCCGTGACTCGAGAGCTGTGCGAGAAGATTTTATCGAGAACCAATTTGTAAATCTTTACGTAATTCACAAAGACGTGAATTTAAAAGATATCGTGTTAAAGCTAGACGAGGTTGAGGAAGTTAAAAAGGTCTCGATTTATGAAATGAAAGAAATGGCGGAGCGTGGGGAGACACATCCGCGGACACAATGGGTTGACATTGTTTATAATTACTTGGCACGTAGTGCGTTTAGGTGAGAGGAAAGACTTTTTGCCGTATCTGTGGGCAAGCAAAGAAACTGTGTCCACCACCGTCATTGCGCAGCGAAGCCTTTGCCGTAGGCAAGAGGAAGGCGGGAACCCCAATAAGTATGGGAGAGATGTATATGTTTCCGCCGTACGAAGCAATCCAGTTAGAGAAATAATAGGAAGAGACAAACATTCCTACAATGTCTGTAACTGGATTGCTTCGTACGGACAGTACAACTATTCTGCACCCACAATCTCTGTGGTCTGTCCTTCCGCTTGCCTACGGCAAAGGCTTCGCTGCGCAATGACGTGGTTTCATGTGTCATTGTCGCTTGGTAATTGATGTTGTGCTTGGTGGCACGACTTTGAATTGTTTTGCCAATTCTACTAAATCCGTCTATAATTAACCTATGGAAAAAGAATCGTTGAATTTTATCGAGCGGGATATTATAGAGTCTATTGCACGTGGACAAAAGATTGTCACACGTTTTCCACCCGAGCCAAATGGTTATCCGCATATAGGGCATATAAAGGCATCGCTTACAAATTATACGTTGGCGCAAAAATATGGTGGATATATGAATTTGCGTATGGATGACACCAATCCTGAAAAAGAAGACATGCATTATGTCGAGACTTTTGTTGATAATCTGGCTTGGCTTGGAATTGAATGGAAAGATTTATTATTTGCAAGTGATTATTATGAACAGCTGTATGATATGGCTGTTGGCTTGGTTAAAAAGGGTTTGGCTTATGTTGATTTTCAAAGTGCGGACGAGATGAGTAAGAATCGTGGAAGTTTCACCGAGCCAGGAAAGAACAGTCCCTATCGTGATACATCGGCAAAGGAAAACCTTGAGCTGTTCAAACAGATGCGAGATGGTAAATTTGCGGATGGTCATTGTGTGTTGCGGGCAAAGATTGATATGACGCATCCGACGATGACTATGCGTGATCCTGCTATATATAGGATAATGAGAGCAGAGCATTACAGAACGGGCAACACATGGTGTATATATCCCATGTATGATTTTGCACATTGTTTGTCCGATGCGATAGAGAGTATAAGCCACAGTTGCTGCAGTTTGGAGTTTGCAAATAACCAGGAACTATATAATTGGTTTGTGGACAATGCCTGGACAGGCAAATGCAAGCCGAGACAGTTTGAATTCGGGCGAATGAATATCGAACAAACGGTAATGAGTAAGCGATATCTGAAAAGATTTGTTGACGAAGGAATTGTTGATGGTTGGGATGATCCGCGTATGCCAACGATAAGTGGAATGCGTCGTCGTGGATATACTCCCGAGGCGATAAAGGACTTTGTTATAAGTACAGGGATTTCTCGGACGAATACTACGGTGCCTATGAGTGCGCTTGAATTTTATGTTCGCGGACATTTAGATAAAATCGCAGATAGAGTTGGTGTGGTATTTAATCCGATAAAGGTCTTGATTACCAATTACAAGGGTAAATTTGAGAAATTGCCTGTTGTTAATAATCCAAATGACGAGAACAGTAAAAGTCACAAACAATTCTTTTCAAAAGATATATATATAGATGGAGAAGACTTTGCGGTAAATCCACCACCAAAATGGAAGAGGCTTACGGTCGGTGGGACTGTGCGACTTCGTGGGGCGTATATAATCAGTTGTGAGAATGTTATATATAAGAAGGATGGTTCGATTGATTACTTGGAGTGCAGTTACTTTGAAAATTCAAGAAGTGGAAGCGATACAAGTGGCATCAAACCAAATGGAACCATTCATTATGTAGAAGCGAGTACGGCGACTTCGATAGTTGTTAATGAATATCTTCCATTATTGAAAGAGGGGACAAGCTTGGATGAAGACAACTTTAACTTGAATTCAAAATTTGAACATAATGCACTTGCCGAACCATATATAAGAGAATGCAAGAATACGGTACAGTTTGTGCGTAAAGGTTATTATGTGCTTGACAAAAAATTAAGTGTGAGAGACAATTTAGTCTTCATAAAGACGGTAGGGTTGAAAGAGGGGTTTTAAATTATGAGAGTAACAGTATACGGTGGAACAAACAACGTTGTCTATTCAGAACAAGAAATGGCGTGTTCGCACAAGTTGGGCAGGTATTTGGCATCAATCGGTGCCGAGATATTGACGGGTGCATGCCGTGGTTTTCCGCAATTCGTGGGACAAGAGGCGGTTAAACATGGTGCAAAGGTTGTCGGGTATTCGCCAGCACTTAATGAACGTGATCATGTTGAAAAATATCAATTCCCATTGGATGGTGTTTCACATATGGAATATATAAAAATAGACGGTGTTAATCAGGCAGATAACTTTCTTCGAAGAAGCTGGGATATGAATGAATTCTCGGATGTTGCCGTTGCACTTGGCGGAAGTTGGGGAACATATACAGAATTGCTTTTTTCGTTTTGGTACAAAAAGACTATTATATTGGTAAAAGGCTTTGGTGGTGCTTGTGAAGCTTTTCACAGCACATGGAAATTTTTTGACGAACGTGATAACAACCCAGCGGTGCATCAAGGTTCTACTATTATTATTGTAGAGAATGTGGAAGAAGCGATTTCGGAGTTAGAGAAGTTAAGAAAGAAGTTCGGGTAAACTATTTGACACTTGGACATATATAAATTATCTTAATATCAAATGAAGGGGACAAAACTTGTAGGGTTGTTAACCTTGGCACTTGCAATGGTTGTGGGTGCTTGTTTTGTGTTTATTGGGAATAGTGACAGTCCAGTCACATCATTGGCGGTTGAGAGTCAGCCAATCAGACAAGCCTCGAACAATATTAATCCGTTGGGTTTATTGCCTGCGCCTGGGACTGATATGAATGTCTTGTATTCGGATGACCACAGAAGGGCGAACATACAAACACAGGCGCTTTTACGTCTTACCTCTGTTGGATATATACATGAAAATTGGGAAGGGGATTCGCTTCAGCCTGCAAATTCAAATTATGGTGGTTTTGGTTCGGTAGTGGGGGTTACAGGTGAATTTGGTCTGCAACTTAGTCCAATTATGACAGCACGAGGTGAGAATTGGATAACAGTAGAATTTAGACCGTACTATTCTTCGACCGATATAACTACAAGAACTATTACCCCCGAGTCTGATATACCTAATAGGATTCATTTATTTAGGATAACGTATGATCGAATCGGGATTTATCACATACGTATTGCAACTTATCAAAACGAGACGCCTAGGCTTAATGAATATATTGTTCGTGTCCGTAATGGTAGAGTGAATGAAGATTTCACTATCAATATGACATTAGGTACAAGCAATACTGCACCAAGTCGAACCTCGTTAACATTTAATAATCCACCTACATTTTCGGTATTTTATGCTGGATTTTCTAGGGGTGGTCGATTTGCGGGTACGGTGGCTTTTTATAGTCCGCTAACAACTACTAGGCTTACAACGGCGAATTCGACTCAGAATAGAATGGCGGGAAATTTATCAGTTGCTGTTACAGGTGAAAGGCTTCGGTTTACAAGGCTTGAAGAATCTTCTTTTCCAATGTCAAGATATTACATACATACAATGGTGAGTTTGACTTTTTATGATATTGATGAAAATGGAGACTTAGTAAGTCAAAGTAATCAAGATATTGAAATCTCATCCACGATAAATTTTCGTAGCCAAGTCGCTCGAAGTCCTTTCCGTTGGTGGACTATATTGATTGGTTTGGTTGTGCTTGGTGGTCTTGGTCTTGCTCTTTATGGGACTAATCATGTTTTAGCAAAGAGCCAGCAAGCAAACGATATGATAAGTCGTGAGCGTGCAAGAAATAAGGAACAAGTCGACAGTAATAACGTAGAAAAATTGCGAGAACGAATCGAGCTTGAACAAAGTGATGAACGCATATATGAAATGTCTCAAAGAATGCAAGAAGTATACGAGGCGGAAAAGGCTGCGATGAAAAAGCCAAGGAAACCAAGGACACCAAGGACACCAAAAGTTGATTAGGTGAATGAGAATAATTAAAAGAGGTATCAAACCTCTTTTTGTTTACATAGACTGTAAAAGTCTCTACTATAATCTCTTTAAAATTTCTTAAAAGAATTTTGAAAAAAGTGTTGATGACCTGTGCGACGAAGGAGCACACTTAAAATAATTTAACCGTAATGTCCCAACATTTTTTCGGGAGAAAAAGAACTTAAAATTTCTTAAAAGAATTTTGAAAAAAGTGTTGACAAAGCTTTTTTACCTATGGTATAGTAGGGAACTTGTTCGCCTTTTGTGTGGGCAAGTAGTGAAGATTGACAACTGCATACTGTAAAAGAATTACATAAATGTATTTTATATACATGAGTGTAATACTGACAAAACGAGAAACAAAAAACAAATATCTGTTATTCCAGAAATGGAATGACACAAATTAGTGTAATACGTATTTCAATTATAAAACGACAACATTATGTCGTTTCACGAGAAAACAATTATGCTGGAAGTTTTTTAACAGTATGGAGTTTGCCTGCAAAGGTGAGCGGTTCCGTTATAGTTAATAGCGAGGAACTGCATCAACATCAGTAATAGGCAAAAAACAAATAATCCAAATAAATCGAATTAACAAATAATTCAAATATATGACAAATAACTCATGTCAAACATGTATACAACGACAACCGATTAATTGAGAAATCAGTTAATCACTTTTTGACGATCAAGCTATAAAGAGCATATGGTGAATTCCTTGGCAATTGGCGCCGATGAAGGACGTGGTAAGCTGCGATAAGCTACGGTGAGGTGCAAACAACCTGTGACCCGTAGATCTCCGAATGAGGAAACTCAGCCATCTGAAAGGGTGGTTATCCTGTACTGAATACATAGGTACATGGAAGGGAACCCGCTGAACTGAAACATCTAAGTAAGCGGAGGAAAAGAAAACAAACTAGTGATTCCGTAAGTAGTGGCGAGCGAACGCGGAAAAGCCCAAACCATCAGGGGTAACTTTGGTGGGGTTCGGACCACATAGTGGCATTATAATAGGATAGGTGAACCGCATTGGAAAGTGCGACGAAACAGGGTAACAGTCCCGTAACCGAAATCCAACGATAGCCCGTGGTATCCAGAGTAGCACAGGACACGAGAAATCCGGTGTGAATGAGCGGGGTCCATCCCGTAAGGCTAAATACGACCAATTGACCGATAGCGAATAGTACCGTGAGGGAAAGGTGAAAAGAACCCCGGGAGGGGAGTGAAATAGAACATGAAACCGTATGCTTACAAGCAGAGGAAGCGCCTTATGTGCGTGACCTCGTACCTTTTGTAGAATGGGCCGGCGAGTTACGATGTGTTGCAAGCTTAAGTTACTCAGTAACGGAGGCGAAGGGAAACCGAGTGTTAATAGCGCGAAAATTATAGTAGCATGTCGTAGACCCGAAACCGTGCGACCTATCCATGAGCAGGTTGAAGTAGGGGTAACACCCTATGGAGGACCGAACCCACGTACGTTGCAACGTCCGGGGATGACTTGTGGATAGCGGAGAAATTCCAATCGAGCACGGATATAGCTGGTTCTCCTCGAAACGCCTTTAGGGGTGGCGTCATATGAACTTTTACCGGGGGTAAAGCACTGAATACGCTAGGGGGCTTCGCGGCTTACTGAACGTTATCAAACTCTGAATACCGGATAAATGCATATGGCAGTCAGACTACGTGAGATAAGTTTCGTAGTCGAAAGGGAAACAGCCCAGATCAACAGCTAAGGTCCCAAAATTCACGTTAAGTGGTAAAGGATGTGCAATTGCCTAGACAGCCAGGATGTTGGCTTAGAAGCAGCCACTCATTCAAAGAGTGCGTAATAGCTCACTGGTCGATGTGATTGTGCGCCGAAGATTTCCGGGGCT
>Ga0136643_10000431_pt1 | contig 45936 bp, 31 predicted proteins | sample TergutLab28metaG_FD_96883 | JGI IMG/M metagenome (GOLD analysis project Ga0136643, IMG submission 96883) | Labiotermes labralis P1 segment gut microbial communities from Petit-Saut dam, French Guiana - Lab288 P1 (version 3) (version 3) | ecosystem: Host-associated > Arthropoda: Insects >... | reverse complement strand
TGCATTGCTGGCCCAGGTACTTTTTTTTTAAAATCGTGTGTTTGTTTTTTTTTTATGTCTGTGGTTTTGGGGGGGGGGGGGGTATTCAGAATCTTTATAATTTAACTGATTATCTTGGTCCTCCCGGCCTTCTTCTCCGCTTACATTTGTTTCGACTCCACCCTCCATGGACGAGTCTTCTTCAGCATTAGCAGAAGATTCATTGTCCCCTCCGGGGTCGCCCGGCTCGTTGTAGCTGCTGGTTACGCTTGCATTTTCTTCAAACTCTGTTGCAAACAGCGCAGAGGTGAAATTTGAGCTAACCAGCGTAAAGACTAGCAAAACGGCCATTATGCGAGGCATCATTTTGCTTCTTTTTGTCTTTGACATTTTCGCTCTCTCCTTTTTTATTATTTATGTAAATGCAGTATGCATATAACAACAGGACACTTTCAGGTCCTTAGTTTTGCGCACGATGTGGTTGTGCTTATAACAAAACTTTGGCGTGCGTATACGGGTTTATGCGTATATTCGCCCTGTTAAGAGGCTTCCTATTTGTTTTGTTCATACTGCAACACATAGCTTATAAAAGTTATCTATTCAAGAATAATATGTGGTGATTAAAGGATAATTCTATATCAGTCAAGCACATACTATAAAATGCATCGAAATATGGTATTCATTGGGTTTAACACTATTAATATACTATATCATAAGTATATTAATAGTGCAAGAATTTTTTTCAAAACTTTTAAAGCTTTATAAACACAGTAAAATTTATATATCCTTCAAGTTTGAAAATATCGCATATTAATTAAACACTATTTTGGTATAAATTAAAACTGCCCAGGGGTGGGATTTTTGAAATTACTGCCGGATATCCTTTTGGCAAAATTGCATCTTCTCTACTTATACAATATTATGAGATATTTAAAAACGCTTAAACTGTTCTGCTAAAGAAACCATTATTATACTGGGTTTGGTCGGACACATCATATATAATCGGACGCATGACTGCACACAGTAATTCCAAGGTAAGCCCGGAATTACTTATAACAACGCCGTTTGTCTATTCTTAAATATTTTACTGCAATTGCTTATTAATGCATACTGTAATTTATAAAAAAGATACCTGGTTTATTATGATAGTTTAATATTACTATATACTCATTTTTGAAGATACAGTAAAGACTAAATATCTATCGTTTTGTTTTGTCATTGTGTTTAGTCTTTTTTTATGATAAAATTAAACAAACAGAACATAAAATTAATTCGTATATCTTGAGGAAGGGGTGGGGCATGAATACAAAAAAAGGCAAGTTGTTGATGCATATTGTGGCGCTTTTGCTTGTTTTTTTGCTGTTAAATTCCTTTTTTCAAAATCTTTATGAAGAATTAGAGTATGCAGATGAAAACAACGGATATGCAATAAGTATCGCACAAAGCGAGGAATATGAAGAAAGCTGTAAAAATGATTTCGAAGAGGATGAAAAGGTTATTGCTGAAGAAGAGAATACCATAGAAGTTATGGAAAATGAAGAGTTGTATACAGTGTATGATGTAGTTGAAGTTACTAATTTTGAGCAGCTAAGTTCCCAAATACCGGACTTTGGAACTAGAATTATAAGAATAATGAATAGCATAACCATGACGCATCAGTTGATAATACCTCAAAATTCATATATAACATTGATTAATGGCAAGTCCTACGACATTATATTAAATAGGGTCGGTACAGATGGGGATTCTTTGCATTTTTCTGTCGGAGGAAGTCTTATATTGGGTGAGGAAAGTAATCCCTTTGCCGGTGATATTGTGTTTTCAAGAGAAGACGAACCCATAAGCATAGCGGATAGTATAAATATAGAATATGGTGCTGCATTGATTGTATATGGAGCCGAAGAGGGCAATTTAAGCGGTCAGGCTTTAGAACAGCAAAACCAAGTTCAAGACCATACCGTTACAGGAGGTCAACCGCAAACAAATATATTTGGTGCAGGCGGTATATTCACACTGCCAACTGGTGCTTTGCCTCCCGCAACAATGCTGCAAGAGCAAGCAGCATCACAACTAGGTTCAGGAGTGCCCATACCTGTTTCTGCAGCCGCTGCCGGACTTTTTGCGCCTGTTTTGCCATCGGGCGAAGCAGATGACGGAGGTAACGCGGGCGGAGAAATGTTTGGTAACGGGCATAGCGAAGAAGCGGAGACTGCCGAGCCTGAGTCTGAATTTGATAGTCAAGCGGATGATAACACAAGCAGCGAGGGCGGTGAAGGTAACGGAGATAATGAAAATAGCGAAGAACCTTCAGGACAGCCGCAAGATGAACAGGATTCAATCAGCCAAAACAGCGTTAATCCGCAAACAGGTGATAATCAAAGTTTTTTAGGATTTATGATAGCTGCTATAGGGTTTTTGCTGTCTTTGGGATGGCTTATTATTATTCTTGTTTTAAGGGTAAATAAAGACCGGGGTCAAGCATAAAGGAATATCGAAGAATATTAATTAATCTTGCATTTTATCCGATAAGTATGTTAGAATAAAATAAACAAATAAAAGGGGGGATGCTATGTATAAAAGCCCAAAACAAATAGATGTAAATGTCTTCGTAAAAAGGATATTTTGCTTGCTTTTGACATTTACTCTATTAAGTACTTTTGTACCGTTGCCGCAATCGATAGAGGTTGCAGCTAATGAAACGGCAGAAGGAATCTTTGTACTTGAAGCAAATGAGGAAGGCGAAGGTGCAGAACAGGAAAGTAGCTCTGGGACGGATATTGTGCCGCCCACACTCGAACTTACTGAGGATAATTCCGAAGAAGATTTGACGGAGACGCCAGAAGAAGGAAACGGTGACGTCGAAGAAGATGAAGAAGAAGCCGAAGAGGATGAAGAGGGGAACGCGGTACAGGCTCCATCTGCGCTTATAGATGTATCTGTATCGCTTCTGACTGCAAATCTTACAGGCACTGAACTGCAAATGCTTATAGATGAAGCAGGTTATGAAGAGTCGGGATATATTGACTTATACGGCGATATTTACGCCTATGACACCATCTATATACGCTATGGACAGGATATCATTCTTCAGGGCAGTTTTAACTTCTATGCCAGCGGCGGCGTAGATGCCGCTTTTGTGGTAGAGGGCAGCCTGTCTGTAACAGACGGCGTTTTTCATGGTTCAAGTACCAATGTAGGTTTTAATGTGCAGGGCGGCACTGTATATATGCAGGGCGGCGTTGTGCAAAACTTTAATATTGTTGCTTTTGATGCAAAGGACGGAGCTACTCTTAATATCTCCGGCGGCGATATTTGGTATAATGGTGCAGAAGGTTCGCAAGGTGGGGCTGTACACTCAGAAAACTCTGTAATAAACATCAGCGGCAATGCTGCGCTAAGATGGAACAGAGCCTCAAACGGCGGCGGTATATATGCATATAGCAGCCAAATTAATCTGCATGCCGGGCATATCGGAGAAAATCATTCCTATACAGACGGCGGCGGTATTTATCTGGTTAATTCTGCAATGTCTATGAAAGGCGGCTACATCAATAGAAATACCGCTGACAGCAATGGTGCAGGTGTCTATTTATCTAATTCCCAATTTACTATGGGTTTGGGTGAATGGAGTTCTGTATATGGAGAAATTTCAGAAAATACCGCACAAGGCAATGGCGGCGGTGTATTTATAACCGGCACTGCATCTTGGTTTCATAAGGCCGGTGCAGCTCAGTTGCGGATGAATACGGCATCAAACGGCGGCGGTATTCATGTAGATGGCTTAGATGTGCTGGAGCGCGTGCTTATAGGTTCGCCAAATGAAGTTGGTCATGGTGCTGTTTATGGCAATACGGCCACTTCGGGACCGGTGCCTTATAAATATCCCGCTTTATACGAAGTATACGAAAGAACAATACATAATGATTCTTGGAGTCTTAATAATTTAAGGGGAGAACCGCATCATCAGGGCTATAATAATGACGATATAGCCATTACAGGCGCACCCGGTTTTGAAAATGTTGTTACCAGACAAATGGACTCGCTGGACATTTCACAGACCGATTACCGCCTTGTTGGCTGGTTTGAAACAGATTTGCCGGGTGAAGCTTCTCCAAATTGGAATTATATAGCAGACTACAGGATAATCATGGCGGGAATTGTGCCCACACTTGATGTATATGCCTATGGATATGCAGAAAGTGAAAGAAGAGTATTGGGTGCTGTGCCAAGTGTGTTGTTTGAAGGAACGCCTATTTATGACGGCATGGAAGTTCCAAGGGATGCTGTATTTGCATTGTCATACGAGTTTGCGGTATATGAGGGTCATTTTTTCAACAGTATTGCGGTTTTGATTCCTGAAATGCTTGTAACGGAATATGCAGAAGCCATAGAATATGCAGGGCGAAATTACGAAGGCGGGTATTACACTGTCACTTTTGAAATGCCCGCCAGCTTAGATTTGGCTAATCTCAATGCATTGGAACAGATTACATTATTAAGCAGCGGAAGACAAGTTGCAGTTAACCTTACTGCACAAGCTATAACAGGGACGTCGCAAGGTGTTATGCCTCCGTGGGCCCCTCCTATAGCAGATAGCCCCCTTGGGTCGGTTCATAACTTTGGTCTTTTAGTCCTTGGCGATTTAAGGATGGATGCACAGGGTTATTTTCACTCTGAAAGCGGTGTTTTAGTTTCCGGAAACATTTATATGTATCATGGTAATACACTGGATTTCGGTGAAGCACATAAAGGCGTTGGCATGCAGCTGCCCGAGTATAATCCACGCTTGATAGTTGGCGGTGTTTTAAATGCCAACTATCCGTATACAGGCACAGGCATTCCACCCCAGATAGGGCCGTACAATACTTATTCCGTCATATTGCATGGCGGAGATATATTGATGCGTGATGACCCGCACCCCAATGATACTATTACAAGTAAGGGATATATTGGGACAGATAGCCCAACGCCGCATGGAACGGATGCGGATTCCGATGGATTTTATACAAATTGGAATACTATACCAACGGTATCCTCCGCAGAGATAGACAACTTCTTTAATGCAGCTCAATCAGATTTAAGTAATTTAAGTGATTTCTTTGTTTCTGATGAGATATTAGGTCTTGATAATGTAGTTCGCGGTGAGATTTCCGAATTTGTAGGGCCTTGGGAACCCTGGTATTTTATATTACCGGACGATACAGAAAGGTTTTCTCAATACACCATTGTGTATACAATAGAAAATCCCCAATTCCTTAACTATTCTCCTTACAGTCTTGTCCTTCCTTCCCTTAGCTTCCCAAGCTGGTTTGAAGGGAATTACATTATTAATATTTCTGTTGATAATCCATATAATGCGGATTTTATGGATATTATTGATACGCAGATAATAAGTGAAAGTAGTTTTGCGGATGGTTATGAACTTGCAAGAGCCTACAGCCACAGAATTATCTGGAATTTCGTAAATTCCGGCGGGGTTGGTGAAATCGGCACGAATTACGGGCATATTATCGGCAATATTTTAGCACCGCAAGCCAATTTTAATGCTCCCAGAGGCGGCTCTGTTAATGGTGAAATGGTCGTTAATGATTTTATCCATGGAGGGCAAGGATTTGAGATGCATACTACTAGCATTTTACAGCAGCCTGGCCGACCGCCTATACCTATTTGGCCCATGCCGCCCGGTGTTACAAACCCACCAATAGACCCCCCTACAGAACCTCCGGGAACTGTAGTTCCACCTATAGGCATTGTTCCGCCCGGGACTACAGAACCTCCCACGGAGCCGCCGGATATTACAAATCCACCCATAGACCCTCCAACAGAACCACCTACGGAACCTCCGACAGAACCACCGGGAATTGCAGTTCCTCCCATAGGTATTGTTCCGCTGGAGCCGCCGGATATTACAAACCCACCAATAGACCCCCCTACAGAACCTCCGGGAACTGTAGTTCCGCCTATAGGCATTGTTCCGCCCGGTTCTACAGAACCTCCCACGGAGCCGCCTACGGAACCTCCTGATATTACGGACCCTCCTATAGAGTTTCCTCCTGTTCCGCCCATCGGGACAACAGATCCTCCTACGGAGCCTCCAACAGAACCTCCCGTAGAGCTGCCGGACACCGATGAACTGGGAGAAAATGATGGTAACGAAGACTATCCGGGATACCCGGGAGCAAGTCCGGGACCACCGGGAGAGATTGGCATTTTGCCTGATACCGATGAGCCAAGCGAAGAAGAGGGTGACGAAGATTATCCTGGATATCCGGGAGCAAGTCCCGGGCCACCGGGAGGAAATCCACAAACCAGCGATAATTACAGCTTTACAGGTCTTATAATTTCAATAACAGGATTTGCAATTTCTGTTTTAGTAATAATTTTAAGTCAAATACAGTACAACAAAAAAACGAAGCAGTAAAGCTTCGTTTTTTTGTTGCCATCAAACATATCAAAACACCATATCTAAATCCAGAGGATACATTGGTCTCGGTGTTTTTACATAAGGAAGATTTCTTAGCTCAAGGGCAGTATCACCATCGGTTAAGGCAAGAATACTTAGCTTACTTATATCCTGATATTCCGGACTTAGATAACCTGCTTTTATGCCTATTAAATTGAATGATTCCGGTTCAAGACCAAGAACTCTAAGTGTTTCGGGGCTGTATGTAGCGCAGCGCTTATTGGAAATCGTAAATATTACGCCCTTTGACTGCATTACAGCATAAGATACACCGGATGATACAGCAAGGTTTATTAATTTAGCATCCAGAGTAAGACGCTCATATTCTTTACCGGAATAATAGCCGCCCATTGTAATAGTAAATTCATCACCTATTGCATGCGTTGAACATTCCCTATAAGCTGCCGGATCCGCTACACATGTATAAACCGCATTTTGTACTCCGCTTTCAATCATAAGACGCAAAAATTGTGTGGCATCTTGTGAAGCGCCTGCTGTCGGATTATCTGCCGAATCCGATATAATCACAGGAAATTCTGTAACCGAAAGAGCGGTTTGTATAGCCTGTTCCGGAAGCATAGCCTGTGTGCTGTAAACAAATTCGCTGCGCTTATCCCAAAAAATCTTTGCCATTTTATTTGCGAGTTCTTTCAGGTTTTCGTGGTCGCAAGCCCACCCTGTAACCAACGCCCCCGCGCCGCCAAAAGGACTGTCTGCCCAAGGAAAACCCATTACATATGACGAGCAAAGAACATTGGGCAGTTTATCATATTCTGCAAGTGCTTCAAATAATGATTTTGCAGGGTCTACACGGGTTTCGCTCTGCTCTCCGGAAACAAGAATGGGTATTTTAACAAAAGTATTTACGGTTTTTTTACCTTCTTTTAAAATTTTTAGCATTATATCTGCCGCACGCACCCCGGTATCAAATGAGTCGATATGCGGCGCAGTGCGGAAAACCGCATATCCGTCAGACAGCAAGACCATGCGCTCTGTAACGGTGGCATGCATGTCTAAAGCGCATACAACAGGGATTTCATGTCCAACAACCCAGCGAACCGCTTCAAGCAAATCTCCTTCAGGGTCGTGCAATCCGCAAACAGCCATAGAGCCGTGCAGTGCAAGACAAACTCCGTCCCACGGCCCATGTTTGCGCAGTTTTTCAATAATCCGTGATTTTATATATTCGTAGGCATCAAGCCTTACTGCGCCCGAAGGTATTGCTCTGGCAAAAAACAGCGGTGTAACTTCTTTTCCGGCCCCTGTAAGCGTTTCATAAAACCCGCTTGCGGAACTGTCCTCGCGGCCCCGATGAATAAATTCATCGCCATCCACAAGATTAAATGTTTCAATTCCTGTGGTTAATTTATTAAATGTATTGCTTTCATGCCCCATGCCGGCAAGCGCTATTTTCATTTAATTACCTCCAAATTGTGTTAATTCAAAACCAAGACCGGCCCCTTCTGCCAGCAGGTCCAGTAATTCCGTTCTTATTCTTTCAACGCCGGTAAGATGCATGTCCCTTAAAAATATAATGGGAACAAATTGATCTTCATGCGGTACATTGTAATACTCTAAAAACGCTCTGACTAAATTCCCATTATTTCCTGACCGCGTGTTTATACGCACTACATTAACAGGTATATTTTCGCCGTCTATTGCAACATACTCGGGCAAGGCATCTATAAAAGGCTCTAATTCAATGCATGCGGGACATACAATACGGTAAAAATAAATTATTGTATTATGCTCCGCATAAATTTTAAAGCGTTCGTGTAGGGGAGTGGGAGGATTTAATTGATTAAACACATATTCATTAACAAAAATGTCTTCACCCTCAACCAGAAACGCCTCTCTTATATTATTGCGTATGCTTTCTTCCCCTTGAAATAACCAGCTTCCAACCATCATTAACGGAAAATTGATATTATTAGTAGAATGACCGAAGCTTGCCATTGTCTCCTCAAAAAGCCTGCGTCCATTTGTTCTTGCTACATTTACAGGTATCAGCATATATGGATACATTTCGGAAACATCTCCTGCCATTTCGTGAAACAGTTCGTGGAAATCAAAATCATTTGTACAACTGGTGCAAATTTCATCATAAAAGTAAAAAATTTCAATTCTGTCAGGAAGATTGGAAGCAAGGTTTGTTTCGATATAATCCGTGGAAGTGCAGCCGGCAATGCAAAGCAGAAGCAGCCCTATAAAGGGTGCTCCTAACTTCACAATACGTCCGCTCATTTTTTTATCATCCTTATTACCGTGTCTATTTTATCCGGCAAAGCATAGCTTCCAAATGCATCCGAACCTATAGGCACATACATATAATCAGGATAGTTTCCTGTCGTCCATGAAGGTTTTATTTGAATTTCCGCTCCGCCATCCTCAAATTGAATGAGTCTAAAATCTTCTTTTTTCAAACCCTTTAACGGAATAGGCCCAACTGTATCTTCATAAACATGCAGGAAAATATCCGTTTCGCTTTCGGTTACGCATCCCCATGGCTGCTGTGATATAGAACTGACACAACATCCATAGATACTCGCACTGTTGCGCTCCATCCAATTTCCAACTTCGGTTAATATCTTAACACTTTCTTTTGGGATGCGCCCCTTGGCATCCGGCCCGACATTAAGCAAAAGATTTCCGCCTTTACTTACGCATTCAACAAGCTTGCGCACCACCGTTTTTGCGCTTTTCCAATCATGGTCATGCACAGCATAACCCCAGTGATTATTCAATGTAACACAGGCTTCCCACGCCACAGGTTCACCTTTTTGGCTCAATATACCTTCCGGCGGTATAATCTGTTCCGGAGAAACAAAATCGCCTGAATATTCGCTTGGATTGTCCGTAAGCAGAGAGCCGAAACCCTCGCCCGATGCCTCCAGCCTGTTATCAATAAGAACATCCGGCTGAAGCGAGCGCACCATGCGCACAAGTTCAGTAGCCCGCCACTTTTCGCCGCTCATTCCTTCATAAGAAAAATCAAACCAAAGGACATCAAGTTTACCGTAATTTGTACAAATTTCACGCACTTGACCATGCATATAATCCAAATATCTATCAAAATTTTCTTGTGAGGCATGGTCTTTAAAGTCCTCGTTGCCGCGCATGGGGTGGATTTTGTCCTCATAATGCGGATAATCAGGATGGTACCAGTCAATCAAAGAAAAATACAAACCAACCTTAATGCCTTCTGCACGGAATGCATCAACATATTCCCGCACCAAGTCACGTCCGGCCTTGGTATTAGTGGATTTATAATCTGTCAGCTTGCTGTCGAAAAGGCAAAATCCATCATGATGCTTTGCAGTAAGAACTGCATATTTCATTCCGGCATGCTTGGCAAGCCTTGCCCATTCCTTGGGGTCATAACCCGTCGGGTCAAAAGCATCAAAATATTTTTGATAATCTTCCTTAGGCATTTTTTCAAAGCTGCGCACCCATTCACCTCGTGCCGGAATGGCATATAGCCCCCAATGGATAAACATTCCGAAACGGTCGTGCTGGAACCAGCTTAAACGCTTCCTATACTCATTCCAATCCATAACATCCTCCTATTAAATAAACACAAGGGAGAGAATCTTATAAAATCCTCTCTCCCTAAAGTTTGGTGTTAAAACAAGGTATTATTGTCCGTAAAGCAAGTCATAAGCAGCTTGGAAATGCTCTAGCAAAAAGCTGAGACCGGCATTTTCAAGCAGTTCAAGGAATTCATCATATTGAGTATCAATATCAAATACACCTGCAACAAATCCGGGAATCCACTGCCTGATAATTGAAGTGACATCGGTAAGCGGTACACTCATGTCACTTGTTTGGTCATCGGTGAATTTAACCGGCGGGAAGATTTTTTCTGAATTAGCAAACGGAAGCATTTGTTCGGTTGTCTGGAAAAGGAACGCTTCCAAACCTTCGGGATCCCACAGAGATATATTTGTGTCAAATGCTTCTCCCGCCCTGAATGCTGCTGTGCGGTTAGAGATTGTAAATTGGTTCCAGTGGTAGCTTTGCGGTTCGGTTTCTTGCCATGGCACCAAGATAGTATAAATTGCGGGATTGCCGTCAATACCATATTCTCCGGGTTCTGCCAAACGCCAATTGGTTTCGGCGGGACCAAAATATCCGCGCATTGTGGCTTCAAAAGTATATAACAAATCTGCCCATTTTACCAAAGCTTCGGCGTAATTTGAATCAGCGGAAATATAGAATCCGTTAAAACCAAGGTCATTAGTGTTTTGCGGGAATACACGGCGTCCGTCCGGGCCTGCAAATGGCATAACAGGCACATACAAAGGATAGCGATATCCGGCCATATCACTGAAAATTGCGCCATGACCTCCGGTTACCATGCCAACACGAGCAGTATCTCCTGATTCTACAAGAGCGATAAGAGCCGAACCGTCGCCTGTCAAAGAGCCTTCATGCAAAAGCCCTTCTCTAACAAGCTGATTAAGGAAACGAAGCCCTTCTATGGTTCCAGGCTGATTCCAAGGAGTTTTGACAACACCGTTATCCACGAATAGGCCCAATGTAGGCTGCGCCGGGCCGTTGCCCAATGTATGTGCATCATAGAATGTAAAAGCATTCATTATAAAATAATCCAAAGTGCTGCCCCAGCCGCCTGTAAATGTGCCGGCAAAAGGTATAGAACCTGGAATTTCATCACGGAAAGCTCGCAAAACAGTAAGCAGCTCGTCCGTGGTAGTTGGAATTTCCATATCCACTTCGTCAAGGAAATCTTGGTTAATCCACATTTTGTAGAACATAGTGCAGTGGAAACATTGATTGATATTTGGCATGACGTAAATTTCGCCGTCAAGCATGGTCATGATACCTTCATAATTTGGGAATTCCTCAAGAATTTCCATCAAATTTGGTGCATGAAGAGGAATTAAATCGGTTATAGGCATCAAACGCCCTTCACCTACGCCGAAGCGGTTGACATGTGCTTGGTTAAAGCCTACCACCTTAAATGCATCCGGATAATTTGCCGAAGTTAATTCAAGATTTAATGTATCAGCCCGGCCCTCAAGAGGAATTACTCTCCAGTTAACAACAATATTTGTCATTTCTTCCATCCACCGTGTCATGTCATTGTTATTCCAATCAAAAGTAGGATGTCCTGTTACCATAATTTCTACAGTGATGTCACCACGGTTTTGGACGATAGGGAATTGACCGGGGTCGGATATAGGCACCCCGCCCGAAGTAAGACCCATGCTGCCCCAATCTGATGTAATCACCGGCGTTGCAAGTGTATCAGCCGGCGTTTCTGCCGTTCCTGCTCCTCCGCCTTGTCCGCAAGCGGCAAGCAGCATAAAGCAGGCAATCAACACAGCCATAAAAGGTTTAAATAAACGTTTCATTTTTTTGCCCTCCTAATTTTAATTTTATTTTAAATATGTATTTCTTTTTTATATATCATTTGTGAAATCACCCTTTAACGGAACCAAGCATAATCCCCTTTACAAAATGCCTTTGCACAAAAGGATATGCCAGAAGCAGCGGTGCGCTGGATACCACTATAACAGCATATTTCACCAAATGCTGCATGGCTTGGCGGTTTACTGCACCACGTATGTCCGCCATCATTTCCGGGTCCATATTGCTAAGTATCAATATGTTGCGAAGCACTACCTGGAGCGGAAAAAGCCTTCCGTCACGGATAAAAATGAATCCGTCGAAGTAACTATTCCATATTGCAACACCGCAAAACAGCGCAATTACAGCTAAAATAGGTTTTGACAACGGCACAATTATGCGCCATAAAACACCTATTGCACTGCACCCGTCCAATTCGGCAGATTCTGTTAATTCGTCAGGAATGGAGGATGATATGTAGGTACGTATCAAGATAACATACCAAACACTCATCATACCGGGCAATATGAGCGCAAGGGGATTATCCATCAAACCAAGTGTGTCCGCTATCAATAAGAAGCGAGGAATCATGCCGCCCGAAAAGAACATAGTGAAGATAAAGAAGAGATTTAAGAACCTTTTTCCAACCAAGTCTTTACGGGACAGCGGAAAAGCTGCAAGAATACCCATAATTAAATTAAGAACAACACCAACCACAGTATATATAAGTGAATTTCTAAAGCCAATCATAATTTGGTTGTTACGGAATACGGCTGCATATCCCTCAAGAGTCGGATTAACCGGCCATAATACCACACGTCCCGTCATAACCGCTCTGCCATCGGAAAAAGACGAACTGACCACAAATATAAGCGGATACAGCACAATCAGCAGCATAAATATAAGTATCGTCATTATTATAATGTTAAATGACTTATCATCCCACCCATTACGCCATTTACTTTTATTCGTTTTTTCGTTATTATTTTGTAATGTCATTATACCAAGTCCCCCTTTCCCGCCTTTACCAAAGCGATGTTTCGCCAACCCTGCGCGCCGTGAAATTAGCAATAAGTATCAGTGCAAAGGCAATTATATTATTGAACAAACCTGCTGCGGCAGAAAAGCTGTAATTTCCGCCGGCAACGCCAACCCTCCATATATAGGTTGACAAGACTTCGCTGACGCTTAGGTTAAATGGATTTTGCATAAGGAATATCCTCTCGAAACCTACGCTGACCAGAGAACTAATGTTCAATATAAGCAGAATAGTAATTGTAGGCAGAATGCCGGGAAGGTCAATATGCCACACACGGCGCCATTTGTTGCATCCATCAACCTTTGCAGCATCAATCAAATCTTGGCTGATTCCGGAAAGTGCAGCAAGATAAATGATTGCGTTAAAGCCCATTGATTGCCAAATTCCGGTCCATACAAAAATATGCCGGAAGTATTGCGTTCTGGCCATAAAATCAACGCGGTTAAATCCAAGAAATTCTAATAAATGATTTACAACACCTGTTTCACGGGCCGTAAATTGCAGTATCATTGCAACAAGAACTACTGTCGAGATAAAAAACGGCATATATGTAACCATTTGCACTGATTTTTTAAAACGTGCAAAACGACATTCGTTTAGGCATATCGCCAAGATAATCGGCAAAGGGAATCCGGCAAGGAGTGAGTAAAAGGCTATGGCTACGGTATTTCTAAAATATTGCCAAAAAAGAGCAGAGCTGAAGAATTGTTCGAAATAGTGCAGTCCCCGCCAAGGCATCTGAAGGATTGGTGTTTGTGATTGAAAATCTCTGAAAGCTATTTGCAATCCCCACATTGGCATATAGTGAAAAATAAATAGATATGCAATGGGCAGCAACAAAAGCAGATAATAAGGAAAGCTGCGTTTAAGCCGCCTTTTAAACGACTGCCTTCGCTGTACTGATACTGACTTCATAGATGTCATACGCAATCTCCTCCAAGCAAAGTAAGCTGAGAACAACATATTAATTTTATAGTTAAAATAATTGATAGCATCTATCATTTATACTGACCAAAAGATACTAAAATCAATAGTCAAGATAGACTAATATAAGTTTAACATACTCCAATAATTTGTGCAATAGTTTTTTTATTAAAAAAAGTGCTTGATAATTATTTTAATCAATGACATAATTAATAAGAGTTATATTTTTAAAAACGAAGGGAGATTATGTAATGAATCGCATTACAATGGAAATATGCTGCGGCAGCTTTGAAGATGTATTAATTGCCCAAACTTCCGGTGCAGACCGTGTAGAGTTAAACAGTGCAATGTTTCTTGGCGGACTGACTCCTACACTGGGTTGTCTGATTGAAGTAAAGAAAAAAGCAAGCATCCCTGTCATGACAATGATAAGACCTCGTGAGGCAGGTTTTTTATATTCTGATTATGAATATGCCGTTATGAAGAATGATGCACGCCTGTTTATTGAACACGGTGCAGATGGGCTGGTATTCGGCTTTTTAAATCCTGACGGAACATTTGACAAGGGGCGAATGAAGGAATTTACTGACATATGCCTTGATGCCGGAAAAGAGGCAGTATGTCATCGTGCTTTTGATGTCACCCCTGACCCCTTTGCCGCACTGGATACATTGATTGAATTAAATATAACCAGAGTGTTAACAAGCGGACAGCAGCCAAGCGTCATAACAGGGGCAAAATTGGTTGCTGAACTTATCAAATATGCTGCCGGGCGCATAGAAATTTTACCGGGCGCAGGACTTGACCACAGCAATATGGCTGACTTTGTTAAAAAGACCGGCACGAATCAAGTACATTTTGCAGTTTCAACACTTAGGACAGAGCCATCAACAGCCATTAATCCCGGCATATACTTTGGCGGTGCGTTATATCCAAGAGAGGATGTTGTATCTGTTGCAGACGGCGAGGCAATAAGACTTACCGCATCTGCTTTGGGGAGGTAATGCATTGAATACAGAAAAACTCGGCGGCAGTTACATAAAAATTGAGAACCGCAAATTGGTATTTTCACATATTTTTAATCAGCCGGGCATATCACGCCCTCAAATTACAAATATGACAAAATTAAGCGCAGCTTCTGTCGGGCGCATTACTGATGAACTTTTAAACGAAGGCTTGATTAGAGAATATGATTCCGACTCCGGAAACGTAGGAAGAAGGCCCACATTGTTGCATGTCTGCGGTGAAAACATACCGGCTTTGGCAGTTGAATTGGACCGTAACAAGCAGGTTTGTGCTGCCATTGATTTGACAGGCAAAGTTCATTGCCGCATAGAGCGGGACTTTTATGTGCTTAATCACAGTCCGCAGGAAATATGCAATTTAGTGAGGGAAATGGCTGATGAAGTGATGTCTAAACCAAGTTTGTCAGGCAAGAAGTTCTCCGGCATATGCGTGGTTTTGCCGGGTCTTATTTGCATGGATTCCGGAAAGGTGCTTCTTAGCTCGCAATTTCGATGGAATGATGTTCCCCTTGGAAAGATGCTAAGAGATTTATTCCCCAAAATGCCGGTAGCTCTTGATAATGAAATGAACGCACGTGCGCTGGCCGAAAGTCTTTATGGGGAACTTCGTCATGAACAAAATGCAGTTATACTCGGTATAGGCTCAGGTGTTGGTGCAGGCATTATCGCAAATGGGCGTGTATACCGCGGCGACTGCAATATGGCAGGCGAGGTGGGGCATATACCTATGGACCCCAATGGCAAAATGTGTGAATGCGGCTGTTACGGCTGCTTGCAAACCTATGTTGCAGATTGGGCGCTTGTAGAGGATGCCCGGAGGTTTAGGCGCAATGCTGATATTAACACTATATTAAGGGCGGCGGAGGGCGGCGAACAGTGGGCAATATCCATCATTGAAAGATTTGTGCGTTATACAAAAATAGCCATATCGTATTTTACAAGCCTTCTTAATCCGGGCGCAGTTGTTTTAAGCGGGTCTTTGCTGGAAGATTATTCTGTTTTAAATGAATGGCTTTTGCGTGAATATCCTTTAAAGATGCAGGGGCCGTTTAAGACGTCTTTTCGTCTTTCTATGTCCGGCCTGGGGCGTGATGGTGGTATTATAGGGGCGGCTGTGCATTTGCTTTATAAGGTTTATGATGAGTATTTATAATTATGCAAGTGTTTTAATGCATCCCGTTCTGAAAACATTCCTCCCGTGTCAAGATTTGTTGAAATATTTGGGAGGATATGATACAATAAAATGCTGAGCCATAGAGCATAAAGGGGTGTGTGCATGAGAATTAACAGCGAAATAGTCAAAAGATTAAGAAAAAGGGCCGGCTTAAGCCAAGAAAAACTCGCAGAAAAACTAGGAATAAATCAACAGCAGATATCCCTTATAGAAAATGGGAAAAACGATATGGATGTATGGCAATTTATATTCTTTTTAGAAATATTAGGACAGCCAAGCGAAAACTTTTGGCAAATCTATCTGGATACTAAAGAATACGATGAATATCGTATATACAGAAAACTTAACAGAATGTTAAGAGACAACAAGATTGATGATATCGCCGAAATTCTTCCGGAATTTGAAAATGGGCAGTTAGCTAAGCGATCTTATATCAAGCAGTTTGCAGCTTATTTACGTGTTATTACCAACAGTAATATTAGCCCCGAACAAAAGTTAGATGAACTTTATAAGGTAATTGAGATAAGTATAAAGGATTTTAGAGAAACCGAAATATCAACATACCGCTTGAACTACAACGAAATTTGTATTATTAATGAAATTGCTATTAATTTGTTCGAGATTGGCGAGAAGGAGAGAGCTATAGACTTATTGAAAGGGATTATAGCGAGCAGGAAAGAAATTCAAGCTTCCGAAGAGGATATGGGGATTTTGTTTCCGCCGTTGATGGCTACTTTATCTACTTTTCTTGGCAGGGCAGGAAGAATTAGAGAGTCCTTAAAAATATGCAATGAAGCGCTTGATATAAGCCGCGAATACAATAACGCTCGTTGTGTTCCATCTATATTGTACAACATTGCTTCCGGCGAAGATTTATTAGGCGTGGACAAAAACAAGGTTAAAGAAAGACTTTTGGAGGCGTATTACTGCGCAAATGCTCTCGGAAGATATGTAACTGCTTCTGTAATAAAAAAAGATGCCGAAGAAAGTTTCGGCATCACAATTCCATAAAGCATAAATTACTTTGGCGGACGAATAACCTCTGGAGGTTCTAAGTAGTAAAGCGTAGATATTCCTTCATATCCATTTAATGCTGCTTCACCCTTTGTTTCTACCGAGTGAAGCGCAAAGCCGACCAACAGTAATAAAGATGATGCAAGCATGATTAAACGATAAGACTTGCTTTTTCTCCTTAGTTTCATAGCTATACAACCTCCTGCGATATAAAGTATTTAATAAAAATATATCAAACTTTGACAAGATTCCCCACATCTATTTTTATGTAAAAATAAAATGATTTTACATAAAAATAGATGTGGTTTTTTATGGGCTTTTGTTTTAGAATGAACTTACAAGACATACAAAATGCAGAATGAACGCAAGGATGTGATAACAATATATGAAATCATGAAAGGCATTCACCGCCACACAAATTTTTCGATTAATAAATTAATTAGATACAGAGGCTTGGTATCCGAAATTCAACTGAAAGCTGTCATAAAAAATATGAATGACCATATCAAGATAAATGGAGCGCAAAGAATAGGTAGTATCATTGTTGCCATTCATGTTTTACACATCGGAGCCTTGGATATTGAAGTGTTTCTGACAATAGACAAAGAAGTTCCTTCTACAGAGGAATTTAATTATCTTCCAATGCTAGAGATAGGAGAGTGTATCTCAACAGAATTTAAAGGTGTACCTTTTCAATTACCTAATCTTTATACAGAAATGTATTATTGGGCAAGGAATAGAAGTCTTGACATAATTTATCCGTATTATATTGTTTTTAAGTCTGACCCGGAATGTATTTGGGGTATGTGCGGGGTTGAGGCTGGGGTTTGGGTTGGGGTTGGAAAATGCAAAAACCAGCAATAAGAAAATGTTACAAACTATGGGAGGTTTTGAAATGATTCACGCTATAGCAAAAGAGCTAAAAATAAGCAATTATACTTTGTTTGCTCAAAAAGATGACGGAACATTGGTTGCTGCAAATACTTTAAGCGGAGCCATAATTCATATACATCAAGAGCCATTTTTAAGCCTTGTTCAAAAATATATGTCTCTTGAAAAAGATACAATTATAGAATACAATGAAAGCGATGAAATACACAAGCATTTTTATCAACAAGGCGTTTTTGTAGATGCGGATGTTGATGAATATGAAATGACATTGTATGGATACGAACAGCATATTGTTAGAGACACAACACTGAACCTCACTTTAATACCTACAAGGCAATGCAATTTTCGCTGCACTTATTGTTATGAGGACTTTCAAAATAAACACATGACAGATGATGTTTACGAAAATTTACTTTTATACATAGAAAATTCTTTAGAAAAGAAATTGCACCCCAAGGTTGTAATAGGCCTTTTTGGCGGCGAGCCCTTTTTGTTTTTTGATAAAGTATATAACTTTTTGAAAAAAGCTAAAGAAATATGCGAACGCTTCGACATTCCTTTTTCTGCCGGTGCAACAACAAATTTTGCTCTTGTGACGCATGAGCGTTTTGATAAGCTAATCGAAGTAAATTGCAAATCTTTTCAAGTTACAATTGATGGGCTTGCGAATACGCATGATATACGCAGACCACTTGTTGGCGGCGGCCCTACGTTTGATGCTATCATCTCTAATCTTTTATATGCAAGAAAAACTTTCTATGATTTTGAAATTTCTTTAAGAACTAATTTTGATGCGGAAGTTGTAGCTTCTGCAGAAGAATTTTATAGTTTTATTAAACAAAACTTTGATGACAATCGTTTTATTATTAGCTATTTAAACACTCAAAAATGGGGCGGGGCAAATGACGACAAAATTGAAGCGCTAGAAGGTGAAAACATAAATGAAGCTAAAAATAAAATTAGAGAAATAGTTTCAAAAATGAGCTTAATAGACAATACGAAGAACATGTTTTCTATACCTTTTCATAATCTTTGCTATGCCTCTAAGCCTAATATGTTTATTGTAGATTGTGACGGAATATTATTAAAATGTACGTTGCTGCTTGATGACGATATAAACAAAGTAGGTAAGCTTAAAGAAGGTGGTGTATTTGAAATTGAACATAAAAAACATGCCCCTTGGGTTTTGCGGTATAATGGTTTAAATGAAAAATGCAAAGACTGTAATATTTTGCCTATATGTTTTGGAAAGCCTTGCCCACTTGATAAAGTAAGGGGAATGAAGCTGCATTGCGACCAAGGGTCGCTTCAAAAAGATGTTTATGACATTTTGAAGAACTATTAATGTTTTCGCCTGTTTAGGTGTTTACATAAAAACAATAAAGAGGAGGGTTCGGGATGACTGTTATACGTGATGCGAATCAAATAACCGCAAGCGCTGGAAAACTAGAAAGTAACAACTGCCCAGTTAACAATTTCGCTGCTGGTTGTGGGAAGTAGTAATAATGCGATAAAGCAAGGCGCTATAAGGTAGCACCTTGCTTTATTTTTTGTTAAAATTTTATATAAATATATTTTTAAAGGAGGAATTATCGTGGAAAAAGAGAAAAAGCATATTAAATGGGCGTTTCAACACGCAAAAGGGGCACGTCATTATTTATATATGCTAAGTATCTTATCGGCAATAACAGCAGCAGCAAGTTTAGCCATGACTTATTTTACAATAGATATTGTTGATACTGTTATAGGCGAAACCGAGGGTAGCATAATTCAACTTATCTTATGGTCAACCATTGCCCTTGCTGTTTTGTGCATAACTTTATATATCAGGGTCATTTTTTTTCATAAATCTGCTAATATCACTCTTTATAATATCAGATCATACCTGGTGGAAAAAGTTTATACAAGAAGTTATAAAAAAATACAGAATAAACATTCAGCAGAGTTAATGACGGTCGGCTCAGAAGACGTTCGCGCAATTTGTAATTTTTTTCCTTCGTTTTTTGAAGAGGCGTTTTCTTTTTTATCTATAACCATTATGTCTATAGTCATGATGTTTTTAATTAATTGGGAAATAGCTCTTGTTGTTACGGGTATGATATTTGCTTCAGGGGTTATCATGCACTTATTTTCTCCTCTTTTAGAAAAAAGACATAAAGAGTTCACCGAAAAAGAGCAAGATACTCGCAAGAATTTACAAGAAAGTTTTATGCATATTTTTTTATTCAAAAGTTTTTTTATGATTTCAAATGTACTTAAAAAACATAAATATCTTTCCGAAATAAGAATGAAATTCGCTGTTAGGATGGGCAAATATGCATCTGTAGTTTCGTCATCTGGTCATGTTGTTAATACAGTAATGTCATTTATTGTGTATATTTTAGGTGGTGTATTTTTAGCAAATGGGCGGCTGTCAGTTGGCGAATTGCTGGCCATACTTGCTCTGCGCGGAAATTTAAATATGCCAATTTATGCGATAGTTCAATATGCAAACGAACTATCATCAACAAAAGCAGCCGTCTCACGCGTCAGAGAAGTGACGGAACTTCCAGAAGAAACAACACATCCAAGCACAAAAATAAAACAAATATCAAAATTATCTTTTGAAAATATATCTTTCTCTTATGATGAAGATTACAGCGATGAAGAAGCTGTTCTTTGCAACAACTCCCTGGAATTTGTTCCCGGACGAATAATAGGCATTGCAGGCGAAAGCGGCAGCGGCAAAAGCACCCTAACAAAACTTATAATGGGCTTTTATGACCCAAACAAAGGTGCAATAAAATTAACTGATACAGAAGGAAATGCCACACAGAATATTTTGCCATATATCAGTTATGTACCTCCAACAAACTATGTCTTTAACGGCACAATAGCAGAGAATATATGTATGATACATGAAATGGATAAAGATAAGATGAAGCAAGTTTCGATAGCTTCAGGCATACATGAATTTATAATGTCATTGCCCGAAAGTTATGACACAGTTATAGGCGAAGGAGCCACTGAACTTTCCAGCGGTCAAGGACAGCGCGTGGCCATAGCACGTGCATTATATCAAGACAGCCCAATTATGATATTTGACGAGCCAACATCCAATCTTGACAAAGATAGTATTGACGTAATTCATAATACCATGAAGCGCATAAGCAAAAACAAGATGTGTATTGTTATTACGCATGACGAAGTAACAAAAGATATTTGTGATGAGATTTATTTGATAGAAGATGGTAGCATTTCGAGTAAACAAAAACATCCGGCGTAATTGGGATGAGGGGTATATCTCTAGATTTGATGGCGTGGTTCGTATTTGAATAACTCTTGTTGACACTTCAAAACTATATACGCGTTGCGGTAATTTCAAAAATACTCTACATTAAATTTGAGTAAAGGAGACTTAAGTATGAAAAAGTATATTATCGGGTGGCGCAAGTACATTGTGTTTGCATCAATTTCAGCTATTTTTTCCAGCGGAGCTTTTGTTGTAGGCGGTTATATGCTTGGACTTTTAACAGAAAGTGCTTTAAACGGAAACTTGCAGATGATGGTTATATTAGCTCTTTTGGTTATAGCAACATACTTTGTATCGTTTGTTTTTAACATGCTCGGTATACATTTTAAACTTAAGAGCTCTGCAGGTATTGTTTCCGGCTTAAATATAGGATTTTTACGTTCTTTGTATAAAAGCACAATAAATCGTTTTCGCAAAAAAGATGATGCTTACTATATCAACATGTCAATTAACGACTCTTCAGTGCTTTTTGAAGATAGATATTATGCTATAGCATCTGAAATTGGTTTTGCTGTTCAAGCTGCCGTGGCACTATCTTTGCTTGCATTTATTAGCTTCTGGATGTTTGCTATAAGCCTAACATTTGTAGTTCTGCCTATAATTTCTACACGAATTTTTTCAAAAATTATACAAGAAAGAAGAATGCAAGTTTCCAAGGCTAAAGAGGGATATACATCTGTAGTTACAGAAGCCATGCAAGGCTTTGAAAACATCAAGCACAATCGACCAACAGAAAAATACTTTAAAAGATTTGAAAATATCGTTAATAATTTATATTCAAAATCAAAAAAGGATGCATTTATGCAACTTTTGGCTTATAGAGTAGGTTTTGAACTCACTACGTTTCTTAATCTCGCAGCATTATTATTGGGTGGATATCTGGTTTATGCCGGGCAAATGTCCGCCGGTGAACTGCTGGCAACCACTTTTATGTTCAGTCATGTTTCTGATGGTATCAGAAATTTCTTCTCAACTCGCACAGATCGCTTAGGTACAAATTCAATTAAAGAAAAATTCGAAAATGAGTTATCTTACATAGATGAGGACGAGAACTTAAAATCCCCACCATTCTCTTCTACACCTCAAATAAAATATAACAATGTAACTTTTGGTTTTGGCGAAAATACAAAACTTTACAACAATTTCTCTTATGAATTTAATCCCGGTTGCTCCTATGTCATTTTGGGCGAAAGCGGTAAGGGTAAATCTACGTTGCTTAAACTGCTTATGAAATATTATAAAGACTACGAGGGTTCTATATCTCTTGGAGGTGTAGATATAAGTGAAATAAACGAAAAAGAAATATTAAATTTGATAGGTGTTGTAAGCCAAGATGTACTTATCATCAATGATACACTCAAAAATAATATAACTTTGTTTGACGATATAAATAAAGATTTAACGCCTATACTAAAAAGCCTGTCTTTGACAGAATTATCCGAACGTGTAGGAGATACGCCTTTGGGTGATTTTGGCGATAACATATCAGGCGGGGAAAAACAAAGAATTTCTATAGCAAGAGTTATTTACAGGCAGCCAAAAATAATAATATTTGATGAGCCAACAACGGGACTTGACCCAGAAAACACCAAAATTATAAATGATTACATATTATCTTTGAATGGCGTTACAAGAATTGTCATAAGTCATGATTGGGACGAGGAGTATATCTCTAGATTTGATGACGTGATTCGTATTTAAATAACTCTTGTTGACGCTTAACATTTTTTAAACACCTAACAAAATCTGTTTTTTATTAGGTGTTTTTTAAAAAAATAACCATTGACTCTGGAGTTGCTCCAAGCCTTATAATTGAATTAATTAATTCTCCTACAACAAAAACGATGATTTTGTTAGGGAATATTAAAAAAATATGAGGTGAAATCATGAAATTAGTTTTCAATGTAATGTTAAAAGGGCCAAAAAACAAAGTAATGCTTTTTGTATATTTTATTTTATCTTTTGGTATAGGTTTCTTAATGCTACAAAGCAATTCCTTGTTGGGCCAAGTCTTCAATTTAGAGTTTCTGGCGCAAGACATAGCAAGCGTACTTCCATCTTTTTTATTGGTAGTTTTTCTGTTTGCCTTAACTTTTTGTATATCAAACTTCAAGACCTATCTTTCCCAAAAGTTAATTTGGGATTGCAATGTGAAAATAAAAGAGTATTTTATATTAAAATTACTTAAATCTAATAACAACTACTTTCACGATAAGCCTGCACCGGGGGTTTGGTCTAAGTTACTTACATCAGCATCTAATGCTACCAACGCCTTTCTAACGGGTATTGACGGTATAAGCTATTTTATTAAAGTTATATTTTTGGGGATTGTTGTCTTTTCGATAGATTTTTACGCAGGCGTATTTTCCATCATCGCTATGCCTTTATATTTTGTTGCTACAAAAGGTTTTGGAAGTTCTTTTATGGAAATTCAAGCAAAGACTATGGAAAATAATAAAGAAACCAGCATATTTGCAGAAGAAGCGATTAACGGCGTGTCTAATGTTAAAACAAAAAATGCTTATGGCTTTTTTACTGACCGCATAATGAAACTTCAGCATATAAACGCAAGACTTTTTAGAAAAATGAATGTATCACAAGTGGTGTTGTCAAGCATTGGCTCTTTTTTCAATATCTTAGCTCCGATTGTGGTTGTATTTCTTGTTATGCAATTCTCTGACGCCGATAATATTAATGCAGGTGGCTTGGTTGTCTTGTTTATTAATGTGCCGCAGTTTGTAGGCGCATTTGCCGGGCTTAACAACGTATTTATTAATTTTGCTTCCTTTAAGCCGGGAATCGAACATATAAAAGAATTAATCGCCGTGCCCGAAGAGCCTAACGGAAATATTGTTATTAATGACTTTGAATATCTAGAATCAAAAGATGTTTCGGTTCAATACGGAAACAGAATTATAAATGTACCTGATTTACGCATAAACAAAGGGGAGAGAGTTATGTTTATGGGCGAAAGCGGCATAGGTAAATCGACTTTGCTTAATATAGTTATGGGCATTTTGCATGATTACAAAGGGGATGTTATAGTCAATGGCATAAACTTAAAAGATATAGAGCTATATTCTTTAAGAAATGTTTTTGGCATAGCTCTTCAAAATACTAATGTTGCAACACTCACATTAAAAGATAATATATTACTAGGAATAAAGGGTGTCTCTAATAAGCTAGATGAAGCCATTAGTTTGTCAGAGTTAAAAATGCAATATGAGGAAAAAGGAGAGCAAATACTAAATTCAAATATTATGTCCGGTGGTGAAAAATCACGCTTAGGATTAGCACAACTTTTAGTTAGGGATTATGATATAATTTTGATAGACGAAACATTTTCTAGTATAGACGAGGACATGGAGTCACTTATCATCGAAAGGTTATTTAGTGAGTATCCGGATAAGACTTTCGTATGTATTAGCCATCGGGCTTCTAGTAAGAGATTCTTTGACAGAGTTATTGATTTTGGTGAATAAATCACGAAGGAATCGGCTGCATGTCAAAAAGATATTTCCAAAAAATCCAAAAAAGATATTTAATGTAAATACGCCGAACCAAAGGCTGCCATCTAAATTATTTTGGATGGCAGCCTTTGGTTCGGCGTACCCCCCTCCCAATTTGCAGGACAAAACTTTATTCATTATAATGGATTGGAAAGAGGTATTAAATTTGTAAGCGTCAAAGCTGATGTTTTTAATACACTAACTAATTTCAGGCAAATAGGAGTGATAAAATTTTATTGATTGGTTTGCTTGCTTATTTGATTGTGGTAGAGCCTATTCAAACCATTTATATAGCTGAAGAAACTTATATACCGTTGTTTGTTTGAAATAATTTTCGATTTTATAAACAATTATTTAAAATAGTATTGACTTTTGATAAATCAAATGCTATAATCCAATTAGTGTATAATGCTTTGCAATTTTAATAACACCGAAATGGGGCATTGCTTATGATGTATAATGTTGAAAACACAAGCCGCATTATAACAAATGATGACTATCCGGACAAAACCCGGGTGGGGTATGTTAGAGTCAGCACTGTAGACCAAAATGAGGCCAGACAGCTTGAGGCCTTTAAAGATTTAAATTTATACAAAATCTTTGTCGAAAAAATTTCTACAAGGGAATCTAATCGTCCCATGCTTCGCCGGATGATGGAATATATAAGAGATGGCGACACCGTGTACATCAAGGATTTTTCCCGCCTGGCGCGCTCTACTAAAGATTTGCTGGATATTACAGAAAGCCTTTCCAAAAAAGGTGTCAAAATAGTCAGCCTTAAGGAAAATCTGGATACAGAAACACCTACAGGCAAGCTTATGCTTACCCTTATAGGAGCCATATACGAATTTGAAAGGGAAAATATACTTGAGCGTCAGCGGGAAGGAATAGCTATCGCCAAAAGCCAGGGTAAGTTTAAAGGACGCAAGGAAATTGACCGTCCCGGGCAGTGGGAAGAAATATATAGCCTCTATAAAAACCGTGATATAACAGGTACGGAAGCCATGAACCGCTTGGGTTTAAAACGAAATACCTTCTATAAGTTTGTGAAAAAAGAAAAAGATGAGGACAAAGGTTCATCAAAAACACCAGAAACTGCAAAGGTTAAAGCTACAAAAAATTAAATTCGCCTCCTTTTGATTTCCTTATATTTTCAGTCAAAAACCATCTTCTTTGGGCAAAATATTCCTAAAGGAGATGGTTTTTATGTGTAAGCCTAAAATTTTTACCGCGTTATGCTTATTGTTATGTGTCTTATTTGGAGTACAAATCCAAGCAAGCATTCCGGAAGGTATATATTTCACTATAGAGCAGAAAGATAATGGGCATTTAGTAACTATTACCAATATAGATTCTGAGCATCAAGGGAATTGGCGCATTGCTATTACGGGAGAAAACTCAACATATTTTCGCATAAATAATCAAAGGGCCGACTTTATCGACCACAGCAGCCACTATGTCAGCCTTCCCAACAACTTGGCCCCGGGAAGCAATTGGTCTTTTTTACTTACCGCAAACGGCCTTGACTCAGGCAATTATACAGTAGACCTTACATTATGGACCACCCAAGGCAGGCCGCAACATCCTTTTAACGGCACAGTTTTGGGGTCTGCCACACTTTTTGTTACTGTAAATGAAGACAAAGATAAGCCGAAAGAAAATGATGAGGAAGAAGATGAAGGAGACAGCAGTACAGAAGAAGATATTCCAGAAACAGAACATCCATATGAACCCGAACCAGATGATCCTCCTTACACAGGAACAGAAACAGAGCCAGAAGTCGTTATTCCAGATATTCCTGAAGTTCCCGAGATTCCTGAAGAACCGGATTATATACCTAATCTTCCTCCGGAATATCCCGAAGAAAATGTTGTTTCTCCCGAAGAAGAAGTTACTGCAGAGAAAGAGTTTTTGCCCCCGGCTTCAGCACCTTTAGCGCCCATTATCATTAATGAGAACCGAAGCTATGAAGAAGTTCAAGAGATTGAAACAGATGAAATACCCGGTCCGCAAAATGCAGCCGTGTTGCAAGAATTGGGTAATATGTATGAGCCTGAAAACTATATAGAATATGAATTTAACCAAGTTCAAGATAAAAACGAACCGGCCCCGCCCATGCTTGCTCCGGAAATGACTTCTATATCAAATCCGATACAAAACCCGCAAACATCAGATAATAAAAATATAGCATTGCCCATTTTATCTCTTTTTGGGTTAATTTTCTTTGCCGTAATGATTTTTTGTAAGAAGTTTATATGATTATTTAATAAGCATACATATATCTGTATAATTATACAGATATATGTATGCTTATACAGATATACTCATACATATAGATTCATGAGTATATCTGTATGTGGATGTTTATATATGTATACTTATATATGTATAACAACATCCCTTGTGCCTGCTCTTTTTTTCTCAGCACTTACTTTCTTTTCCCCATCCCCCATATTTCTTACGGCTTGAGCCAACATCAATTTTATGCGATTAAGCTGATTTACTTCGGATGCCCCCGGGTCATAATCTATTGCCACAATATTGGCCAAGGGATAGTGCCGCTTTAACTCTTTTATCATTCCCTTGCCGGTCACATGGTTAGGAAGGCAGGCAAAAGGCTGGGTGCAGATAATATTACTTGTTCCTGTGTGCAAAAGTTCTATCATTTCCGCTGTCAAAAACCAGCCTTCGCCGCTTTGGTTTCCTAGGGATAATATAGGCTTTGCCATATCTGCCAATTCAGCAATGGGCTTAGGAGCATAAAATCTGCTGCTCTGATTTAAAGCGGCCACCATATGTTTACGGCAGTATTCTATAGAGGATATAGCAACATTTGTAATAAGTTTTTTAAGTTTGCTTCCCCCTAAATGCTCGTATTTAAAGTTTGAGTTAAAGAAGCCATATAAGAAAAAGTCCAATAAATCCGGAACAACAGCTTCTGCTCCTTCATTTTCAATAACACTAACTATATCATTGTTTGCAGTGGGGTGGTATTTAACCAAAATTTCGCCAACAACGCCCACTTTGGGTTTAATTACATCCAAAATCGGCAGAGTGTCAAAGTCGTTGACTATTTCATAGCAGTTCTTTTTAAACGACCCGGCATTGCCGCTTCGCACATCCAGTTTGGCTATTTTGTACCACTTGTCATACATAGCTTCTGCAATACCTTTTTCTGCTTCATAAGGCCTTATTGCATATAGTACACGGCTTAATAAATCCCCGTAAATTAATGCCTTTATAGCCCTCGTTATAGTAGATAAAGAATAATTCCACCCGGGATTTTTTTCAATCCCTCCGGCCGAAGCAGATATAACAGGCACATGCTCCATGCCGGCTTTACGCAATGCCCTGCGTATGAAGCCTATGTAATTTGAAGCACGGCAGCCGCCGCCGGTCTGAGACATAATTGTAGAAACATTATTAATATCGTAGTCTCCGGATTGAAGAGCTTTCAACAACTGCCCCACCACTATTATGGCAGGATAACATGTGTCATTATTTACATATTTTAGGCCAATATCCACAGCCTCTTTGTCTATAGCAGGCAGCATAGCTATATTATATCCCGCTGCCGCAAAAGCTTCTTCAACCAAACCAAAATGTATGGGAGCCATTTGCGGACAAAGTATTGTATGCTTTTTGCTCATGCTTCTTGTAAAAATAACCCGCGAACTGCGTTTTTTTGGCTTATGCGGCATTATGCCTTTTTTCTTACGTTCTGCAAGAGCAGCAAATAAAGAACGAATTCTTATTCTTGCAGAGCCAAGATTATTCACTTCGTCAATTTTCAAGCAAGTATAGATTTTGCCTGCGTCTTCTAAAATTTCTTGAACTTCATCAGTTGTAACCGCATCTAATCCACATCCGAAAGAATTAAGCTGAACCAATTCTAAATTAGGATGGTTCGCAACATAAGCTGCTGCCGAATAAAGGCGAGAATGATATACCCATTGGTCACGTACATTTAACGGCCCATTGTCATGAGCGTTAGCCAAATGGGAAACCGCATCTTCCGGCAGCACGTCTACACCATAAGAAGCAATCATTTGTGGTATGCCGTGATGTATTTCCGGGTCAATATGATACGGACGCCCAGCCAGCACAATTGCATATTTTCCGCTTTTTTCTAGTTTAGACAATATTTCTTCGCCTTTAGCTTGTATGTCCGCTTTTACCTTATCCGTTTCGGCCCAAGCGGCATCAAATGCGTTTTGTATTTCTTGCTTGGGAATTTGTGCAAACTCATTGCACAGCTCTGCAAGCATAGATTTTTTGTCGTTCAGGTTTATAAAAGGGTTGCGATAGTCAATATTAAGCGTGCGTATCTCGTCTACATTCGTCCTTATATTCTCGGGATAACTTACGACAATGGGACAATTAAAGCAGTCATGGGCATCTTTGTGCTCTTTTTTTTCATAAACCACACTGGGATAAAATATCATGTCAACACCCATATTTATTAACTCCATCACATGCCCATGCACTAATTTTGCAGGATAGCAGACAGACTCGCTTGGCATAGATTCCAGGCCCTTTTCATAGACATTTCTGGAAGATTTGGGGGAAAGAATCACTCTATATCCTAAATTGGTAAAGAAGGTATGCCAAAAAGGGTAATTTTCATATGTATTAAGAGCCCTTACAATGCCCACAGTCCCCCTGCTTGCTTCTTCCGGCAACAGCGATTTATAGTCAAATATACGGTTGTACTTATACTCAAAAAGGTCTTCCCCTTTTTCTATTCCGCTTCCCGCCTCTTTTCCCAGTGGTTTTTCACATCGGTTTCCGGAAATAAAGCGTTTTTCGCCTGTAAATTTGTTGATGGTGAGAAGGCAGTTATTTTCACACAATCTGCAACGTGTCATTACAGATTTAACTTCCAGATTATCCAGTTCTGCAGCGTTTAAAAGACTGCTTTTTGAAGTCTGTACAGCTCTCTCTTTTGCAATGATGGCAGAACCAAAAGCACCCATTAATCCGGCAATATCCGGACGAATGGCTTCTCGTCCCGCAATAGCTTCAAATGTACGTAAAACCGCATTGTTATAGAAGGTTCCGCCTTGTACCACAATTTTTGTGCCCATTTCACTGGGTTCTGTAATTTTTATAACTTTATGTAGAGCATTCTTTATTATGGCATAGGATAATCCGGCAGAGATATCTGCCACATCAGCACCTTCTTTTTGGGCTTGCTTTACCCTGGAATTCATAAATACTGTGCATCTGGACCCTAAATCTATAGGATTTTTTGCAAAAAGGGCGATATCGGCAAAAGCCGGAACTTCCATGTTTAAAGACTTTGCAAAGGTTTCTATAAAAGAGCCGCAGCCAGCAGAACACGCTTCATTTAGCAGTACATTGTCAATTACCCCGTTTTTTATGCGGATGCACTTCATGTCCTGTCCGCCTATATCAAGAATAAAATCCACATCGGGAGCAAAATGCGCAGCCGCCTTATAGTGTGCAACAGTTTCAATTTCGCCGTGGTCAATATTCAAAGCAGCTTTAATCAGCGCTTCACCGTACCCGGTTACACAAGACCCTTTGATGGTTACGCCTCTTGGCAGCAGGCTGTATATTTCTTTTACGGCTGAAATAACAACCTTTAAAGGACTACCCATATTACCCGAATAATAAGAATGCAGAAGGTCGCCATTTTCTGCAATTAAAGCCAGTTTTGTAGTGGTAGAACCGGCATCTATACCCAGATATACGCCGCCTTTATATGTAGAAAGTTCCCTTTTAGGCAATATGGTCATGGAATGACGAGCCACAAATTTTTCCAGTTCTTTTTCGTCTTCAAACAACCTGTTTAAACGAGCAATTTCATGTGTTATTTTTTTATTGTTTTTGAGGTTATGCAATAATTCATTAAAAGTATATGTACCGTCATTTGCCGTAAAGGCGGCACCCATAGCCACAAATAAGTGAGAATTACTTGGTATTATGATATTATCTTCACTTAGGTTAAGGGCCACTATAAACCGTTGTCGCAATTGTTTTAAGAAATGCAGGGGTCCACCCAAAAAAGCTACATTTCCTCTGATAGGCTTGCCTTGTGCCAGTCCGGATATAGTTTGACTTGCTACAGCTTGAAATACAGATGCTGCCAAATCTTCTTTTGCAGCTCCTTCGTTGATAAGGGGTTGTATGTCGCTCTTGGCAAAGACACCGCAGCGTGCGGCAATGGGGTGAACAACTTGGTGTTTTGACGCCAATTCATCCAGACCCATGGCATCTGTTTGCAACAGGGTAGCCATCTGGTCTATAAAAGAACCTGTGCCGCCGGCGCAAATACCGTTCATGCGCTGCTCCAGACCTCCGGTGAAATAAATAATTTTAGCGTCTTCTCCGCCTATTTCTATAGCTACATCGGTGTTGGGCGCAAGCACTTCCAGAGTTCGGCTGGCTGCCACCACTTCCTGAACAAAAGGAACCCCAAGCCATTCGGAAATGGATAGGCCACCTGAACCGGTTATTTGAGCCGAAAATACCTCGCCTCCAAACTTATCGAAACCGTCCTTAAATAAGTTTTCCAGAGTTTCCTGTATGTTTGAGAAATGCCTTTCGTATCTATCAAATATTATTTTATTATCAACATCCACAAGGGCCAGCTTTACTGTTGTCGACCCAATATCTATACCTAATCTTAGTTTATTATCCATTCCTTCTCCCTCTACCCCTTTTAATTGCTAGGCTTATTATAACAAATTTAAGTCCATAAGTAAAATATAATATTGCACTGATTTATCGGCTTTACGGCATATACTTCTTAGTTGTAAATTTTTCTATGAAAGTTTTGTAATTACTATTGACTTTTAACTTAGCTTGTCATACTATGTATATGAGCATACAGATATGAGGATGCTCATAAGTTTATATGTATATCTTTATACATATAAACTTATACACATACATATAAGTTCATGTTTTTATCTGTATGTGTATATATGTTTTATAAAACCCTAAAATCAAGGAGGTGTCAATTTGAAAGAAATTATTTCTATCATTAACCAAAAAGGCGGGGTAGGTAAAACTACAACCGCACATGCTTTGGGAAGCGGCATGGCTGCCAGAGGAAATAAAGTGTTATTTGTAGATTTGGACGGCCAAGGAAATCTTAGTCAGACTTTAAATGTTGAAAACCCAAAAAATTCTGTTTTGGATGTACTTTTGGGGAAAATATCCGCTAAGGATGCAATATCTATTATCGGCACTAATGCACTTCTGGCATCCAGTCCTTTGCTTGCCACATCCGATACAGTTATTGTGGAAGTGGGCAAAGAATTTAGATTAAAAGAAGCTTTATATACTATAAGTGATGACTATGACTACGTTATTTTGGATACGCCTCCGGCCCTCGGTATTCTAACGGTTAATGCACTTGCAGCATCCACCGGTGTTATCATTCCTGCTCAAGCAGATATATACAGTTTGCAAGGCATAGACCAATTAATGGGGACTGTAGATATTGTAAAAAAATATTGTAATCCCGAATTAGTTATAAAGGGTATATTACTTACCAGATATAATTCCCGTACTGTTTTAACACGCGATATTACAGAAATTATACGATATAAAGCCCATGAATTAGGTGCCAAATTTTATTCCAGCCCTATCAGAGAGAGCATTTCTATAAAAGAAGCACAGGTGGGAAGAACGAGTATTTTTCAATACTCTCCAAAGAGCAATGCAACAGAGGATTATGAGGTTTTTATTAAAGAAGTGTTGGAGGATTGACTATGAGTAAAAAGAGTTTTAAAAATAACCCCGCATTGCAGTTTATGAGCAATAAAGCCGAGTTTTCTGAAAACACATCCCAAGAAAAAGAAAGCAAAAAACAGACTGCCGAGGAAGTTTTTGAAAGAACTTCTGGACAAAAAGTTGAGCAAGAAAAAATTTCACATAAAGACATTCATAAGCTACCCGATTCTCAAAAAATGAGTTCTCTTGGTTTTAAAATCAACTCTATGTATATCGAAACCAAGAGCAAGCGCTTTAATATGCTTATGCGTCCATCTATGTTTGCTCAATTAAAAAAAGGTGCCGAAGAAAAAGGTGTAAGCATAAATGAGTTTATAAATATTATTTTGGAAGCGTATGTGTTTAATGAAGACAAAGACATTAAATTTTAAATTTTGCTTTCTGCCAGTAATTTCTGGTTTCAGAATTTAAAAGCCTGCTTTTATAGGCTTTTTTGTCGTATATCACTTAAAGCTCCAAAAAGGCTATTGAGAGCGATTTTATTTTTTACGCGAACTGAAATTCATTTTGAGCATATAAATTGATTCTATTGTGCTTTACGTAAAAAATATGGACAGCGTGGCCTAACATGTATTCTTTATTTTTTTCTTAAAATACAATTTACCATTTTTGGATATGGAAAATATTTAATTGCTTTCAGACAATATTTTTCACGTGATAATTTTTCACGTTAACTTTATTGCCAATAAAACTTTGCTTTTCGCTATTACATATCATATCTATATTTATCTTTCTTGTTTTATACTTGTTTTATACTTGTTTTCGGCATCCTGTAATCCGCTGCTGGAGCGGGATTGCGGGCACAACTTAACGAGATTCATTTGCAAACTTAACGAGATTCATTTGCAAACTTAACGAGATTCATTTTCTTTAAAAAGAGTAATAAAAAAATTTCTCGTTAAATTAATTAAAAATTGTTGGGAAAAAGTTAATAATATATAAATGAATTAAAAATGTTGAAATTACAAGGAAATAGTATGTCTGATATGATTCAATTAACGAGATTCATTTGTGATATAACTAGAGATTTTAAATTACTTGTTAAGTTATAATATAATTGTTGATAAATTAATGTTGAAATTGTGTAAAAGTATATAAAAGACATATAAAAAGCGAATATTTCATGTGATAAAAATATGATTCTTTATATGAGGTGTGAAAAGCTATGTCAAAAATTAAAGATGTTTTTGTTGTCACCAAGAGAAATGTTTTGAATGAAATTAAAGTTAACTCTATGTCGTTACAAGAATTGAGGTTTTTTAGCATTTATCTAAGCAGAATAAATCCCTCTGATGTAGGAACAAGGATTGTGCGCTTTCCCTTGGAGGATTTTAAAACTGTAATGGAATTGGGCAGGATTAATATTGAGCATATGAAGACGGTAACCAACAGTCTTTTGGCAAAAGTGGTAAATGTGCCGAATGACTCTGGAGGGTATACCGGGTTTCAGCTTTTTAAGCAATGTGTGGTGGACATAGACAAAAAAGGGGAATGGTATGTAGAAATAGATGCTCATGACAGGGCGCTTCCGCTGATGTTTGAATTTAAAGACAGATATTTTTCTTATAAACTTTGGAATGCCTTGCGCCTTAAAAGCGCCAACCAGTTAAGAATGTATGAAATTCTAAAGCAGTATGAAAGAGTGGGAGAGAGGGTTATTCATGTTTCTGAATTAAGAAATTTATTGGGCATTGAACAAAATGAATACCCTCGTTATGGAGATTTTAAACGATGGGTGCTGGAAGCTTGCCGCACAGCGCTTGCAGGGAATACGGATATTTCTTTTACATATGAACCTTACGGCAAAAAAGGGCAGGGCGGAAAAATTATTCAATTAAAATTTAATATTGAGAAAAATGAAAGTTATGTTGACCCTATATCCCTTGCGGAATTCTTGGAAAAAGGGAAATCTCAAGTTATAGAAATGCAGGATGAAACTGATGAAGAAAACTGCTCTAATCCTTAAAGATTTAGGTTGCATGAAGCCTATGGATGGTATATACTGATGGGAGATGACTTAGAAAAACAATATTGTCGGAGGGCATTATGGATACTACCAGAGTAAGTGAAGTTGCAAATGTCATTGTGAAAAATGTAGAAACGGTTATTTTAGGAAAAACCGCAGAAGTGCGTCTTGTGATTTCCGCTTTTTTGGCCGGGGGACATGTGCTGCTTGAAGATGTTCCCGGAACGGGTAAAACCGTTATGGCCAAAGCCCTTGCTAAATCTTTTGACTGTGCCTTTTCAAGAGTTCAATTTACCCCCGACCTATTGCCGAGTGAACTTACAGGGATAAATTTTTTCAGCCCTAAAACCGGTGATTTTACCTTTAGAGAAGGTAGCTTGTTCAGTAATATTATTTTAGCGGATGAAATCAACAGAGCTACACCCAGAACTCAATCCGGTCTGCTTGAATCGATGGAGGAAAGACAGATAACGGTAGATGGTACTACATACGAACTTCCTGCCCCATATTTTGTAATAGCTACTCAAAACCCGGTTGAAACTCAGGGCACTTTTCCTTTACCGGAAGCTCAGTTGGACAGGTTTTTGGTGCAGCTAAGCCTTGGATATCCGGAAAGGGATGAATCTGTTGATATTTTAAAACGATTTGTGTCAGAAGAACCGTTGAAGGAAGTGCGCCCGGTATGTAATACAGAATTGTTGCTGAACCTTCAAAAAGACATAAAAACTGTTTATATCCATGAAGATATTTATAAATATATAGTTGACCTTGCTCAAGGTACAAGGGCACATGAAGCTGTTATATTGGGGATTTCTACAAGAGGTGTACTGGCTTTGGCAAAAATGGCTCAGGCCTGGTGTGCAATAAACGGACAAGATTTTGTGACACCCAAGGATGTGCTATATCTTGCCCCATATGTCTTTTCTCATAGAATAATGCTTAAAGGCGGAATGAGAAACAGAGGGCATGTGGTGCGGTCGGTTCTTGAAGAGATTGTAGATAACACAACGGCGCCGGTGGAAGAATGGAGAAAAAAATAATCCATTGAGGAGGTGTTATTTGCGTGATTATAATATTCATGGGTTTTGTGGTGTTGGGGCTGGTTGCTTTGCAAAACTATTTATATTATAAATGGTGGGATAAAGGTCTGACCTTAGATATAAAATTCTCTGCCAAGGAAGCTTTTGAAGGGGATACGCTTTTTATTCAAGAAGAATTGTCAAACAGAAAGTTTCTGCCATTGCCTTGGGTTTTTGCTAAATTTCAGTTATCCCGCAATTTAAAATTTGAAGGAGCTGCAGGAAATTCGGATGCGCATTATCAAAATGATTTATTCAGCGTTATGATGTATCAGAGCATAAGACGAAGAATATCTTTTGTTTGCGGCAGACGAGGGTTTTACCGTCTGCGCAATATAAATTTAATATGTAGCAACCTCTTGCACACCAAACGTTTTAGCCGTGATATACAGTGCTTCTCTGAACTGACAGTGTTCCCAAAATTGCTTGAAGAACATGATAAACTAGATGTATTATTTAGGAACTTGGACTCAGCATTACTCTCCAATAGCTTAATAAACCCTGACCCTTTTGAATTCAAAGGAATTAGGGAATATCAATTTACAGACCCTCTTAAAGATGTGAACTTTAAAGCATCGGCGGTTGCCCAGCAGCTCATGGTCAATATACATGCACCGACATCCTCAAAGCGTTTGGAAATAATACTTAATTTGGAGTATTACAGCTCCTTTCCTAATCTTGAACTTTATGAGCAAGCCATACGATTGTCAGCCACTGTAGCTGCAAAATTCGTTTCGGAAGACGTAAAAGTAGGTCTTAATACTAATGGGAGGGACCTGTCTACAGGGGAAAACATACGTATACATTGCGGAGGTACAACGGCCCATCTATATTCTATTTTTCAAGCTTTGGCACGCATAGACACAACGCTTAGGGCAAAAAGCATTGCGTCTTATCTTGAAAATATTCAGGACGAGAGCGTAGTGTATTTGATTATTTCCAGTTACCATCAAGGTGATTTTGTCTCGGCTGTTGAAGACATGGAAGCTAGAGGAATAGCATACACGGTGGTTTTGCCTGTACAAAAGGGCATGAAAGTTGATGTTGCAGAAAGTGAAAAGGTGAAGATATGGGAGGCGCTGTAAGTAAGCGACTTATTTTAAATCTGCCGTAAAACACCATGTACGATGTACATATATCAAAAGAATGGAGGTAAAAACGGATGGGGAAAAGGCAGCTTTTGAAGGATTTGCTGTCAAACATGACGGCGTTTATTTTAATATACAATTTCTTTGCCTTTTTTTATATAATGACGCACGGAGAGGTTCCGTGGATACATTTGCTGCTTATAGCTCCATTTTTTTTCCTGCTTTTCTTACGTAAAAAGCTTTGGAATTTACCTTTATTTTTATTTCTGCATATTTTATTTATAGCAATTCCCATTATATTTTTAAGTGGCCTTGAAATGGTCAGTATGGTAAGTTTTTCTGTTATTTGTGCAGTGTATTCGGTAGTTACAAGAATGAAGGCAGAGTGGCCTATTCAAGGTAGCACTGCAGTATGGGTAATAATATATCTTGCCGGAATATTTATGCTCTTAGATGTATATGACGCTGTTGTGCCTGGCGTTAGTGTGCTTTTGGCGGTTTCTGCGGCTTTGATTCTTATGTTGACAATTCTTTTTGTGCATATGGAAAATATTGAATTTAGTCTTGCAATATTACAGGTCGAATACAAGCAGACCACAGGAAATATACTGCATTCTAACAACACTGTAATAACTGTATTTTTGGTCATTATCGGATTTTTTGTTATACTTTCTGTCTTTTTCCCAGTAAATACTGCAGTACCTTTTTTGCTAAGTGGGCTTTGGGCGGTTGTGCAACAAATATTACTGTGGATTGCTTTCGCAATTGTTACCATTTTTTCTTTCTTTCTTCCTGACATAACTTTTATAGAAGAAGGGGTGGAGGATGTTGCGGAGGTCGTTGAAGAAATCCCGGAAATATACTATCAAGAACAAAGTGTGTTTTGGCAAATATTAGGGAATATACTATCTTTTATTGTGATTACGATTTTAGTATTACTTATATTATTTGCTTTGATTACAATAATCGTTAAACTATACAAAGCTTTTGCTATCAAAAACCGAAGTGAAGACAAAAAATCGCTTATGCCGGAAGATACCCTGGGCAAACTAAAATTTGTTTTAAGTGATTTAAAGATATTTTTACCCCGTTTTGGCACTGGGATAAAACATCCCTTGCGAAAGGCATATATAAAGAAAGTTAATGGCCACATAAAGGCAGGGATTCGGATTTTAGAGTCCTATACGCCGGAAATGATTGCAGATAAGATTCGCCCGGAAGAAAATATTGATGAATTAACGCAAAGATACGAAGAAGTGAGATATGGAAGAAATTAATTTTTGGAGGAATATTAAATGAAAAGTAATAATAAATCAATAAAAAAATCTAAAAAGAAAAGCAATATTGTTCTGTATATAGCTATCTTTGCTATAGTAGGCTTTGGGGCTGCCTTTGCCTATTATGCCTATGATTATTACATGTGGTTGAGAGACGGACGGATTGCCCAAGAAAGTTCTGATGCCATGCGGGATATGTTTTCGGACCAAATGCAAAGCATCAATGATATTGTGGCCCTGTCTGTTCCGCAGACCGAATCAGAGGATTGGGAAGAGTCTACAGAACCTATGTTCTTTGGAACATCACCTTTGGATGAAGCAAGGGCTATGATGAACAATCCTGATATTGTTGCGTATATTTATATTGATGGCACTAATATAAATAATGTGGTTGTGCAAGGGCCGGACAACTCGCGATACCTTTATGTGGACGCATTTGGTAATTCTAACGCAAATGGGGCTATATTTATGGATTATCGCAACAATATAGATTTTTCCGACCCTAATACCGTTATATACGGACACAATATGCGCAATGGCACTATGTTTCATAATTTAAGATATTATATGGACCGCAGTTTTCTTGATGCTCACCCGCATATAAAAATCATAACAGATGACAATGTAATGATTTATGAAGTATTTTCGGTATTTTCCACTCGCATTGATTTTTATTATATACAAGTGGAATTTGGAAGCCAAGAAGAATTTGGAGAATTAGTAGATGAAATAATTCGCCGAAGTGTGCATAATGTCGGTATAACGGCGAGCGCAGATGATAATATATTGGTTTTGTCTACCTGCACAAATGCAGAAATAGATACCAGATATGTTGTTGTTGGCAGGCTGGCGCAGACTATAGAGATTGTCAGGTAAATCAAATTTCAGGGAGGCCTTTATGGAATATTATACAATCGAAAAACTCCATCCTTGGCTATACGGAATACATGACCCTATGGATGTGTATATGTACTTGGTTGTAGGCGAAGAAAAAGCATTATTATATGACAGTGCATATGGTTTTGCGCCAATTTCGCCTGTCATTCGAAGCATTACAAATCTGCCATTAGAAGTGGTGCTGAGTCATGGGCATATTGACCATGCAAACGGGTCTTATCAATTTGAATCGGCCTGGATTTATGAAGATGATAAAGAGTTATGCTTAAGGCACACAGGCAGGACAGCTAAAAAAAGGGCTTTGGATGGTGCGGCCTCTAAAGGGATATCTTTGCCTGAGAACTTCGATGATGATGCCTATATACATTCAGGCGCAGGGAATTTGAAGGACATGAAAATCGGACAAGTATTTGATTTGGGCGGGCTATGCCTTGAAGTTGTAAAAATGGAAGGACATACTCAAGGGTCTGTTGGTCTTCTGGCACAAGAAAAAAGAGTATTGCTGACAAGTGACGGCGCAAATCCCCATTTATGGCTGTTTTTGGAGGAATCTACATCTGTTTCTGAATATATTGCTATGCTTGAGAGAAGCTTAAAGTTAGAGTTTGATACATTTTTTATAGGTCATTCCGGAAGGGAATTTAATAAAGAATATTTCAATAGATTTATTAGTGCAGCCAAAAATGCCGCACCCGAGAAAGCCGTACCTTATGGTGCACTTCCTGAACGGAAAGGAATGATATATCATGAGGATGATGTTGCTATAGTTTTTAGTAAAGATAAATTGCAAACTAGTACAAACAAACAAATATTTTAACTAAAACCCTTTTTAATTATCTGGTTTTTTCTAATGAAAAGACTTGACAATTGTTTTTTAAAGTTATATAATATAAAGGATAAATAATCACATGACAATACAGTCTATTGATGTAAACTATTTTTAAGGAGGTTAAAATTTATGAAAAAGGTTCTAAGATATTTAACGGCTGCTATGGTGGTGGGCCTCCTTGTATCTATGGGCGGGCTGCATACACATGCTGCTCCGGCAAATCCTTTCCCTTTTACATTTTATCAAGCTGACGGAAGCCAGATAACCTTATTTTTCCGAGGAGATGAATTCTTTTCTTGGTGGGAAACTCCGGATGGTTTTGTTACTGCATATGATGAAACAAGCGGTAATTGGCGATATGCAGAAGTATACAATGGGCAAATACTGCCTTTGGGCCAAAATATAGGCGTATCCGGCGCAGCAAGAATTCAAAGGGATTCTATTTTGCCATTAATTGAAGCCGGATGGAGATTTGATCCGGGAAATCCTATGATAGAGTTTTTAAACGGCGAAGTGTTAATAGACCACAGAGAAGCGGCTGTAACCGCATCTCCTGTAGCAACACCTGCTCCCATAATAAATATACCTATTCAGCCAATACAACCGGGACAGCCTTTGCTGCCGCCCACTATACCCGATTTCCCTAATATAATGCAGCCCCCGGGCGGTTCAGGTGGCTCGGGAGTTACTGACGGAACAGGACCGCAGCCCACACCTACCCCTACGCCCGGAACAGGCGGCGGAGTTTTGCCGAGTTTTGCGGTAAGAACCACAACATTTAATCAAACCGGACCGTCCTTTGGCCCGCCTATGCCGGCTATGGCTTCGTCCAATATGGTTTTGGCGGCTAATGCTGCCACTCACATACAGACAAATCAGCGTCTGCTGGTACTGATGATAGAGTTTGACGATATGCCCATGGTAGAAGATTCTGCCTTTTACCACAATAAATACTTTAACACAGCGCCGGGAGCTATTTCCGTTGCTAACTACTTTAGAGATATGTCCGGAGGCAGGAATATATTTGTTCCCGCAGGCAATGTAACCACAGGCGGCACATTTGATGCAAACGGTTTAAGCATTACTATCACTCCTTCAACTCATAGCGGGGTTGTTCGCGCACATGTGCACACAAATCACCCTGTAAGGGCTTGGGCAAATCCTACCGGGCATGAGACTGTAAGGGATACTGTATCCGCTGTTTTGGCGGCTGTATATGAAAACACAAACTTCGATTTTGGCGGTGTTCAAGTTGCTGCAATCTTTGCCGGCGGCGAAGCGGCCGACGGCGGATATAACCCCGGAGGACATATCTGGGCTCATGCATGGCAGTACAGAGGTTCTTATGTAGGCCAAGCGGGCTGGCCGCGTTATATGGCTTATGGCGAAAGACAGCGCGGCGGACATGTTATGGGAATAGGAACTGCCGTGCATGAACTGGGTCATGTTCTTGGTCTTCCTGATCTTTATGATATAACAGGACAGTCCGAAGGCATAGGTCCATATAGTGTAATGGCATTCGGCAACTGGGGCAGAGGCCCGCAAGACGTGGCGGCAGGGCATAGACCCACAGCTTTTGACCCCTGGTCTTTGATACAGCTGGGATATATAAGGCCGACAATCATTTCTGAAGGGCAATGGAGAGGGAATGTAAACAGTTTTAACAGCGGAAATCACAATGTGTTAATGGTAACCAGCCCGGCAAGCAGCACGCAATACTTTCTGGTAGAAAATCGTCATATGGACAGCACATGGGATGCGGGACTTTCCATGTGGGTTACAAATCCTAACACTCCGGGAGGCATTATTATTTTCCATGTGGATGACGCCATGTGGAGCGAAGACCCTAGTGTTCCAAGACGCAACAACAACAATGCACATCATCTGATGGTAGATGTACGTGAGGCGGACGGCAGTAATCTTTTGGCGGCATCTATTGTACAATGGGGAGCAAAGCAAGACCACTTCTTCTCTGCCGGACAATTCAACACTTTTGGCGCAGACACAAATCCCAATAGTCACTTCCACAGCGGCTCAGGTAATCCCGGAGGAAGAAATGTAGCAACGGGTGTAGAAATTATTGTTCATAGCAATAGAGGCGATGTTATGGAAGTAGAAATTAATCTTGAGAGTTCCGGCGGAGCCTTGGGTCCAAGGATTATCGGCTCTATGGCCGGTATATCAGGGACTGCTGCTATGCCTCAATTTGCGGGCAGCGTTGCACCTCAAAATCATGCCAGAATTCAAAATCAAATTGCTTTGGGGGCCAATATACCTACACTGACCATTGCTAATGATGCTGCCTTTACGATATATGCTGAAACACTGGCAATGCTGGTTGCAAATGCATCTGATTTAGCTATTAATTCAAATACCAACAGCTTGATTTTGCCTACATCTCTTCTGGGTGAGCTGCTGGATGCGGGCGGGCGTGTATACAGCATAACAGTTGCAACTACAGGAGATGGCGTTCATATATCTATAACTGCAGACGGCATTCCTGTTGTCACACAGACCATATCCTAAAATTAAATCTAAAAGCACTTCCCTAACTGGGAAGTGCTTTTTTAATGATATACATATATCTACATGAGTATATTCGTATACAGATATACTCATGTAGATATATGTATATAGAAATAGAGGATGGGGCTTTATTGCCCCATCCTCTACCGACAGGGCGAATGCTTACCCTGTCTTTTTGTTTTGCGTACTTATCTCGTTAATTAAAGATACTGACCAACTAACCAATTCGTTATTGACAAACTGCTTTGTTACTTTTTTCTCTTTGTAATAAGAGCAAAGAACAATGCAGCCATGGAGAGGCCAAGACCCGAAGCAGAAGCTATAAATCCTATAAAACTTTGGTCATCTCCTGTTTGTGGATTTGGAGGCGGCGGAGCCTGAAGTGGTGGGCCTGGCTCGTCATCCTCATCTTCCGCTTGCGGGAAATTCGGGATTATAGGAGCAAATAATGGCGGAGCCGGCTCGTCTTCTTCCGAATTTACCTCTTCAGACAATGCAAATGGGGCCGGCGCAGAGGGTGAAGGAAGTCCCGGAGCAAATGTTACAGGTGCAGGCCCGGGATCCGCAGGAACTAGAGGATTAGTTGGAATTGTAGGTTCGGCAGGTTCAGCCGGATCCGTAGGAATAGTAGGTGGATTCGTTGGCGGCTCGGTTATTGTAGATGGTGTAAATCTCCAAAGAGCATCAATAACAATATAATCTGTTCCCTCAGGCAACAAACCAAAGTTTATAACGACAAATGCGCTTTGTGAAGCAAGGGATACAGCACCGGCAGCAGAGCCTAAAGCATTACCACTTTCATCAAAGAAACGGACAATAGAAGAATCCCATTGTACAAAGCTGACGTTGCGCGCGGTAAAATTTGTTAAATCAACAGCACGTCTGTTATTTGCTGCATTGACGGGCATAAAGTTAACAGGATAATTTAATGTTCCGAGCGCAAAAAAACCTCCGCTTATACGTGAATCTACAGGGATGCGATTGTAATTGGCATCAATCTGGAAATGGTCCACATATATACGGATTGGTGATGGTGTTAATGTAACAACAGGCTCTACAGACCATAATGCATCAATAACAATATGGTCAACATTGGTTGGAAATGCACCAAATACCACATTGTGTCCTGCTGTAGTCAAAGTATTATTGCTAAAGGCAACAGAAGTAATGGGATAGGGAATAACAGACTCATTATTTTCGTCATAGAAACGAATAGCTGTTGTTGGCTCCCATTGAACAAATTCAACAGTTTCAAACCTATATTCGTAGGCTTCATGGAAATTGTTCAATGCATTGACAGCAACATAAAGCACTTCTGATACCACATTAAAATAATTTTGCGGTATGCCGTTAATATGTTTCTGTTCAATGTTTCTAATCAAGTTTCCTACGCTATATCTGTCTTCATTAATTTGACGGATACGGTCTGTGATATCATCATACTCAACCTCAAAATGATCCACAAAAACGGGGATTATTATTGGCTCAATAGGAACAAAGGTTTCTTCCAACTCTATAGACCACAATGCATCAATAACAATATAGTCAACACCGGTTGGAAATGCACCAAATTCTACACTGTTTCCTGCTTCGGTTAGGGAATAGTCAAACTCATAACCAACAGCATCACCTGCACCATAGAAGCGAACAGCCGCTTCCCATTGAGCAAACAAGAGTGCTCCATAAGAAGTAATGAAATTATCAGCATAACCAGAATCAAAATTATATTGCGCATCAATAGAAACATCAAGCACATATGTCACTTCGGGTTCCCCGGATGGTATACCGTTAATTAATGTTTGGACACTGGTTCTGGTTAAATCTCCGACATGCCATCTTCCAATGTTAATTGTGTCACCGTCACGCAGACGATTTGTAGTTCCGTAAGAAACTTCAAAATGGTCTACGTATACAGGGATTTCAATTTTATCGGGAATGGTGGTTTCATCTAGGTAGATAGACCACAATGCATCAATAACAATATAGTCAACACCAGTCGGAAACGTACTAAATTCCAGACCGTTTCCTGCTTCGGTTAAAGCGTGGTTAAACTCATAACCAACAGCATCGCCTAAACCATAGAAGCGAACAGCCGCTTCCCATTGGGCAAATTCCAATGGTCCATAAGCAGTAATGAAATTATCGTCATAATCAGGAGAATAGAAATTATACGGCGCATCAATAGAAACATCAAGTACTTCCGATACCACATTAAAAACATCTTGCGGTATGCCGTTAATGTACTTTTGTTCAATGTTTCTAATCAAGAACCCTACTCTATATTGCCTTATATTAATTTGACGGATACGGTCTGTGATATCATCATGCTCAATCTCAAAATGGTCCACAAAGACGGGGATTCTGATTGGTTCGACAGGAACAAAGGTCTCGTCTACCTCATCTGTTTGCCAATACACATGAATAACCACATTACGGGCCGGCATTGTAAAACCCCAGCCTATTGGGCCTTCATTAATATTGATGTATCCTTCTCCGGGCCAAGCTGTTTCATAGGCGCCGAGTTCTGGATATCCGGGCTGAATTTCATATTTAACAGCTGTAAGGTTTTGTCTTCCTTCCGGTACAAAATCAGTCGGAATAAATTCCGTTCTTACCTGACCTGCATCTGAAGTCACTCGTTGCCCTGACATGCGCTGGTAGATATAACGGTCGCCGTTTCGGCCTGTTCCTGATGCTGGCGGGTTAAGTTGGTCTGAACTTTTTTCGTAAAGTTCTTGTTGGGATATATCCCAGAAATGTAGGATGTATACATTGTGAGGAGTGGGGGTTGGAGGTGGAAGAGGTTGTGTTGGCGGAGGTAGCATCCCGTGAAGTTCAAGTGCATTTCCGCCGAAAAGCATAGCGCCGGGATGGCTTCTAAGCCAATTCGGCATAGGATTACCGAATCCTAACAAGGTAACAACTTCCCAACTTGAAGGAACTAGGACGGGTGGAATACGATAGTTATATCCTATAACCCACTGGGCTGAAGTGGCAAGGCCAACACCGCCGACATTTTGCATCTGTGTGTTTGGCCTAAGAACTGCCGAGCCGTGGCTAAGTGCCGCACTAACCCAGATTCTTGTTCCTTGAAAAGCAGGATGTCCTGCTTGAATTAATTCGCCGTGCTGAGGAGCAACGATGTTTCTAAATGTAATACCGTTATTACGCCCTACTTCGCCGCTGCTAAATGCTCCGCCGGGCAATACTCTTTCGTCCCCTCCTCTTCCTACAAAAACACCGCCGCCTGTGCTGTTGCCATCAAGTGTGATGCTGCCGGAAATAGTTACATTGTGGCCTAGTCCGGCAAAAATGTGCCTATTGGGGCTGACAGTCTGACCCGGAGACTCGGGATTCATAGGGCTGAATAATACTACATCGCTGGTTGCAGTAATAAGTACATAACCTTGATTTGGGGGAATTACAATTGTTCTGTCTAAGTGAACATCGCCGTACAGACCTAAATCAGTTAGGTCAACTGAACCATGCTCTGCGAGTGCATCTTCAATTTGTTGAGCAACGGAAACCGCTTCTTGAAGGATTATAAGCGCACTGCTTGCAACTATAAGAGCAGTAATACAATCACAGTATTCATCATAATCACAGTATTCATCGCATTCACATGCTTCTTCATGGTCGATTATGTCATCATCAGCGTCGTCGCACTCACAATCTTCGTCGTCGCAGTCCTCATCATTTACATAATCGTAGTTGTTGTTATTTGATTCACCTGGAGTTTCGGGGGGGGGGGGGGGTTTTTAAAATTTTTTTAATTTAATTGTTTATTTTGTCCTCCCCTCCCTTTTTTTCCATTACTCTTATTTTTG